>Ga0209191_1000476_pt1 | contig 30997 bp, 15 predicted proteins | sample S_130626_EF_Meta_FD_187320 | JGI IMG/M metagenome (GOLD analysis project Ga0209191, IMG submission 187320) | Freshwater microbial communities from Lake Simoncouche, Canada to study carbon cycling - S_130626_EF_MetaG (SPAdes) (version 2) | ecosystem: Environmental > Aquatic > Freshwater > Lake ...
GCAGGATTGATGTGGCCGTCTCTCTCAACCTCAAAAAAGTCGGAGGGATAATCTTTCGGATAAGCAGTGCACTTGCGCAACACAATCAGCGTGAAAAACATTAGCGCAAATGACCACACGTCGTGGGGCTTTTGGAGTTTCGTCCAGTTGTATGTCTCCATGTCAATGTTTGGATTGAAGCCGTTGCCCGTTTCAGGGGCGCAAAACGGCTTGGTTCCTCCAGTGCCGTCGCCGGTTCCAGGGCTGCCCGACATTCCAAAATCAATGAGATAGAGCGTCTCTTCCCCGGAACTGCTGTCCGGTTCCCAACGGACATCTTGAATTAGGGTGTTTCCGGGTTTGATGTCCCCGTGCACGATGTTGTGCGCGTGCAAATGCGTCAGCGCTTCTGCCATTTGAATGCACAGCCGCATGATTTGCGCAGTTGTCGGAGGGATGAACACCGTTTTGAACCATGTGTCGAGCGTGCGTGAGTGTGTCAAAATGGGCTGAATGCTGTACGATATGTGGTGAAACAGTGTGCGCTCGCTGGCGGGAATTTTGCAGATGCTATTCAAATGCACATGCGCAGGGGTGATGATGTGGTGTGCGTGGTCAATTCCGAACCCGTGCACCAGGTCCAACTTGTGTGCCGGTTTCATGATTTGCGACACCACAAAATGCTCCGACTCGATTTGCGAATTGTCAAATGCGTGCTCGACGCGCACCATGAAGTCATTGATGCGGAACATGCCGACCATGTGGCTCAATCGCCTGTACATGTTGAACATTTGCGGATGGTCAAACACGTTCACATCCGACACGTCAATCTGCAGTTCTGGGCGACGTTTGATTTTACCAATGAATTTGGGGATGTCTTCCTTGCATGTTGTGTATTTTCGAATCGTCGTTTTCCTGTAGTCCGAGAAAAAATACAGTTGCCGAATCATTGCAATCAGCGGTCGAATGTCGTTTCGTGCCGCGGTTTTCCATCGGGTGATGACATCCATCTCGGGTTCATATTCGAATGTGTCGAAATCGCCGATGGTCGGCACATTTACACTTATGGAATCCATGTCAATGGTTTTCACCACAATGTCCATGATTGGGTCGATTGGTTCGATTATTGGTTCGATTATTGGGTCGATTGGTTCTGGTGAAGCGCAAATTGTGGCATTGAGCATGGGCGTTGGATTTTCACAAAATGACGATTTTGAATCCATTATTTTTTTAACAATTGCCCTAATAAATTTAAACATATCATAGTATGATATCAATCTATTTTAGGTTTATATTGTTTATATTTCATAAAAAATATAAACACATTGCATGAATGACAATAACCAACCACCCACATTTGTCTGAATGAAACCGGTCATAGACATGCCTCTGCTTGAAAAAGCGATGGAGAACGAGAACAATGCAACCGTTTCCACGTTGAACACGCGCAAAATAGGCGCAGAAAAAATGCGCCAACTCATGCAACTTGGGCTCAGCCAGTCGGTGCTTTCCGACTACGTTTACAAGCTGAGAGATTATCGGTACGTGGACGATTTAAATGGGCTCACGCATGGAGCCTACATTCGCTGGATTGATTTGAAGAATCCGGAACGCCTTTGTCTCGCGCGCGGTGCCATCATTTGTGATATTAAAATCGGGCAAAAGGGGGTGTCCTTGCTGTGCAAAACACAGCCCAATCCCGCCATATTTCATGTCAACATGGACGAGGTCCTCATTTTTCAGCGCCTGAGCCAGCAAGAACGCGTCATTCTTTCTGCGATGGATTATTTGGAGGGGGGTGACGAAGACACATCAACGAGCGATTCGGACTCGGACTCGGACAACTGATGCGAATTGTGCGTGTTGTGCAACTGTTTTAGCTGTTCATACTCGAATCGCTTAATGATGACGCAATCATTGTCCAGAATCAATTGTTCATTTGATGCAGGATTGGTGGGGGGTTTGACAAGATACACAATGCCGTCGCGCATTTTCCCCAAACACCATGCACACAATTTGAATGCTAAAGTGGGCGCCAGTTCGGCAATGAAGAAAAGCATTGTCCTGAGTTATTTATATGTCTTGAGTTATTTTTATTATCATTTGGTCGCAATTGATGCAACGTTTTTGCGAGTTTTGGTGAGTTTTCTTCCTTTGCGAGCGGCGGCGTGCAACTGTGCCTTCCCCTTGCACGACATGCCAAAGTATTTCAATCCTTTTTTTCCAAAGACGCTGGTGGTGCAGAGCGAAATTGCATTTTGAGTGCCCGTTTTTTTCTCAACGGATTTGATGCATTTGCACAACTTGGTTGCTAAAATGTCCTCCGCCTTTCGTTTTATCTCGTTGCTGCTTAAATTGGCAAATGGAAGTTTGTAATAAGAGAGAATTTTTTCATAATCCGACCTTGTCATGGCGGAAGCACTCATGCTTTAAACGCACAATTGTATTACCCGAATAAGAATACCTAAAATTCCAAAACACCGATGGGTCCTATTAAACAATGATAAAAAAAATAAAAATCATGATGCAATCGCACAATCACATAAATAAACATGCATTTTTAAATATTGAATTATTATAGTTTAAATTTAATCTAATTTAATTTATTTAGGTGCGAGTGCCATTCATATAACACAATAGTAACGCGATGGCAATGGCAGATGCGCCCAAAAAAAAAATAGTGGTGCTTGATGTGGATGAAACTCTTGGCTACTTTGTGGAGCTGGGCATCTTTTGTGATGCCCTCACCCAAACCGCGTGGAACCATGATGCGACGGCTCAATACGAGCACTTCAACTGGTTGATGGACCTGTACCCCGAATTCCTGCGCCCAAACATCATAGACTTGTTGCGGTTTTTGAAAACGAAAAAAGAGTCCAACGAATGCTGCGGGGTCATGGTTTACACCAACAACAACGGTCCTCGCATGTGGGTGGAACACATCATCAAATACATGGAATCCAAACTGGGCGCGCGACTCTTTGACCAAATCGTGGCGGCGTTCAAAGTGAACGGACAAATCATCGAAATGGGTCGCACCACGCATGACAAAACGTATGAAGATTTGCTGCGATGCACCAAGTTGCCATCCAATGTGGAGGTGTGTTTCTTGGACGACCAAATGCACTCGCAAATGGAGCACGGACAGGTGTATTACATTAACGTGAAATCATACGTGCATCAGCTGAGCGTGCAGACGCTGCTGGACCGGTTCATGCAGTCGTCCGTTCTGCGGACCACCATTGGCCACATGTCAATCGACGAGGTGCGGCAACGCATCGCAAAAATCATGCAGCGATTTCAGGCCACGCACGTTCCAAAGGACCCAATGGAACAGGAGATTGATGCAATCATAAGCAAAAAAATAATGGAACATTTGAACACGTTTTTTAAGGGAGGAAAGGGAACCATGGGAAATGCAAACATGGGAGGGAATGCAAACACGGGAAATGTAAGAATGAAACATAACTCGAATAATTTGAATACCCTAAAAATGAGACATCATCATGCGCATCATGCTTTAAACACAAAAACTGTAAAGAAGAATAAACCATAGAATAAACTTTGGAATAAAACTTTGGAATAAACCTTTGGAATAAAACTTTAGCACAATTGTTTTATTATTTTATTGTGCATGTATATTATAACCCCAAATCACTAACCCAATGTTCAACTTTTCCAGTTTCCTTTACCTCGTCTTTCTGTTCTACGTGCTCAGCCCCAATGTGCTGCTGCGCATCCCTCCCAACGGGTCCAAACACGTCGTTGCGTTCGTGCACGCGGTCGTGTTTGCCCTGGTGTACTACTACACATCGGGCTACGTGAGCGGACTGCTCGGTTCACTTTAAATTCAAATTCAACCATGACATTGTCATTTTATTACCCGTAATACCCGTAATAAAATTAATATGGCGCGCACCCCGCAAACGTTAATTGTTTTTTTTGCAACGTGTTTTGTTAGTTGCGGCTGCATTGTGTTTTTTGCTGCGGCGTCCACCTTTGGCCAATCTGGGTGTCTTTATTTCGCCGACTGTGTATACAATGCCCGTCAAATGCGAACCGCCTTGCGGCGGTGTTCCAGTTACAACGTATATAATATCAACCACTTTATAAGTGGTAATCAACTGCGCCAGTGGTGGATAAGCTGCAACATTATCCCCTGCATCTGCCATTGTATAAAATGACATTCTAGTCCCAGTGTGCATGGTGAGTCCTTGTGGGTCCACATAATTCATGTTTCCATCCGCATCAAGCCAGAATGATATCCAGTGTCCCATTTCGCTGAACACATCTGAGGTACCAGGTTTTATGTTGACAGTGTAAAATTTGACAAACCATGCATAATGCAACCTACTGTTCATTGCCGCAATTTTCCTCATGTTGTTCATGATTTTTTGCAATCCTTCCGTGGTGCTCATTCGTTCAACAATGAAACTTCTATTAACTTGAGGTAAGAACTCATCAATTGCATGCATAAAAAATCGAACGGATTCGCCGGCCGTAATGATTGTTCTAGTCCTCAAACTGGTTCTTTGTTGAGGCCCCATCATCAATGCCATGACATTTGCCAAATCGTATGGTATAAATCCGTAGAATGCAAGCAAATTCAATAGACATGATTGTTCAGTTAAATGTGTGTGATCGCGATAGAATGTCCCCAATGGCCCATACTGTTGAGTTGGCATTGGAGGTCTGTCTTTCATAGTCACTTCCAATAATTGAATGTGTATGCCGGCCTGTGGTTTTCTAGCAAAATTGGCAAAGTCAACAGGAGCCATGATCATGCTGTCAACTTCCCGATACATTGGAAACTGTATGTTCCTGGAAGGCTGTCTGCAACAAAAAAATATAACATGGAATGCTTTGGGATTGATTACCTGGCCTGGCCTCAATAATGTTTCTACATCAGCTGACACCATTTTAAACAAGTTGGTGTACGTGTAAACTTTGGTGGGGTTCAATTGAGGAAATGACACTAGTTTTGTTACTCTGATGTCGCGAACGGCAGCCTTTATGGCTTGGATGCCATCATTTGCCGGGATTTTACCAATAAATTCATAACGATACAAACCAATGTAGGGAACATGTGGGTCGGTTGGGTTTCCTATAGTAAAGGCGATTGGTTGTAGCATTGCATGTCTTCCATCCGCATGGCATTGTTCCCTCCCATGAAGAAAATATTCAATATTGTCCCTCATTTGTTGTGAAGTACTAAATCCAGTAAGCATTGCAGCATCACCTAAGGTGGGACAAGAGCCCATTGGCGAATAATAATCTATTTTTTCAAATTCAGTGCGATGTGGGAAATGAATATCTGACATTGTGCCGCCATGCATCATGAACATGTATGTTTGAGCAATTAAATAGTTTTCATTTGCACGCGGAGGTAAAGTTTGCGATTGTGGCAACATTGACACATTTTGAAGCTGGGCTTGTCGTGAATCGAGTTGTGCCGTCAATCGTGCCCCTGTGCCAACCTTACCACTTATTCCCTCCTGTTGGTGAACGACACCATCTAACATCATTTGGATTGCATCCAAATATGAACGGTCGTCTACAATTTCATCGACAACAACTGCACCACCTCCCAATGGGGACGCCACCTCATCAGAATCGACGTGCGATGCGTGCGATGCGTGTGATGCGTGTGATGCGTGTGAGCGCGATGGCTGGCGCGATGGCTGGTGCGATTGCTGGTGCGATGGCTGGTGCGATTGCTGGTGCGATGGCTGGTGCGATGGCTGGCGCGATGGCTGGTGCGATTGCTGGTGCGATGGCTGGCGCGACGTAACCTCGTATCTCAGGTAGTTTATAAATGTGTTCTCATCTAGTATGAGGTCCACGGTTGGAAAATTGGTCCCCCGCATGGCGCGTCCATCTGTCAGTGGTTTCACAATTATATTATCCTTTTGGCCACGGGTGAGTTTAACGATTGATTCAACCAGTTCAACATCGCAGTCTGCAGTTAGTTGTCTCATTCCATGTTCTGCATGGCACGCGCGAAACACATTGACGTGCAATTCCCCGTATACAATGTCTTCTGCGCGTGGGTCCATCGCAGTGCAATAAAACAAGTATCTTTGGCCATCTCGTCGCAGCTCAACCACCGTGTTGTATAGTTTGTGAGACATGTGTTCGGATGTATTATGTGGCAAATTGGTATTATTTATTGCTATATACTTTAATGAATAATAATTAATTAAGGAGTCAACTAATTATTAATAATTTATACGCATGATGAATTGTTCATTCCACATTCTTGATTTCAGTGCGCGTGGAATTGTTGAATGTGCGGGATGCTAAATGAAAGCAATCCGGATTCATGGGCGCGAATTTCTCGGTTTTAAACAGCAGCGGGTGGGTTTGCTGAATTTGACGCGAGTCAATGCGCACGTTGTACAGGTCGCTCTTGGACGATGGCACGTATTCCGATTGCTCGCACTTTTGCAGCGCAAAAAACTGGTTGCGCAGGGTGGATTCCACGTTGACCGCCGTGGCATATCCCGACCACGGGGCAACCGCGCTGCCCGGATTGAACACATGTTCCGGGTTGTAAATGGGGTAGTTGGCAATTGGCACAGTTGCTTCCTTGCGCTGGTCCAAAATGGGCATGATTGTGTATTTTGAAAGCACGGGGCGCGCGCCCAGCTGCGGTTGCAGCGGTGCCGACGGAACATTGCGGTCGTACATGCGACGGCTCAACTCATCGGTGCGTTCCTGCTGGCAATAAGCGACACCGTTGGGCACGCCGTAAAAGCGTTCCTGCACCGGGACCTGATAATTGGGCGCTTGAGGGTGCTGCGCTTGAGGGTGCTGCGCTTGATGGGGCCTCTGCATTGATTGTGTATTATTGTGGTTGTTGCGGAATTGTTGTTGTTATGGATGTGTTTGCACTGTATTGTATAAATATAATATTTATATTTTTTGAACATCATTTAAAGAGTTTGGCCTATTATTTATCATCCAATCCATCCAACATGTGCGGCATTTTTTATTACGAATCCATCGGCTCCCCCCAAAAGCGGATTCCAGTGTCCATTCTGCAAACCCTGCAAACCAATTTTGCTAAAATCTCTCATCGCGGCCCGGACAACAGCAAATTCATTGTGTCCGGCCAGCATTGCATCGGGTTCCACCGCCTCGCCATCAACGGCTTGGCCTCCAGCGGCGACCAGCCCTTCAACATGCTGGGCTGCGACCTCATTTGCAACGGCGAGATTTACAACCACCGGCAGCTCATTGAAAAGCACGGACTCGCCGATGCGTGTGTCAGCGGGTCGGACTGCGAAGTGGTCATCCACCTGTACCGGCTGTTCAACGGCGACATGCAGGCCACTCTGCGCGAATTGGACGGCGTGTTTTCGCTGGTTCTCATTGACAGAGAGCGCAACTTGGTGCACATTGCGCGCGACCCCTTTGGCGTGCGTGCGCTCTACATCGGCAGCACCAACGACTACGAGTCGGACATATCCGTTGCGAGCGAAATGAAGGCGCTGCAGCACTTCAGCCATGTGGAACAGTTCCCCGGTGGGTGCTTCATGACGGTGTCCAAGGATGGAAACAAATTTGAAACCAAGCTGCAGCCGTATTATCCCGGATTGTGCCTGGATGAAACCCGTGATGTGCCGTACATCTACAACTTTGGGACATTTGGTTCGGATGATGCGGACTCATCTCAAGAAAAGCTGGAATTCACCGCTTGCACGCAGATGCGCGCCCTGTTTGAATCGGCGGTGTGCAAGCGGCTGATGAGCGAGCGGCCCGTGGGCTGCCTCCTGTCCGGCGGCCTCGACAGCTCCGTCACAACCGCACTGGTGGTCAGGCACATGGCTCAAGCGCAAGCGACAGGGAAGGTAAACACGTATGCAATTGGGCTGGAGGGGTCCGTGGACCTGAAGTGGGCGCGCCGGGTGGCGGAGCATTTGGGCACGCGGCACCACGAGGTGTGCCTGACGGAGCAGCAGTTTTTGGATGCGATTGACGCCACCATTTATCAGATTGAGAGCTACGACACCACCACCGTGCGCGCATCGGTGGGCAACTACCTGGTGAGCAAATACATTTACGACAACACGGACAACGTGGTCATATTCTGCGGCGACATGAGCGACGAGATTTTCGGGTCGTATCGCGGGTTCACGAAGGCGCCCAGCGACCACGCGTTCGGGGGCGAGAATGTGCGCATGGTGCGCGACGTGCGCTTCTTTGACCTTCTGCGGTCCGACAAGAGCATCAGCGGGGCGGGATTGGAGGCGCGCGTCCCCTTTGCCGACAAGACGTTCTTGGAGTTTGTCATGAGCCTGCCGCCGTGGATGAAGCGGTTCGGCGACGGCGGCGCCAATTACACCGTGGAAAAGCACCTGTTTCGCAAGGCGTTTGACGGGCTGCTGCCGGACGACGTGCTGTGGCGGCGCAAGGAGGCGTTCAGCGACGGCGTGAGCGGACACGAGCGCACCTGGGTGCAAATCATCAAGGAATATGTGGACAAGCGCGTGAGCGACGTAGAGGTCAGCATTTCGGCCGAGATGAACAAGTATGTGCATAATGCGCCGTACGACAAGGAGAGCTATTATTATAGGACCGTGTTTGAGCGTCATTTTCCTGGAAAAGGACGCGCAGAAACCATTCCGTATTTTTGGAGGCACCCGTTTTGCGAGGGCACATTGGACCCCTCGGCCCGTCTGCTGAAGGACGTGTATGCAGCGGAAAACCAAGGTTCTCCGCACCTCTCCTAATAAGCGGAGAACCAAGGTTAGCCGCGCTTAATGTAGCTGATTTTGCACTCCCCCTGTTCTATTAAATCAAACCCGTTGCTGCGAATGTAGCCGTCCAGCTGAGTCATGTGCGGGTACTGGTCCACGTCATCAAACACGATGACGCCTCCGGTCGGAATGCGCGTGTTGAAAAAATCAAATTCGTCCCGCACCAGCTGGGTAGTGTGCGGCCCGTCCAAGAAAACCAGTGCGTATTTATTTACAATGCGTTTGCATTCATCGTAAATTGGGATTCCGTCGCAGTACCGTTTAAAAAACTCGGTGTCCTCCAACGGAAAAAACAGGCACTCCATTCCGGTCTCATGACACAAACCGTATAAATTTGCGAGCATTCGATTTTTCATGGTGTTTGTGTAATCCAGCCGTTCCTTCTTGGTTTCCCAGTGTTCGTATTCAATGTTTCCAAAGGGGTCGATTGCAATGTGGATTTTGGATTGATTGGTTTTTAACAGCGTCTCCATGATGAGTTTGGTTCCTCCGCCTTCACGCACGCCAATCTCACATGTTAGACCGTCCACGTCCATGACCATTTCAACTGCATTTAAAAGAATGTGATATTCGCGGGAATCCGAATTCATGATTGTGTTTGATTGTGTTTGATTGTTTTATTGTTTTATTCTTTATATGTGTGTTTTCCAAAAATCAAATACCAATGAAATCAATCCGACAATAAGTTTTCCAGGTTTTCTATCAGGTTGACCGTTTTTTTATTTTTATCGGTGCATGTGCGTCTGTAATACCGCAATGGATTTTTCAAAATGGCGATTAACAATTGAATGTCATGTTCCACGCGTCCCTTCAATGTTATCACATCCCCCTTGTCAAAATACGTGTCAATGGTGGCACATCCGTGGTATATTGGCAAACAATTGTGCAACAGAGGCGTGATTATTTTTTCAGAAAAATAATGACCACTTTTGAAGTTTTCTATGCATATTGAAAACAAATAATGGCGGTACGGTTCAATGTCATCATAAAATGGACCTTTCACCGTGTGGAATGAATAATTGGAACTTCCATTGCCGTAAATGTCAATCGGCAACCCACATTTGATGATTTCCTGGGTTAATTTATGCCTATAAATGTGGCCCGGTGCAAACATTTTATTGCTCACCACAATGGACATGACCTTTTGTTTTTGTTTCATCGTTATTTCGGTCAATGGCGGTGAATACCACAAGTAGCCAAAGTGAGGCACAAACAATGCCGGCAATCCAGTTGCATCCCCTATTAGATATTTTCCAATGTGGCTCATTGCATAATTTACAAATTCGGGGGTCAGATTCAAAAAGGGAATGGGTTCAAATGCTAATCCTATGACATTTTTTTTCGGTATTTTTAAATCCGGCATCATCGTGTTTATTATGATTGCATGAGTGTAATCATCGTGTTCTGTCATGTATATTTTTTGATTTTCCCCATAAAATCCGATTTCGGCTGCATGATTTACTCTCTCATACGTTTCTTTGCAGTTTTCACTGGAAGTAAATGGGCAAAATATTTTAACCCGAATCATTTCCGGTTTGAGTTTTAATGCCTTTAATTTTTTATATCATTACAACATGACTAACAATTGCAATAATAATAACAATAATAATAACAACAATAATAACCATAATAATGAACTTGAATTTGGACCAGGTGGACCACGTGACGCTGGACCTGATGGTGAACCAGCCACAATATGAGAGGTACTTGCGAAACAAAGAGGCCGACCTGACCGGGAAGTACGAAAAAGCCAAACGCTTCTACAAAAAACGGATTTTGGAAATGACGCGCGATTTGCTGAAGGGGGAAACGGTGAACGACATTTTCGTGATTCAGGCGTTTGAGACATTTTCCAAATCGTGCATCACGTATTTTAGGAACAAGGACAAGAACGACACGCTGCAGGAGGAGTACATGGCCGAGTGCAATGCAATCGGGTATCTGCCGCCCATTGTGGAGGACAATGAATGCAATGAATTCAATGGCGACAATGGCGACGACAATGGCGACGACAATGGCGACGACAATGGCGACGACAATGGCAATCAAGCAATTTCGGAATCAACAAAACGCAAACTGGAGATAATGATGTCGTTCGACAAACACAAAGTGAATGTTCCCACGCTGGACACGTACGTCATCAAGACCACGCCCGCTGAAACCAATCAACATCATCGCATCATGACCAATCCCCCCCAAATGAAAGAAATCAACCTGGACGACCCCAAATTTAAAACCAAAGACATTAAGCCAAAGCCATCCAAAACCAAGCAAGCGCCTCTTCCTTAAAGAATTTAATGCGTGCAATAATTAAATTATTTGCATAATTTAATTCATTTAAATTACTAAATCCGTTCATGAAAATGAAATTCAAAAAAAGCAATCGAATCAACAAAGGCAATAAAAGCAGACGAAAAGGTAAAACCAACAAGGAACGTAATAAGGAACGCAATAAGGAACGCAATAAGGAACGTAAACACAGCCGAAAAACAAAACCCCGCAACTACGCAAAGGAGTTCGAACGGCTGAAGTGCGGCCCGGTTCAGGAGAATTATTTCACGTGCTACGACAATGACACGCTGCATAAATTAAGAGATGGCTGGAATGCGCGCCACCCCGACGTCCGCATTGAAACGAACGACCCGAAGGAGATTTGGACCGCGCTGAAGCAGAGGTTTGGTCGCATGTGTCGCAACGAGGCGTGCTGGATGAAGCAGCTCATTGGTTCCCCCGGAACAGACGCGTTTGCACCGGAAGCTCCGAAGTCGTGGAACCGCGACCCCGACGAGTGGTTGACGAGTGAAGACATTGAGGACGTGATGAAGCAGTATGAGGACAAGTTTCCCGCGTTTGAGTTTCTGGGGCCGTCGCCGAGCGATTACAACGCGCCCAAAGTGGCGGGCGTCTGCGTGTGGGAGGAGCTCTGCCACTTCAGTCTTAAAAAATACGTGGATTCGGGCACGCACAAAATCGGCGTGATTTTCAACACGGACCCGCACACGGAAGACGGGGCGCACTGGGTGTCGCTATTCATCAACATTGGGTCTGAGGCTGGGTCGGGGTTGGGGGCTGGGTCCAATGACAATTACATCTTCTTTTTCGACAGCACGGAAAAAGAGATTCGCGAGTTTATAAAAACGGTGACGCAGCAGGGGCACGCATTGGGCATCCGGTTTAAGTATTATGAAAACCGGAAGCAGCACCAAAAGCGCAACACGGAGTGCGGCATGTACTCGCTCTTCATGATCGTGAACCTGATTGAAGGAACGCGAACCCCAGAGGAGTTCATGCGGGGAGACCGCATCCCCGACAGCCACATGTTGGAATTCCGCAAAGAGTATTTCAACCGCGGTGGAAGCATTTAGATTGTGCAACATTGGGATTCAATGGGATTTTCAGAATTAATTTTTCCATTTATTTTTATATAAATAAATAGTATAATAATACACAATAGACACAACAATCCAAAATCACAATTGTGTGTGTGTACCTGATAAAACATGGCAGCGTTTACCGACAATAATTTCGCTTATAAAGTGTTGGTCAACACCAGCACCGAGAAAACAGCTTCAATCACTGGAGTAAATACCGCAACCTACACAAACGCTGCCACGTCTTGGGGAACATTCCCCTCAATTCCGGCCGTGTATTCAGGCAGCAACACCACCTACACTGGTTTCAAAGTGGTGGACATCGCAGCATTTGCATTTCAAAACAAAACAAAATTCAGCACCACCGCACTCACCCCCACTTTTCTGCATTCCAATTTGAAAAGCATCGGCGAAAAGGCGTTTTCCGGCCTCGCTCTGTCCGGAACGCTCTACATCCCCGACAACATTGAATTGATTGGGACAATGGCGTTTTACAACTGCACATTAATCAACAACATAATCATTGGCAACCTTGTGAATTCCGATGTCATTTCCCATTTGGCCGATTTAACTGCAGTTCTGAGCCAAGAAATAACAGACCGCAAAAATGCACACGATTCTCTGCATTTGCTCAAAGCGCCCAAGGATAACGCGACCTTCACAGGAACCACTGTTATCCCGGTTGCAAGTGTCATCCAAACTGCCACCATCACCACCGCCAACGTCGCGAAGGCTGCCGTGGGCACGGAAACCATATTAAGCGCAGCCATTGGAGTGCTGGATGTGTCGGGGAATGTCACATTTGCGGGCAGCACAACCACCACCGGTCAATGGAATTACACGGTTCACCCCAAATACATGAGCAACGTGCTGGCCACCGAAACATTCACGAACACCAAAGTGGCCGCCATTGCAGGGGACTCTCTGTCAAGCACGCTGAACACGCTGTCCGACCTGGCAACTGCAATCGGGAACGACCCCAGTTTTGCCACAAACATAACCACCGGAAACGTCCAGTTATTGAATTCATTGAATTCGGAAATTAGTTCGCGCGGGTCAGCCGTGTCATTGATTTCCAGCACACTGAGCACCTCTGCGGCATCATTGACCGCCGCAGATTCCGCGCTGAGCACGGCCCTCATCAACGAAATCAGCACGCGCAGCACCTCTGTGTCGACGCTGTCCAGTGCATTGAGCCGCGCAGCATCTTCGCTGGTTGTTGCTGACTCAGCCTTGGTCACGACTCTGAACACCGAAATCAACACGCGCGTCAGCGCTGTGTCGTCGCTGTCCAGCGCATTGAGCAGCGTTGCGGCTTCACTTGTCTCAGTGGATTCCTCGCTGAGCACGGGACTCAGCTACGAAATCAGCACGCGCAGCAGCGCTGTCTCGTCGATGTCCAGCTCATTGAGCAGCGCGACGGCTTCACTTGTCGCAGTGGATACCGGGCTGAGCACGGCACTCATCAGCGAAGTCAGCACGCGCAGCAGCGCTGTCTCGTCGCTGTCCAGCTCGTTGAGCAGCGCGACGGCTTCGCTTGTCGCCGTGGATTCCTCGCTGAGCACGGCACTCAGCAACGAAGTCAGCACGCGCGGGTCCGCCATGTCTTCACTTTCAACCTCCGCATCAGGCGCAACCTCTTTGCTGCAGGGGGGCAACCTCGCCATGTCAACCGCATTTGTCGCGGAATCCACCACACTCGGCACATCCGTGACGTCCCTTTCCAACAGCACGGCCACTGCGGCAACCACCCTGACATCGGTCAACGTCAGTTTGAGCTCGGTGCTGTCTGCAGAAATCTCCACTCGTGTGAGCGCGATGACGTCCGTGTCGACCATGGCGGCTGGTGCAGTCGCATCCCTGGTCAATGCAAATGCCAATCAGAGCGGGGCCGTCTCCACCGAAATGTATCTGCGAATCAGCCAAGTTGCATCGGTGTCGTCAGTCATGGCCGTTGCATTGCCGTCGCTTTCAACGGCTGTGTCCGCGATTTCCAGTGCGCTGAGCACCGAGATTTCCGCGACCATCGTGAATATATCCAGTGCCGTTTCCACCGTGATTGGAGGTGCGCCTGCCAATTTTGACACGCTTTCTGAAATTGCATCCGAATTTCAAACGAATTCCAGCCTGGCTCTGGTTGCCAGTGTGCTGAATCAAGCCACCGCCATATCTACCGCGCTGTCCACTGCAACATCCACCCGCATTAGTGCGGTGTCCTCCGTTTCAACCGCGCTCAGTGGTGCGGTGTCCTCTTTGACCGTGGCAAACAGCAACACGTCAACCGTTCTATTAACAGAGGTCAATGGTCGCGGCGCATCGATTGTTTCGGTTTCGACCGCCATAAACAATGCAAATGTCGCGCTAACTGCCGTCAATACCACGCTGAGCACGACCCTGTATTCGGAGAACAGCACCCGTGTGCTTTCGGTCGCGTCAGTTTCCACCGGGGTCAATGACATGTCCGCTTCACTTGTTGCAGTTGCCACGGGATTCGTCAGCACGCTCTCCACTGAAGTGGTGAATCGCACGGTTTCAGTGGCATCGTTGTCCACGTCGCTCACCAATGCGATTTCGTCATTGGTAATTGTTGATAGCACCATCAGCTCCACACTGTCGTCCGAAAATGTTGCGCGCATCAGTGCGATTGGGTCGGTTTCAGGTGTTCTCTACACGTCCGCAAGTGCGATGCAGAGCGCAATGAGTGCAACGTCCAACTCCATTTCGACGGTGTCTTCGCAGGCGGCGCTGAAAGCCACCACATCATATTTGAACAACCAAGTTTCCACCGTGTTGGGCGGCGCGCCATCGTCTCTGGACACCATTTCCGAACTGGCGGCGGCATTGAACAATGCCTACAATTTTGCGGGTTCCATCACAGGGGTCTTGGGCACCAAGGCGGCTGCCGCGGATGTGGACTCGATTTCCAGCACGCTGGCTCTGAAGGCAAACCAGGTCGACTACACATCGCTGTCATCGGTCGTGGTCAACAAGGCAAATGCCATCACGGCTGACACGGTTAGCGCCGAAGTGGTTGCACTCAACAACACGGCTACCGCGTTGGTGTCCGATGTTTCCATATTGAAGGCTGGCGGTGGCAATGTGGACCCGAATTCAGTTTCCGTGGGCGGCGTGACCCTGGGGGACCTTGTAAATTGGACCAAAGAGATCTATGTTAAAATCGGTTCGACGAATGCCGATGGAACCATCAATGAAAAACTTAATCGCCTGGCAAACCCGACGAACGTTAGCAATGTGCTGAGTTTTGAATACGATGCCAACGGCGCAGTCTCGAAAGTGTTGCAGCTGGTGACCCTGAAGTTTGACAAATCCCAAACCAGCGTGTCTGTGACTGGCGGGGTGGGCAATCCCACCGTCTCCATGAGCAACCTGGTTTTGGACAGCAACAACAATTACTTGTTCACGTTCCCGTATGTTGGAAATGCGGCATATTACACGACCAATAAAACGGCTGTCGCGATAACTGCATTGGAGAGCCAATACCGGTTGGCGCCTGCCATTCCCACCGTGTCTCTGTCTGCTCTTGATTTGTCGAACTCGATTTACAAAAATGCAACGCCGACAATCACGACACCGTATGCTGCCACCACTTGGGATGATGGCGTTCAGCTAATCGCGCAACCAATCACAATTGGCGTGCAAGATGCTAATTCCGTGCTTAAATTCGACTTGGGCACTTATTCCACCACAGACATCACGATTGAAGCGGCCAGCGGTGCGACTGCCGTGTCTGGAAAGACAAACCATTTTACTGTCTCGGGAACTAGCGCCACGTTCAATGTCCGATATGCTCCAAGCTTGGTGGCAACCGGAACAAATCTGATTTATGTCAGTGTTATGGGATCTTCAAGCAAGCTTCCGAGCGACACGTCGACCATTTCCGGCATTCTCAACGATTATGCGCAATACGCGGCTCCCACATTGGTGTCGGGTTCAAAAACAGTGGGTCTTTCGGGCAGCACATACACTTTGTCGGCATCATTTGATTCGGTCTCCATGTACAGCCTGCACAATGCATCCAATCAAAATGTCACCAATGAAGTCGGACACCCGAATGCCTTTGTGCTGCGAAAAAGCAGCGCCGACTGGAGACCTCTTATGCGACAGCAAAACCCTAACAGAAATTCAATTGGAACATTTTCTAGTAATTATGATGACCCAGAACAAACATATCAACCATGGAGCCCTGATTCTCAATTTACCACCAGTTATTCCGGAAACGAAATTGCCAAGCAATTTGCATATTATGCATCATACTGGCTTAACCGCTTGAAAATTCCGACTGACCAATATCTCAGCGTGCCGGCTTACACTGGACGCAATTATTCAGGCACGCTTTTTTTGGGTACGACGATTTATTACAATGCGGGAGATGTGTTCGCGGGATATTTGACATTTGGCATGGAAGGGTCCACCCTGGTCTGCCGTTTATCTGGATACAATTCTGGCACAAAATACACGTTTACGGTGCAAAGCGATGCAGTCGCAACTGCCACCGCTGAAAATAATGCCGACGCCGGAACATTGCGCATTTCAAACGGGTTGCCAAACCTGATGGTGGTGCGCACAGCCGACACATGGAAAGACAAGGTTCCTCTTATAACGGCCAGTTTGGCCAACGGGCAGACATGGGGCGGTGTAAACGGCGGATACGACATACAATTTTATGATGTTACTTATGGTTCTTCAAATCAGATTGCCGTGCAATTTGCCTATTTTGCACAGTACTGGTTGAACCGATTGAATGTGCCGGTTGGCAAAGCAATGAGTGTTCCCGTGATGGCAGCCCAGGGCGCAGTTGGCATATTTTCGTTCTGGAAAATAACGTCATCCACCTATCAAGGAAATCTGAGCACGTTTTCCTCCAACAATTACGAATTGCAGGTGCAGGCAGATGCCATAGCAGCAGGAATAGCCGCCCAGGTGAAATACGTGGCGTCAGTCACTTACCCCAGCGCATCATTGGGTCAGCCCGTGTTAAAAGTGCGAGTTCCAACTGCAGGAGCCTTGCGTGCCAGCAATTATCTCACAATCAATGGCGAAGGCCTTGCCGCGCATGCGGCACCGTTGCTGTCGGGAAGCGTGGTTTATTCCGGAAGTGCTGGTACATACACCGCCACCTTAACCCAGACGTTTTCTGTAAATGTTAGCGCCGTCAAAGTCATGAAATCGGATGGAACCACCATCATTTCTTCTCAGGCAGTTTCTTCGGGTACGGCCACGCTTGCAATTTCTTACACAACCGCCGACATTTCTGGTTCAAAATCGTTCTATGTGGTGGCTCTTGGAAACAATTTCGGAACGGACAGCGCAGCGTCAGTGTCTCAATTATTTATTGACCCGCCACCCGTGCTTAGCAACTTCACGATCGGCACGAAGTCTTTGGCGGATAGCGCATTTGTGCTGACTGAACCCACTTCCACGATAACACCCACGTATGGTTCAACACTTAGCAAATCGTTTACACCCGCGTCTAATGCAAGTTATGCCAATAACACAATTATATCTGCTGATGGAACCATGCTTGGACTTAGCGTTCCTAGTTCCACCGGAACCATTCGGATGTACGCACCAGGCACATACACAATGAATGCTATCTATAGTGGTCTAGAACGAACGCACTGGAACGATTTGGTGGGAAACACACCTGGCAAAAAAGGAACGATAAGCATGTGGTGTAAATTCAGCGACGCATCAACCACCCAAAACATCTGGACAAGTCGTGATAATTTTGGCAATGGAGACATGCTTGATTTGCGGATCATGAATGGTAATCTCCACTTATATGGAAGGTCTCCCGATTCCACCAATAACAATCCGGTGCAGTTGGAAGCCATCACTTCCACCAGACCTTGTAGTGCATCCAATACATGGTATCACATATTTGCCAGTTGGGACATGACTGTATTGAATCGCGTAAATGTATGGGTCAATGGTGTGGCACAAACTCTCACTATAACCACTTTTGTTACTGGCGGAACCATTAACTATACCACCCAGAATCATGGGATTGGTGGTGTGTTATACAATCCATTTGTCGCCACAGGCCTTGGGTTCATTGGACAAGTGTATGTGAATTTTTCCGAATATGTTGACCCTGCAACCAGTATTGGCAAATTTTACGATGCACAAAACAACCGACCAATTTATCTCGGCGCCAATGGAGCCATCCCAACTGGAAATAGTCCAATTGTTCATTTGGATTTTGACAGCACTTATTCTTCCACTAGCATTGTAAATTCTGGAACTGGTGGAAACTTTGTTTCAGTCGGTGCTGTATCCGTGGGCACACCTGTTGCAGGAACAGGAATAGTGGAATGGGTGCAACGGGGTGGCGACATTGTTGGTCCAAGCGGGTCGTGGTCTGGAACAAACGGCAATACCTTCGCATTTGCAATGTCGGCTGATGGCAAAACACTGGCGGTCGGTGAAAGTGGCCTCGGCAATTCAAACCCTGGAACTGTCAGCATTTACAAATATGATTCAACCAAAACAAATCCTCAACTGACTCAAGGGCTTCCAAATTATGGTCCAATCGGTTGGAGTAGAATCACACAATTGTCGGGCAGTGGCACAATTGGATTTGGATGGTTGGTTGCCATGTCAGCCGATGCAAAGACTCTTGCAGTAAGTGCAGTTGCAGTTAACACGATCACCGTTTACGCATGGGATGGCACAAATTGGACCACTAAGGGAAGCAAAATCATAGGACCGTACGCATCGAACTATAGCATCACCGCATTGTCCATCTCTGCAAATGGACAGAGAATCATGGCATCATCCAACACCAGTCTATTTAACGACATTGGGTGTATCTATGCGGATTGGAATAATACAACAAATGAATGGTCAATTACATCTGCATCTGCATTCATTCCTGTCCAGACCACATCAGCATGGAATATCACCATGTCGGCAGATAAGAGAAGTGCCGTGTTGAATACAACTGGAGGAAACGGATTTTCAGTTTATAAACAGAATGAGACAACCGGTGTATGGGCATTAGTTGGTAGTGCAGTTGCCATTTCAAATGAAATTGGTCCAATAACATCAACATCCATTAATGCAGATGGCACTATGGTTTCAATTACACTGTCTGTCACCAGGAATGGGCGATATGGCAGCGCATGGGTGTATCGTTTCAATGGAACAAACTGGGTCAATGTGTGCGTAATACCCAATAGAATTGCGCAAAACAGCAATCTTCCATTCAATGCCATGGTCTCAGCAGATGGGTCTCGATTGGCAGTCGGTGGATTGGGCATGGTGTCCGTGTATGATCTGATTACAGCAGGCAAAATAACTTACACCAGTTCAACCATTGCAACTGCAGAAGTGTACGGCAACCTGGTGCTAATGAAGGCCGTTGGAACCAGCACCATAACTGCCAGTCAGACATCCGCTTCGGGAACTGGAACCACAACGAGCACACTGACAGTTATTCCCCCATTCGCGGCACCCGTGTTGTCAAACAAGGTTTTTGCACTGACCGCAACACCCGGTTCATACACTTTCACTGCAACATGCACGGTTGATGCTGCCGTCGCTCAAATCAAGATTATTAAATCAGGAACTGCAGACGCAACCCTTGCGGTGAGTGGCGGTTCAGTTTCAATATCCATGTCTTATGCCACTGCCGACCTGTATACTTCATTCTATGTGGTTGCAGTTGGAAATGCGACTGGAGGCACAAGCAATTACACATCGCAAGTGTTTTTTGACCCGCCCCCCGTGCTTAGCAACTTCACGGTCGGCACGAGGACTTTGGGGGACAATGGGGATAATGCATTTGTGTTGACTGAACCCACTTCCACAATGCAAGTTGCATACACTTCAAATTCAATCACTCCAGTGGGACAATCATTCACTGGCCTCACAACGGCTGATTGGAATATTGCAAATTTGGTTAAGATTTCCGCCGATGGAACCACAATTGGAATTGTCCTTGGAACTAGTACGGGAACTGTTAGAATGTATAAACTGATAAGCAACGTCTGGACCCAATGGGGTGGCGACATCACTGGAACCGCTGGCGGCCAGTATGCAGGAGTTTTACGGTTTGACTCAATGGGCAGCAGTCCATTTTCTATGTCGGCAGATGGAACACTTTTGACAATTGTTCAGAGTGGTTTAGGAGGCTTTGCAGGATTGCTCAATGTTTACAAGTATGATGTGAATAAAACCACCGCACAAACAACAAATCCGGCTCTTCCAACATATGGTCCCATAAACTGGTCCAGAGTGGCAACCATGCAACTACTCACAACAACCCCCAATGTCGTTCTTTCCGCAGATGGAAAAACGATGGCTGTGTCAGATGGCACGCTTAGAATGTATCGTTCCAGCGACGGTGGCACAACTTGGACGCAGAGAGGTGAACCTATTACTGACTCTGACCCTTTGTACAACCTTGGATTTTTTCGTTCCATTAGCATATCTGCAAATGGTTTGGCAGTTTTGGCAGCTCCCACAAGTAATCAAGGCAATGCCGCCAAATTCATGTGTTATGAATGGATTGGTGGAACATGGATTGCTTCATTCATCTATGATTTCAATCATTCGAACGCATCAAATTCCTGGGCAATTTCAGCCGATGGGAAAGTGTGCACAGTTCAGAGTAACGCCAATGTAGCTAGATACACAAAGAATGTGTCTGGTGTTTGGACACTGGTTCGCAATTTCAACGTTGGTCAAGATGTGTACCACATAAACACATCTGCTGATGGAAATTTTATTTCATTCGCTCGTGCGGGCAACAATCCAACTTATGGAGATGTGGAAATTCATCGTTGGAACGGAAGCGCATACGTGGCCGTCATCAACAATCGCACCATCCAAAATAGAACTACTGACTTCATGCAATTCAATTCCATGCTTTCTTCGGATGGAACCCGAGTTGTCGTGGGTGGAAAAGGAAAAGTAGATGTATATGATTTAGTTGCAACGAGCAAAACGGCTTACACCAGTTCGGACCCCGCGGTTGCATCAGTGTATGGCACCCTGGTGCTAATGAAGGCCGGTGGAACCAGCACCATAACTGCCACTCAAACAAACGGGGCTGGAAGTGGCACCATAACGGCCCCGCTGACAGTTGCTCTTATTCCCCAATTCGCGGCACCCGTGTTATCAAACAAGGTTTTTGCATTTACCGCAACTCCGGGTGCATATACTTTCACTGCAACATGCACGGTTGATGCTGCCGTTGCTCAAGTCAAGATTATTAAATCAGGAACTGCAGACACAATCCTCTCGGTGTCCGGCGGTTCAGTTTCAATATCCATGTCTTATGCCACCGCCGACCTGTATACTGCATTCCATGTGGTTGCGTTGACAAATGGTCTCATCGGAAGTCAAAACAGCGTATCGCAAGTGTTTTTTGACCCGCCGCCTGTGCTCAGCAACTTTGTGGTCGGCACAAAGAGTTTAGCAGATGGCGCATTTGTGCTGACTGAACCCACTTCAACAACGAGTTTTGCATATACTTTAAATTCAATCACTCGGGTTGGACAAGCATTCACTGGCATTCCGGTTGTAACCGCAGACCGTAATTATGGGTTTGCCGCTCATTGCATGATTTCACAAGATGGAAAAAGAATTGTATATGTCATTCCAAGTTCATCCGGAACCTTTAAAATATTTGAATTGCAGTCTGGGTTGTGGGGGCAAGTTGGAGGTGATATTGTTGGCACTGGCGCATGGTCTGGAATAAATGGATTTGGAGGAGAGGAATCATTGTCGATTTCGGCGGATGGAACCATCGTTGCTTTTGGTGCAACTAATCTCACTACCAATGCGTTGTATGCAAATAGCGGAGAAGTCAGTATATATCAGTATGATAGTTCCAAAACAACTGCACAACTCTCCAATGGTGCATTGGCAACTTATGGACCCGCTGGCTGGAATCGCATTGGACGAATCCAATCCACTGAACAAATTGGAATAAGGGTGTCGCTTTCTGCAAATGGCAAAACCATTGCTTTCAGTGGACCAGACTATATTAAGGTTTATTCATATGGTGGCGGCACAACTTGGAATCAAATGGGTTCAACTATTTCTGGAACCCAGTATGGAATGAGGTCATTGAAAATGTCGGCGAACGGATTTAGTTTGGTTCAATTAGGACATGATGCGTCGACTAAAATGACATTTCATGAATGGAACGGTAGCAATTGGATTGAATCCATCATAGTGAATGGCATCGGCAGTGCAAAAGCAACAATGTCAGATGATGGGAAAACTATTGTTATAAATAACGATATAAACAATAGCTACATGCGGACATATACTAGAGATTCAAGCACTGGTGTGTGGAGTCAGATTAATGCCTTTGCACCCTGGCTTGGCACAGTTAAGAATTTAATGTTATCATCAAATGGAAAAGTGCTAATATCTGCAAATAGTCCATTCAATGCGAACCAGATGAAAGTGCAACTATATGCATGGTCTGGAACTGGATGGAATTCTATAAATAATTCATTGACGTATGGAATAAATGATGCAGGCTATTTTGCGGCGAGCGCGTCCATAAATTCAGATGGAACCAGATTCACATGGAGCAAATTCGGTGTCATAGACATATATGATTTGAACACAACGAGCAAAACGGCTTACACCAGTTCGGCCCCCGCGGTTGCATCAGTGTACGGCAACCTGGTGCTAATGAATTCCAGCGGAACCAGCACCATAACTGCCACTCAAACAAACGGGGCTGGAAGTGGAACCATAACGAGCACACTGACAGTTAATCCCCTACGCGCGATAGGAACCGTGTCAATCGACACATTGGCAGTGAAAAGCACATTCAGTGGAACCACGTTTAACACCCCCAGAAATAACGCAATTGACTTAACGGAAAATATTTATGTAGTAGACACTGGTAATAATCTTATCAAGAAGTTCACAAGTGCTGGAGTGTACGTGAGCCAGTTCGGTTCACAAGGCACGGACGATGGACAATTTAGTGGTCCAACTGGAATTGCAATTTCATACAGAACTGGAAATATTTATGTTTCGGATGCAGGCAATCATCGCATCCAGATGTTCAATGGCATCACTGGAGCATTCATGATGAAGTTCGGTTCAAACGGGTCGACCAATGGACTGTTTAATAATCCATGGGGAATTGCCATTGATAATTCTGACTACGTTTATGTTTCGGATGCAGGCAATCATCGCATCCAGAAGTTTACGAGCACTGGAACCTATGTGAGCCAGTTCGGTTCACAAGGCACAGCCACAGACAATGGAAAGTTTGCTTCTCCAAAGGGAATTCAAGTTTTGTCAAACGGCAACATCATTGTTCTTGACACGGATAATAATCGTTTACAGACATTTACTGGTGATGGAGTGTATGTCAGCCAGTTCGGTTCACAAGGCACAGGTGATGGTAAATTTTCCAATCCAATTGCATTTGCAATTGACGCAGTCGGCAACATTGTGGTTGCGGATACTTATAATAATCGCATCCAGATATTTACTAGTGCTGGAACTTACGTGAGCAAGTTCGGTTCTCTCGGCACAGCCAATGGACAGTTTAATACTCCAATGGGAGTGTCCATTGATTCCACTGGCAACATTGTAGTTTCTGATACCTTTAATAATCGCGTTCAAATTCTTCAAGGTTCACCACCATTGGAATTAGATGCGATGAATGGCGTCACTGTTAAATTCGTTGGCAACAGTTCCACTGTTTCAAGTTCGGCGCCGCGGTTTATAACACAGAATGTGAGAGGAACATCGGAATTGTTTGCGGTCGTTGACGATTCGGCCAATGCCAGAGCCATGATTACGAATTATGCTACGAATTTGAGTGCGGGGTCTGGTCGCAATTATTTCACAAAGGACGGGAATGCGGTCCCCTTCAATAACATTGTTACCACTCTTATGACATATATGCGAACCTTATTTATGGGTGCACAAACATTCAATGAACCGATTGCTTCTTGGGATACGTCCAATGTCTTGACCATGTATCAAATGTTTTGGGATGCACGAGCATTCAACCAACCCATTGGCAACTGGAACACAACGAAGGTTACTTCCATGGACTATATGACTTACAATGCATACGCATTCAGACAAAATATAAGTGGATGGAACACGGTTGCACTTAACAGAAATATTTCGCCGCCCGATTTCCATGCTCCTCCTTCTACGGCTGATAGACCAGTGTGGGGAACAACCCCAGTTCTAATTTTGTATGCAAATAACGCCACCGTCAGATACGCCAGCGCAAATGCATTAAGCTCTGTGCCGACATTTGTCTATGAAAATCCAAGGGGCACTGGATTCGAATGGTTTGCCATTGTGGATAATTCGGCCACAACCATGATTAGGAATTATGCTACCAATTTGTCATCGGGCGCATCGTCGGGCGTTGGTATTACTTATTTCACATACAATGGCAATCTGGTCCCATTCAATAACATTGTCACCACTCGTATGACATATATGCGTTCAATGCTTGAAAATTTACCATTATTCAATCAACCGATGGCTTCTTGGGATACGTCCAATGTCACTGATATGTATTGTCTGTTTGCCAACGATTACAAGTTCAACCAAAACATCAGCAAATGGAATACATCCAATGTCACTGACATGGGTTATATGCTGTATGAGAATAGAGTATTCAATCAAAATATAAGTGGATGGAACACGCTAAAAATTCCAGTTATTCCGCCTTCATTCTCTAATGGTGCTGCTCTCTCTTCTAACTATTTGCCAATATGGGGAACAGCAGCATCTGGTTGGGCAAGCCCTAATTAATTGCAATTACAACCACGTGTTTTCTTATATGTAAAATAATTACAAAAATGATTCACATTCGTGGTGTTGTTTTTGTCATTATGCCAAAAAACACATTTAAATAAACATCGGCAATCCAATGCATGAGATATAAAAATATATCATGCAATCAAGACCGACGCTATGCCTGAACATGATTGTCAAGAACGAGTCGCACATCATTCGGCGCACTCTGGAAATGCTTCTCACCAAGGTCCGGTTTGATTACTGGGTCATATGCGACACGGGTTCGACCGACGCTACTCGAGAGATAATCAGTGAATTCTTTTCCCAAAAACATACGAACATTCCAGGCGAACTGCATTGCGACGAGTGGGTGAATTTCGCGCACAACCGCACCAAGGCGCTTGAATATGCCTTCAACAAAACCGACCTGCTCCTCGTGTTTGATGCCGATGACGACATTCACGGCACAATTGTGTTGCCGTCCGCCGTGTCTTATGACGAATACCACCTCAAATTCGGCGCACCCAACACGGGCGGCATCACCTACACGCGAACCCTGCTCATCAACAATCGCAAACGGTTCCAGTATTACTCGGTCGTGCACGAATTCATTAGCTGCATGGAGCCGTCGACCAATGAGCAAGCGCGACTGTGCGTGCTGGATGGCGACTACTTCGTGGTGTCGGGGCGCAGCGGGGCGCGCAACCAGGACCCCGATAAGTATTTGAAGGATGCGCTTCTCCTGGAAAAGGCGCACGCCGAGGCGATAGCCCAGGGCGACGATTTGCATAAGCGATATGCGTTTTATTGCGCCAACAGCTACCGCGACTGCGGCCGGCGCGAGGATGCCATTCGTTGGTACAAAATCACACTGATGCAGGACAACTGGGCGCAGGAAAAGTACGCAGCGTGCCTCTACATTTACGAGTGCTACGAAGCACTGGGACAGAAGGAGCACGGGTTTTTCTATTTGGTGAAGGCGTTTTCTTACGATCTGGAACGCGTGGAGTGCTTGTATCCGCTGATTGTGCATTACTGCTGCGAGGGCATGAACGAAGTGGCGTACAACTATTATCGCGTGGTTGAAAAACAATTTCTCCAGAATGGTTGGAATGAAACCAGTGGCAAGCTGTTCTTGCATACGGACAAGGCCGACTTCTTCGTGCCGTATTACATGATCATTGTGGCGGACCGAGTGGGCGACCGCGCGTGCGGCATTCGCATGTATGAAACCGTTTTCAAACGGAAACATCGCGTGCTGAGCGCATGGCACCTGCGAAACCTCATGTTCAATCTGCGGTTTTTCATCGGTCATGTTGGTCAGGATGCATTGGGCGCGTTTGCGGCGCTAACCAACGGTTATTTGCAGTTCATTCGAGAGAATGGCGTGCCGTTGAGCACATTTGACGAGGTTGTCATTGATTTTAATTATGATAAATATGGAATTCATTTATTAAACCATTCTTTGAAACCAATAACAAAACCATTAATTGTGTCGAATTTCTCTCGTTCCGTGTGCAAGAGAAGTCGAAACATCCTGGTTTACACGGGGTACTGCAACGTGCCGTGGAATTACAGCAGCATGAAACGGGGGGCATTGGGCGGCTCCGAAAAGGCGGTTGCGTGCCTGGCCCAAGAGCTGTGTCGTAATGGATACACCGTCTACGTGTCGGGAACAGTGCAGCCGGAAGAATGTCATGAGGACGGCGTGCTTGTGAAATACGTGGGACTGTCCGGTTTGCCGGAGCTGCTGCGCACCACCGCATTTCACACCGTGGTGTGTTCGCGCTACATTTCATTTTTGGAACTGTATGCCGGTGCTTCTTCTTTCTACCAGTTCTACATATGGGCGCATGACACGTACTTGGCACCATATGGTTGCGATTTGAGCGACACGGCAATCATTGAAAAATGGTCGGACCACATTGACGGCTGCGTGTGCCAGACGCAGTGGCATGCGGACGAATATGTGCGCCAATATCCTGCATTGAAATCCAAAATTCGCGTCATAAATAATGGCATTGACCCGGAGCTGTTTCCTCCTCGGCCAATTTCAAAGAAGACCAACCGGTTCATTTACACGTCGCGCACGGAGCGCGGCCTATCTCGAATTCTGGACTTGTGGCCCGATATAATGTCAGCGCTGCCGGATGCCACGCTCGCCATCTCCACCTACGTGGCGTTCCCCTGCAACGACGATGAACGGCGTATTCAGGCCCGCATTGCACATCTGAATCAAATCTACCTGGGACAGAATGAGGATGAGGGTCGGATTCGGCACTTGGGCCAGCTTAACCCGACCCAGCTCTACGCGGAAATGGGTGCAGCGGAGTACTGGCTGTATCCCACGGACTGGCCCGAGACGTCGTGCATCACCGCGATGGAAATGCTGATGTCCGAAGTCATTTGTTTTTACTACCCTGTCGCGGGACTGACGGAGACGATGGGCGGGTGCGGCATTCAGATTGCCCCTGGTTCTGGTTCCAATATTCAGACACTGGTGCAGATTGCGAGGGACGAAACAAAGAAGGAAGCGCTGCGCAAACAGGGGCGAGCATACTCCGAGAGCTGCTCCTGGGCGAATCGGGCGCAGCAGTGGGATGAATTGCTGGACTGTCGTGCAGTTGGATGTGTAGCAATTGTCAATACGCTCACGTGTCATTATGAAATGTTTGGGTACATCCTGAATTATTTGGCGAATGCCGCAAATGGCGCAAATGGCACAAATGGCATGATGACTAAGATATCCATTTTCACTGAAACCAAAGGGAACAATTGGGGATGGTTGGATTTTTACAAAGAACATTTTAAAAACACTGGATTGGAGTTTGAATACCATGCACTGGAAGAGTTTGATGAATTAAAAACGCGGAAACAGTTTGACGTCATCTTTGTCCCAACGGATGATGACATGGGGATAAAGTCAAAATGGATAGATGAACGATTCATTGCAATTGAGCACACACGCCAAATGCGGCGTCAAGAATATCATCATCGCATTGCAGTGCGCCCATTCGCGTTCGGATTAGGATTGCATGGTCGCTGGGCACTTCCGTGCTATGACATCGTGTCTGCATCCGACAAAATGAACTGCATGCATCATGATGAAGCAATTCACGTTGCAATTGTGGGCGGAAACAGCAACATTGAGGTCAATTACATAAACCGAATGGTGAGTTCAAATGGAACCATGATTGTGTTGCATTGCATTGGAGTGTGTTGGAGACCTAACCACATAAGATTTGATTTAACCCGATTGAATAAAAACATTAAATTCATTTCCCATGGGGTTTTGCATCCAAATGGCATAATCGCAGAATTGAAAAAATGCGACTACGTGATAACCGATGTTATAAATGAGGACCACATTGCGGGCAAAAGTATGTCGGGTTCAATTCCGCTTGCTTTTTCAACGCTGACCCCATTGATCATGGGCAAAAAGAACAACTCCATTTATAAATTCAATACGGCAGTTGAAGTTGACATGAATTCGGCCGAGCCGATTGTTCTCAAAAAGATTTCAAATGAAATGGTGAGCGCGGTTGCATCCGAACGGGACCAACTGTTGCAAATAACCAAGCTGGAATTTGATAGATGCATTCAATGCATCCAATCGTGCGACGAGTCGTCTCCGTCGTCGCCGATTCCGAAACGGGTCATGCAAACGTGGGAGCACAAGCAGTTGAACCCCGAGTTTCAAAAAATTGTGGACACATGGAAGACACACAATCCGCAATACGAATTTGTCTTGATGGACGCGGAAGAGAGAGAGCAGTTTATTCGGGCGCATTTTGAACGCGCGGTGGTAGATGCATACCAACGGATCATTCCCGGCGCATACAAGTCCGATTTGTTCCGGTACTGCTACTTGTGGGTTAAGGGCGGTGTGTATGTCGACATTGACACCCTGTGCCTGGGTTCCCTGGACGACTTTTTAACACCCGGCGCCGAACTGGTGGTTCCAATCGATTTGAATTTGAGTGCAAACGAGGGTGCGCACAACCTGGCGTGCGGATTCATTGCCGCAATTCCCAAACATCCCGCAATGATGCGGTGCATTCAAAAAATTGTGCGCAACGTGCAAACTGCGACCGTGCCCAGCTCCAAACTGGATTTTTCGGGGCCCGGCGTGTTGGGGCGTGCCGTGAATGAATGCCTGAATCGGGGCGAAACCGCGTCGTTCGTGGGCAATGAAGGGCTGCACGCACCCGCAAAGATTCATTTTTTGAAGTTTGAGCCAGGAACCGAATTTGTTAAAAACATGAAAAACCAGGTTCTGTTTCAAAACAAGAACGGGAACCATCGCATCGCAAGTTTGTACCACGCGGAATGCTGCAACCTGAAGGAGTTCGTGTCTTGGGTGCAGTGCGCATCCCCTTTGAACCAATCGCATCCAATCCAAAATAAAAACATTGCGCTCATGGTCTACGGACAATTTAGAACTTATGCAACTAATTTGAGAGAAAATGTGCGAATGCTTGCCCCACTGTTTAAGGACAATGTGGTGCATGTGTTTATTTTAAGCACCAAATTGGCATCGGGCAATTATTCTGACCAAAATGAACGCGAAATCAGAGGCATTTTTGACGAATTTGGATTCAACCTCTGTTTATTTGAGTATGTGGAGAATTTGGACAGTGAACATGCCGCAAATGAAAGAGCGACGCGTGATTCCTATTTCGCCAGTCTGCAAAACAACGATGGCGTGAACAATGAATTCATCCCGGCAATCATGTATCGCAAATTCGCACTGAACAAACTCAAAAACGAGTATTGCAAACGGCACAACATTGACATGGACCTGCATGTGTTTGGCAGGTTGTTTGACGTCATCATCAAGCATCCGGTGCACGCATCCTCGGACAACGTGATGCGCATTGAATATGAAATAAACAAATTGATGATTTGTTCCGCCGAGAAATCGACGGTGCTTGGTTCGTCCGACACGCTGTTCATTGGAACTCAAGCGCCAATGGATCACTTGTTTGAAATATCCACTAAAATCAAAAATGGCGACATGAGAGGGCCTGAAATTTGGAACGATTCCGTGTTTTGTGATGCAATGATGCGCGCGGATTCATGTTTGTGCATTAACCGGGCCACCTATTCGCCCGAGGTGCAATGCATTGCGCATGTGCATTTCGGCCCATTCAATTACAAGAATATTCGGTTTGATTTCAATAATCCCGAATCCACTGAAAATGACTTAACACTGTATGACATACGACTTGACCCGAATAGATTGATGCCCCAAATGTGTTAAACACGTCAATCAATGCAATTTCAACAATATTGTTAATAATATTGTTAAAACTGTGCATTTTTTATCACGCATGAATATATCACAATAACGCATACCCATTTATAAATAAATAATGGCATCGGCTTCATCATCGTATTCGGAATATTTAGCGAATAAAACCATTTGCTGTTGTTCAAACACGGTGGAGGGACCGCCTGGCCCGCCTGGACCCAAAGGTGCAAATGGCGACACCGGCGCAACGGGCGCAACTGGTGCAACTGGCGCGACTGGCGCAACCGGCGCAACTGGCGCTGTTGGACCAGTTGGCCCCACGGGTCCCTCAGGACAGTCCGTGTCGTATTACAATTATTTGGCGGATGCCAATTCAACTACTCCTCCCCCAGCACCTGGATACATTCAATGGGGTTCTACACCACAAGTCCCAACAAGTCCCAACAAGTTGTATGTTTCACATTTTGTGAATGGAGTCCCGTCCACTGACATTGGGGTGCTTTTGAGTTTTGTGAATCCAGGCGACCGAGTGGTGTTGCAGAAAGCAGATAATGAAACTTTATATCAGATTTGGGATGTTACTAATGCTACCCCGCACTCACCATCCTATGTTGAATGGGACGTAACATTAAATTCATCAACTCACTCATTTTTACAAAATGACCCTATGATTTTAGTAATTTTGAGTGTAGGGGACACTGGGCCTCAAGGAGCAACAGGCCACACGGGAGCAACCGGCGCAACAGGCGCAACGGGCGCAACCGGCGCAACCGGTGCAACGGGCGCCACAGGAGCAACGGGCTCCACGGGCGCAACAGGAGCAACCGGAGCAACGGGCGCAACAGGCGCAACAGGCGCAA
>Ga0209191_1000477_pt1 | contig 30979 bp, 36 predicted proteins | sample S_130626_EF_Meta_FD_187320 | JGI IMG/M metagenome (GOLD analysis project Ga0209191, IMG submission 187320) | Freshwater microbial communities from Lake Simoncouche, Canada to study carbon cycling - S_130626_EF_MetaG (SPAdes) (version 2) | ecosystem: Environmental > Aquatic > Freshwater > Lake ...
TGCCGCCTGTGAGCGTGCCGCCTGTGAGCGTGCGAGCGTGCCGCCTGTGAGCGTGCCGCCTGTGAGCGTGCAAAGCGGGTACGAAAAAGCCCGCCCCCTTTCGGGGACGGGCAAAGCGGGCACGAAAAAGCCCGCCCCCTTTCGGGAGCGGGCTAGTGGGTTAGAGGTCAGCTTTCGTCAGGCCTTCTAGCAAGGCGGTGGCGGCGGCTTTCCGCCCTTCCACGCTCATCTCTGTCCGCTTTTGAAGGATCATGGCAAGGATGAAGGCGTCGGGTGACATAGGTGAACCGCCTTTGCCATCGCCTTTGCCATCGCCTTTGCCATCGCCTTTGCCATCGCCCCCTTCTTCAGAAAGTGGGTTTTGATATGCCTCGAGCCACAATTCGGGATCTAGCCCCCCTTCTTTCATTCCGCCAGCCTGCTTGAATGCAAGTGAAGCGGCTTCCGTTTTCAAGGCGTAAAACGCCGCCTCACTCATGTCACCGCTTTGGACAAGCAAAGCGGGTGCAATGAATTTAGATGCATTGGTGATAGTCCCTCGTGCATCACGAGCAACCGCTCCCGATTCGGTGAAACAAAAGGTGATGCACGCTTGCCAGTCGACATTTGCTAGAATGCAACTACTCCCGAACATGGCCCACGTTTTGTTAGCCCTTAAATGTTTCGCCGCTAGTTTCTTGCCCTCCTTCACAAGGTCGGCAGGAAATTCAGAAACGGCGGATTTGACTTCATTCAATTTATTTTTCATAACTTCATGAGGGTTTAGCGGATTGGTTATTAAGTTGCTTCCCTCACAATAGAGGGGGGAAGAGTGAAATCCACCCGCCCGTCATATTTATGACACCCGCAACCTTCACCCTTTACCCCTCACCCCGATCCCCCCACCCCGCCGCCAGCCTCCCGCGCCATGAATCATGGAACATGGCACAGGAATCGGGAACCACGCTACGGGTGGGGGTCGGCTTTTTCGTGCCACTAGTATGTATGTGTATATGTAGAGAGAAAAAAATTGACAGCCCTCCAAATTGGCTTAACAGTCTGTTCATGCCAGACCAAAAGAAGCAAGAGTACTACAAAACGAATCGGGATTCCCGTCTCACGTATCAGAAAGCCTATTACAGGAACAATGCACAACTTGTTAAGCGTAAGCGAGAACTTCAGGAAACGCTTGAGCCAGAGAAATATGAAAAGCAGCGCGAGTACCAGCGTGCATACTATCTGGAGAATCGTGCACGAATCAGGGAGCACCGTGCAAATCGAGCAAAAGAGGCTAGTTCTGTAAAAACTAATATGTAACACTTTTCCTTAATATGTCCCAACTTCGCAGAAAAGAATTGACGAAGCCAAAAACAGTGTCATAGTTCGCAGAAATCCTAGTGTTTATCGGTAACTAATAAGTCCCTACGATTTGTAAGTTAAAAAGTCTTATCATAATGCTGTTCACTAATGTGTCCGACACATTAGTGAAGGACTTCTAAATAAGACTTTTTATATTGTATAGGAGAAAATAATTGACAAAATAAAGTCTGACCTTAACCTGAACGCCTGACCATATGCAAACTGAACTGAAACCATTATCGAACGCTCCCGACTACGCCTTAGCCGAAAGCGGATACGTGTACAATGTAAAGACGAAGCGGAGAATCAAACGCCAGTGGGTTAGCGGACGCTGGAGATCGCACATTCGTGATTCCGCTGGCCGACCCTTTTACCTGTGCCATGACTCCTGCCATACGAACGCCGCAAAGGACACTCTAGCGCGTGAGACTATCCGTCCGCTGCCAGACAACCAGAAGTACGGCGTGACGCCCTACGGAGCCATCTGGTGCTTAAAGCCAGCTTGCAAAGGTCCGAATGCTGGCGAGCCTTTCATCTTGAAGGAACACTTCAAAGGCAACAACCGCTACGTCAGAATCGCCAACAAGTTCGGACAGCAGCGAACGGTCAATGTTAAACGACTCATGGAACAGACATGGGGTACAGCTCAAAGCGAATAAAGTGTTGACAACTTCTGCGGATTCGTTATTCTGCCGTGAATGTTGGCAAGCCACTTAGACATCAACGGACTCGATTTGCTTTCGCTCGACGAAAAAGGCAAGCCAGTCGAGTCCAGACTTAAGGACGTAGCTAGTGCGCTTTCCATTTTTGCTTCATTGCGTAGAGGCGACGAGAAGTCTTCCGTTGTCCGTGCGCGGATCGACGGGATGTTCGACGGCGCGGCTCCTTACGATAATGCAAAACTACTTGCCACAAACCAGCAACTCAAAACGAACCTAAACTTCGGAGAAGCCCAACGCTTGTTGGACATCTCCCTCTCCGCTTACGTTGACCTCTACAGTTCGCTTGAGTGTCTCGTCGAAGTCAAGGGCACATTGGGCGAGCAGAGCCAGATGGGCTACAAGCAGGACGTAATTGCAGAAGAGTTTACTCACTTGCTGCGTAACTGGCCCGAATTCCACAGCAGCTACTTGCGTCTCTGCACGACGTTCATCAAACACGGAGTCGGCGTCGCCTACTTCGATTCGCCAGACGACTGGAAGTTTCGTGTCGGCGGATTCACAGATATCCTCATTCCGCGCCAGACTCCTTCCTCAGAGAACGCAGTAGACGTAGCTGTCATCAGGCGTGACTACTTGCTGCACGAACTCTTCTCATTCATCAAGAACGAAGATGTCGCTACGAAGATCGGCTGGCTTCCTGACGAAGTAAAGCGAATCATCGTCAAGAACGTCAAAACAACGGGCCGTCGCTACAGTGAAGGCGGTTCGTTATACACGGATTGGGAAGCAATCCAACAGGAACTCAAGAACAACGATCTCTACACTGGACTCCAGAACCCTACTGTCGCCGTATTGCATTTCTTAGTTCGCGAGATGGATGGCACTGTCTCACACTTTATCTGCGCGGAAGATACTCCTAAGGACTTCATTTACAAGAAAGTTTCACGCTACGCCTCACCCGAACAAGCTTATGTGATGTTCACATACGGTGTTGGCAGCAATGGCACATTCCACTCGATTCGTGGATTAGGCCAGCGGATCTTCAACCACATTCAGACGAGCAACCGTTTGCGTTGCCAGATGATCGACGGCGCGATGCTTTCTTCCGCTGTAATGCTACAGCCAGAATCACAACGCGCTCTAGACGAGTTGCAGTTCACCTACTACGGCGCGTATGCAATTGTTTCGCCGAACGTGAAGATCGTCGAGAAGGCGATCCCGAATCTCTCGCAAGCTGTCATGCCAGCCTTGCAAGACCTTACTAATCAGCTGCAACAGAATACCGACACTGTCTCTACCTACGGCCCGAATCAGGGATCACCGTACAGGAACCAGATGCAGGTTATGTCTGATATCGATGTCGCAACTCGACTTTCAGGTGCGAGTTTAAATCTGTTCTACTCCGCTTGGAGCCGTTTGATGAGGGAGATTGTAAGGCGCGTCATTAATCTCAAAAGACCTGATCCAGCAGTTCGCGACTTCTTCGCGAGATGTGAGGCTCGCGGAGTAGAACTGGAATTTATCAAGTCGCTTGATCTGAACAAGACGCGTGCAGTTCGTTCCGTTGGCGGAGGCTCACAAGCAAATCGTGTTGTTGCACTTCGCGAATTGCAAGCCATGTCTGGCACGTTCGATGAAGTAGGACGCAGGAACTTGACACGGGATATCGTTAGCACTCGCGTGGGCCACGATCTTGCAGACCGTTACGTTCCGAAGGAGACTGAAGATCGTCAGACTGTCGATGTCAAGATCGCCTACTTTGAGAACCAACAGCTTCAGGCTGGACAGCCAGTTCCAGTGCTTCCGTCTGAGATGCACGGGATGCACTTGCAAGCACACTTGCCGCTGCTCAACCAGATCATCGAACAGATCAACACTGGCGCAGCCGATCCGCAACAAGTCCTTCCAATTCTTCAAGCCTTCTATCAACATATCTCTGAGACACTCCAGTTTGCTGGAGCAGATCCAATGCTTGCTTCTGTTACTGGACAAGCCAAACAGTTGTTGCAATACGCTGACGAGGCGATCAACAATACGACGAAGGCGTTGCAGAAGATCCAACGAGATCAAGCCCAACAGCAACAAGAAGGCCAGCCACAAGAAGGTCAAGCTGCTCCGAATGGCGCAGACATGAAGATGCAAGAACATCAAATCAAGATGCAGATTGCACAGCAGAAGGCAGAACTCGACATGAAGATCAGGCAAGCAAAATTTGATCAGGAGCAATCTATGCGTGACGCACAAGCAGCACTCAAATTCCGCGAACAACAAGCCTAATACTTAAAGCATATATGCTCGATAAAAGTAAAATGGCTTGCAATAAGCCGCACGCAACTCCCGATCATCCAACGAAGTCTCATGTTGTCAAAGCTTGTAGCGGCGGAAAAGAAAAGATCATCCACTTCGGACAAAAAGGAGTTAAAGGCTCACCTAAAAAAGAAGGCGAAAGCGAAGCATATCGCAAAAGACGCGAAGCCTTTAAGGCCCGCCACGCTAAAAATATCGCTAAAGGCGTAATGAGTGCGGCCTATTGGTCGAACAGAATCAAATGGGGCGTTTTTGCAGTTGACATAAATTACTTAAATGGTAAGCATATTGTATGGGTAAAACTCGACCACTTCCTGCAAATGTTCTTTCAATAGGTAAAAGAAAGACTAAATCGGGTAAGCAAGAATATGCGTTCACAGTTCCCTGTATAAAATGTGGGTCTATTAGGGTTGTTAAGAGAAGGCAACACGCTATCTCAATGTCCTTAAAACCATGCAAGACCTGTTCAAATAAGAACAACAACCCGATAGAATTAGTTGGAACCATACGCGCTTCTTTCTTTAATAGATATGAGTTTGGGGCTAACCAAAGAGATAAAGTTTGGAACATAACGATTGAGTTTTGCAGTGAACTTCTTGAAAAACAAAACCATTTATGCGCTTTATCGGGTTTGCCTATCTCAGCAGAGGGAGCATTCAATCAAATTACGGCTTCTTTAGACAGGATTGATAATTCAAAAGGGTATGAAATTGATAATGTTCAATGGGTCCATAAAGAGATAAACATGATGAGAGGTACACTTCCAGTTGACAGGTTCATTGAATTGTGCCAGTTTGTGGCTGATAGATCAAAATAGTGAAGTGGTAAAATAATTTATGGCAGCAAAGAAAATTCCCATTCCGATCCCACTGGATCGGTGGTTCAATGACATTAAATCGATTGAAGAACTCCGCACTATCCTTGATAGCGAAGCCTTCCAAACCGCAACCTGTATCCTGAAAGAAGCAGCTGGTCCATCCTTCTCTTCTCTTTCACAGAATGGAGACAGTAACAATCTAAGACACGCATGGTATGCTGGATATCGGGATGCTTTTGCGGATCTGACGAAACTGACAAAATTACCAATTGATAAACAACCACTAATTGACGAATGGACACACCTATCGAATCCGTAAACGCTACTGATCCAATCAGCCAGCTTCCAACAGAAAACCAACCTGACTCCTTTGGCGCGGCTCTTGACGCAGCCTTTGCTTCGCTGGAATCCTCTTCACAGGAACCACAAGAAGTACAGAAAGTTGAGCCAAAACCAGAACCAGAACCAGTTACTCAAACTGAGGCTCCTGTAAGCTATGAAGAGGAAGATTTGCTTGAGCAGCTTACTGAAGAGGGCGACTGGACTCCGAAAGCTGCCCATCGCTTCAAGCAACTCAAGGAAGAACTTAAGCAATTCCGTTCAGAACGCGACCAGTTCAAGCAACTTACTACGGAACAAGAGCAAAAAATTCAAGAACTTGCAGCTATTGCAGAGAATCGTGACGTTGAAGAGCTTCAGGCAAAGATTGCTGAGTACGAACAAGAGCGAATGTTCAGTAATCTTGAACAAACAACGGCTTTTCAGAACGCTGTTACTAAGCCTTTGGCTGCTTTAGTGGAACAAGTTGACCAGATTGCTGATAAATACGAGCTAGATTCCAGTTCTTTGATCGATATTCTAGCTCTAACTGATCCAACTCAGCAGGACGAAAGGCTTTCTGAGCTGCTTCCGAACGCTTCTGATCGCGATAAAGCTAAATTGTACCGCATTATTGAGGAAGTTAACCCTATTTTGCAGCGTAGACAGGAGCTTTTTGACAATGTTGAGGCTGCTTCTAATGAGGCTGCACTACTTGAAGAGACTAAAAACAAGCAAGAATTGTACGAAAAAGTCAAACTTCGGGAGAATATTACCCGAAATGTGGTGGAACGGATCACTGAAAAGCTTCCTTTTGTGAAAAATCTTGGCGGATTGGACATTAGCTCCATTCAGCAAAAGGCGGCACAGACCGATCCGACAGTAATCCATCCTGTAGACTTTGCCTACAATGCAGTGTCAGCACAAATCTTGCCAGCAATTGTTCGTGAGTATAACAGTCAGAAAAAAGAGATCGAAGCCCTTACAGATCGACTGGCAGAATACGAGAATGCCGAGCCTAAGATTTCTGGTTCTAGTCCGACAAGGACTGCAACTGGATTATATAGCTCAGGCAATTCTGGTGCAGTTGAAGGCAACTTCATTGATGCGATTAACAAGGCATTTGGCAGTTAACTAGTCACTGCATAGACATATCAAAAAAGGGTGTTGACAACAACACCCTTTTTTTGTACTTTTTTCTTGACGTAAGTTTCGTCGGTTGCTCTAGCCATCAATTAGTTCTAAAAAGAAACGAAGTCAAGAGGCTCTGTTCTCGCAATCATACTCTGTTCGGCTGCTCTGGCCCTCAATCAGTTCTACATATACAGCGTATTCTCTACTCAACCTTTGTCTTCACAACTAACTTTCTTTTTAACTTCTCACTAACCTAATTTTATGGCTAACACTTCATTTGATCTTGGATCTGCGGGTACTACCGCTATCAACACTATTCTTGCCGAAGAGGCAAACCGCATCGGGCAAGATATCTACACACGCACGCTTCATACGTCGCCGTGGATGGACTTGCTTAAACAATCCGCCTTTCCAGACGGAATGGGCTATCGTCTTACGACGCTTATCTATGACCGCGCACTCCCAGTTCAATCTATTGGTGGCACAGTTATTGGCGTAAACTGGTCTAATTTGGCAACACTCAGTGCTGACGATAACACCTTTAACGCGTCGTCTGTTGAGCAACCTCTTAAGGATACCGCCTACGATATTCAAGGCGGTCGCGGTGGTGCTGGTAACGGAACCACTACTGGCAGTGGTGGTAACATCACCGATCAACGGGCATACATCAACTTCGCTAAACGCCTTAAGAACTATTCTCTTAAGCGTGCCGTTATTGAATCGCCGCGTATCGCACTGGAAGACCTCCGCTTCGCAGCTTATCGTCAAGAGCAGCTCCGCGCTATCATGGACAACATGACTACGGCTACTCGCTTCACTTGGGAAAATCGCAATCGTGACGAGTTTGAGCTTCTTAGCGATAACTTGATCGTCTGTAAGGCAACTGGCACTGGTTTCAATACCGCTCGCGAAGCGACTAAAGTTGAAGGGCAAGATTCTACAGCTAGTTCCAACTTGCTTCTCCCTTCCGCTAACATCTCCAACGCTGTTCTCGATAAGGCTTACTTCCAACTTGTTCGTAAAGGTGCTGGTTCAAATTCCTACGGAAAAGAAAACGGTCGCCCTGTCTTCGCACTTGTCTGCTCGTCGGAAGCTTCCTACGCGCTGCAAACTGAAGCTGGTTTCCGCGATGACGTTCGTTACAACAACTCCAAAGTTAGCGATCTGATCGCTCCGTTGGGTGTTGAGAAGTCCTTCCGTGGATATTACCATCTCGTTGACGATCTTGCTCCACGTTTCACGATTGAAAGCAACTTGTTCGTTCGCCAGCAGCCTTACTCGATTTCGTCAATCTCTGCCGTAACCGATAATGCTTCTTACGAATCTGCGCCATACGAATTGGCCTTCATCATCCATCCTGAAGTGATGGAAGCTCAAGTTCCAACTTCGTTCAGCGGGTCGAACGGACTTACCTTCAATCCGCTCAACTATCGCGGCGACTTCAAGTGGACCAACATCCTCAACGAAATCACCAACCCTGACGGTGGTATCGGATTCTTCCGTGGAGTTCTTGCCAGTGCATCGAAGCCAATCAAAACCGACTTCGGTTATGCGATTCTCTTCCAGCGCACCAGCACTACTCCTGCTGCTAACTAAACCCTAAACGCTAAGGGGTTCCAGTAAAACGGAACCCCTTAGCTTCATCCTTTAACTTACTAAAACGATGCCTACTCTCGACGATGCCCCTACTATTGCCCCAATCGCCGCAGCAGATCTTGCTGGAGCCGATCTCGTACAAGTTTTCAGTGCTGCTCTTCGTAAACCGAAGACGACTTCTGTTACGAGTCTTGTTTCTGCCTTTTCTCGCTTAGTTAACTACTTTGGTTTTGCTACCTCAGACGTTAATGCCGCTGCAACTGGTAACTATACCGTTACTGGTTTTGACGTTACTACCCGCGTTACTGTGTTTTCTGGCACAACTTCTGGAACCAATAAAATTAACTTGCCAGCCGCAAGCGGAACTATTCGGAATGTTTCTATTCTTAATGTTTCAGCAACTACTGGCGCAGTAAATAGTATTATTCCTAATGGATCTGATAGAATTGTAACTGGTCAGAACGGTGTTACAGGAGCTACATCTATTGCAAGCCAAGCAATTGGTACATCTATACAGCTACTTTCTGACGGAGTTAGCAAGTGGTATCACATCTCTAACGACACTTAATAAACCCCTATCCTGCATCCTGTTTCTTGACTCTCGCCTCTGGCAAACTTGAAACAGGATGCGGGCCTCTTTCTTACTTTATCTTTAACTAACTACAATTATGGCAGGTCTTGTTCCTTATGTTGGCGGAGGTGGCGGTGGTAACTTCCTTCAGGCTATTGAAACTGGAATTGTTCCAGTAAAAAACGAATTGGGTCCAGTATTGCGTAGCGCAGCACAAAACCCTACTATGCGTACTGCTGTAGGTCGTGTTATTCAATCTGAACCTCTACTCTTAGGCAGTGGAGAAGCTGCTGCCACTACTGCTGCTGGCGGATCAGCTGCTGGTTCACTTGCGGCACTAGCTCCAGTTATCGCCGCTTATCATGCTGGAAAAATTGCAAATCTTGCCCTCGATCCTGCTGCCCGCGAACAAGCTTCCAAAGACTATACTGCTCTTCAGGAAAAAGGTGTCTTCAGCCGCGCACTTCATGGAGCAAATCCACTAAACTCTGTTGATACTATCTATGGAGCTGGAAAAGGAGTTGTTGACACTCTTCAGTCTTATAGTAATGCCGCTGATGGCGAAGCTGCACTTAACACGCCAGAAGCGCGTGATACAGTAAAACGTGTCGGAAAACTTCAAGCAGTTTACGAAGGACTTTCTGATGCAGATAAATCTAGAGTGGATAAGATGACTGGTCCTGAGCGTCTCCAGTGGCGTAAGACTGGAGAATTCCCACAAAAAGAAGCTCGTTTGGGAGCTGGATCGGCATTATTCCCTGAGGGAATTAAGATGCCTGAGACTACTCCAATGACTCAGGAAAAGACACCTATCTTCTCTGAGCCTAAAGCTACTGCGCCTGCTGCTCCTGCTGCGCCTGCTGCTCCTGCTGCGCCTGCTGCTCCTGCTGCTCCTTCACGCGATATCGATTCGCTTTTCCTGAAAGCAACTGGTACGAAGTTCGATCCAAAATCTCGTTTGGATCTTGCCCGTAAGGCAGAGCTTGAAGACCTACTTAAGAGCAAGCCAGAACTCGCTGGAAAATCTGATACTCAAGTTGCTCTGCAATGGTATCGCCAAATGGAAAACGCTAAACGCAAATAATACTTATGCACGGACTACTCGCAATACCAGAAGGCTTCAAAGTTCCCGTAAAGAACGAAGGAGAAATGTTTACCGTTCCTGTCGAGTTTACCGTTATGCACGGTATGCTTCTTCCGATTGCCGTTGACGGCATTGATCTTCCCGCTCCGCAAGAAGAAGGCGAGATGGAAGGCGAAGAAGGCATGGGTGCTGATGGCTCGATGCGCCATGAAGCCCCTGAAGGCGAAGTCTGTTCTGAATGCGGCGAATCCGAAGAAAATTGCGGATGCGGCTCTGGAGGAATGGGTAAAGGAAAAATGGGCAGCGGCGAAGGCGGCGGTTTCATGATGGCTATCGAGAAGGCAATGGGCAAAGGTAAGAGCTAATCGCTCGCCTTTCCTGTGCTATACTTAATGCATAAGCTTGACATTTTGTCTAGCTTATCGTACCTTATTTTCCGTAATGTCCGCTGCCAAATACGATCTCGTAATCCCAAAAGGTGAAGACTATAACTTCACGCTGCGGATTCAGGACTCTTCAGGCGCAGCCGCTGCATTAGGTACTACGCCTTTCGGCAAAGCTGAGATCCGTGAAGCTGACCGCAAGCCTCTAGCCGCGACGTTTACTATCACTATTGCTGTACCAGCAACACCTAATGGTACGCTGAAGTTTGCATTAACCAAAGCACAGACACTTACTTTGGATGTAAATAAACGGTATAAGTGGGACTTCTTCTGGTTCGATGCCGCCGACGTTACGCACAAATTGCTCTATGGCGATGTAAACGTAACAGCAAATATCACGCACTTGACCTAATGGCAGACGTATCCTTATCGCTCGACACCATAGAGTACCCATTGACCGTCATCAATGGAACTACCCTTACGCTTACGTTGGGCGGTACTGCTGGAGCAACAGGCGCAACAGGTGCTACTGGACCAACAGGTGCTACTGGACCAACAGGAGCTACGGGTGCAACTGGACCAACTGGGCCGACTGGCGCAACAGGACCGACAGGAGGTTCAGTGTCGCACTACAGTTATGCGGCACGCACTAACACCACTTCTGGTGATCCAACTATCAATCAATTGGGATGGAATAACTCTACTCAAATAAGCTCGACCGCTTTGAGGGTTAATCATACTGACCAAGATAACATTGATGACAGCGTATTTTTAGCTCTTGTAAGCGTAAACGACATCCTTATTGTCCAAGACAAAAACGATGCAGCCAACTACCAGAAATGGCGAGTAAACGCCACGCCAACTTTAAATGCTACTTGGAATAACTATCCTGTAACTCTCTTGGCTAGTGCTGGCACAGGCACAACGAATTTTGCCAGCAACCACCCTTTGCTTTTTGTTATTGTGGTCACTGGTGCAACTGGACCTACTGGACCTACAGGACCACAAGGCCCAACTGGGCCTACAGGAGCTACTGGAGCTACTGGACCACAAGGACCGACAGGAGCGACTGGAGGAGTCTCATCCGTAGCAGGACGCACTGGAGCAGTTACGCTTGCCAGTGCCGACATTACGGATGCGACTTCTGCTGCAACTGCGAATAAGTTAGCTCTACGCGGTGCAAACGGACAAGTAGCATTCTCATCTAACAGTGCAACAATACCTACCTTAACCTTATCGAATGGTGGTGTGAGCGGAGACGGAGATTGTTACACTATTAGTTCATCCAGTAACGGAAGTGGGATCTCTTCAACCTGCGGAGAAGATGGGGTTTCTGCTTTTCGGGGTTCATCTCCAGCTTTTGATTTTCTAGCTGTACGTTCTGGTTTTCATTTTCAGTCATCTAGTGCAAGCAGTGGGGCAACAGCATTCACTGCTGGTTGGAGTGATCCAACTGGTATTGCTTATCTTACGATCAAGGATGACGGTCGGGTTTTAGTTGGTGGGCAGACGTTTAATTGGCCGTCCATTGGCGGAACAGTAGCCGTGACTAACGCAGCCCAAAGCTGGAGCGGCACACAGACGTTCAGCGGTGCGATAGGAACTGCTGCATCAACCACGACTACTGCTGGATTAAAAGTTCCGCATGGTGCTGCACCAACATCGCCTGTGAACGGAGATGTTTGGACAACTACTGCTGGATCATTCATTCGCATCAATGGAACTACTCGCCAGACTGCAACGCTCTCAGACAACCAATCTTTCTCTGGCAACCAGACATTTGCTGGAACCGCAGCATTCACAAACACTGCTCGCCCAACAGCCGCGAACGTAACTGGTACTCCAGCAGCAACTGATTTGATCACGCTTGGTGATGCAGATACTCGCTATGGCACACCATACAATCTTTTTCTTACATCTGATATTTCATCTAGCAGCACCACCTATGTTGATGGATCTCAGACAATCACTTTGCCTGCTGGAACATACGAAGTCGATGCATCGTTATTTGGATTAACTGCTAGTGCAACTGGTGGCGTTGAATTGAATGTTAAGTTATCAGCTAATAATGATACTGCTGTTTCGATTCAGGTAATGAAGACTGCAAACATTTCAGCAAATGGATCACAGGCAGCAACTCTGACAACGCTAAGAAATGGATCTTCTTTTTTATATGTTTGTTTTAGCACTCATGCTGATGCTGCAAATAAGGCGTGTGCAGTTTTAGTCAAAGGAACATTCACACTGTCAGCATCAACTTTATTAACTCCGCAAGTAAAACAGAGAACAACAACTGATGCTGCCAACGCAGCAAGATTTCTATCTGGAAGTTACCTACGATTTATCAAGCGTTAACCATGTACACCTCAATCACTCCCGCCTTCCGCGCTGCCGCTGAGATCGAGCAGATCACTGCTGACACGATCTCGTTCGTCGAAGCAAGACTCAATCAGCTTCACGATTTAGCTGCTGATCCCGCAGTGCTTGACGTGTTTGGAAAGAATGCAGTGGCTGCACTCACCGCATACTCCGCGTTTCTGCAAGCACTTACTGTGGTAAAACCAAACCACAACGCGCCGTCTTTTGACTTAACCGTTTTCCAGCCGCAGCCTGACGGCAGCATACTATTCGTTGACCCTGAACTAGAACTTGCTTCCGAACCAATCGTTGACTCACAACCTATCTAACCCCATACTACACTTATGTCTGATTACATCCTTAAACAAAATGCTGGACGCGGCGGTGCTGTCGTTGTTGCTGCTGCTGGAACTCTTCCTGCTGGTGAATACATTGCAATGGCTGCATTAGGCAGTGGGACGTCAATGTCCTACGGTGCTGGAATAACATTCCCGCTTATTTCTGGGGGAACTATTACTACACTACCCGCTGGCATGACAGTAAATACTGTAATCGTAAGTACAGGCGCGAGTAATACTGTAACCGCTACAGGTGGGCCGTTTATCTTCTATAAAGGTGTGACTATTTAAGGCAAGATGCCAATCTCCGCACTACCGCAAGCACCGTATAGGCAGGACAACAAACTGTTTCCTACGCCGCTTGTAGGAGACGTACTGTTTAGCGAAATCCGTGACTGCAATCGCGGCAACGAGCCATTTCCAGCGTATGGTACGCCGCATCCAAATGCCGATAAATGGCCGAACCATAAGCTTGTCTACATCAAGCCTGTTCAAATCGAGCGTAATGAGATCTTTGAATTTTTCTATGCAGCCGACAGAGAGAATCAGGATCTCTACAACTTCCAGTACTTAGAAGGCGGGTTTGTACTTAACCGTTCATATGTAATTCTGCGTAGCGAACTGGATACCTTTAACGAGCCAGCGGACGGAACGGTTGACGTACAGTTTTCAGAGTACAAGTACGCTACACGCAACGTAAAGCGGATCGACGAGAAGGAACTGGACTCGCTGTACGTCAACGTAGAACACATCTACAGCAAGCAGGGCGTAGAAATCGCTAAAAGCAGTGACTCGAAAACGGGCTATTCAGTTCGTAGAGTTACTAAGATCGGTGTAAACCCCATTACGGGCGGAAATAGCCAGAGCCAGTTAGACGAAAAGGGCTGGACGAACCAGACCGAATCGGTAATTGTAACGGGCGGCACAATCGCTTCGGCCAGAGAACAGAAGCCTTTCATAAAGATCGATAGCAACTCCACTGCTGCTACAATACCAACACTCCCTGCTACGGGCAATGGCAATAGCCAGTTGGTGTACGATAACGGAACGGACAAAGTTTACCAGAATACCGTTGAAGTTTCTACCGCTAGAACTGGTCCTGCGGGTACTGAAAAGGATGTAAAGCCTTTCGTTGCACTTACGGCTAATAAGACGTACAGTACTACTGGCGATATTTCTGCACCAACTGGCTCGTCCAATGTAATTTACAACGACGGGCAAACTACCGTTTACGAAGTCAGTAACGTAACGGCTACTGCCAAAGAAACTCAAATTGGAATTTCAAAAGAAGTTAGAGTTGGCTATCGTTTCGAGCATACGGATCGGTACTCGCCAAACAACGAATTGCGTTCCAACGGAATTGGTGACGTTGATTTAGTTTATACGGATGGAGCGGTTACCGCTTATAAACTTCGTGAGTCGAGAGTTTACTTAGACTCAAAGAAGTTTATATCAAGCCAGAAAAATACAAAGATATTTAAGAGGTCCGTAGAAACGGAATACTTTAGCACTCCTTATGGTCCTGATTCAGACATCTACGATTCCGAATTGGTTGCGAGCGATGGCAGTACGAACATCTATAAGCGAGATACAGTTACTGTTACGCCAAAACAAAAAAATACGTATTTCTCGTTTGTGCAAGCAACTCGCCCAGCGGAACTTACACGCGTAGCTTTTCAAGTAGTTGAACGTCAAGCAAGTTTTAAATCTACACGCGACACGCGTGATAAAATTGTTGTAAAACCAATTATTAAAGAAGGTTTTACTGGCTTGTTTCCCGCAAAGATCGTTGAGTATTACCAAGACGAAGCACCGCAAGAAACTTCTTTTAACATTATTCGGTTTAATCCAACAAGCATTGACTACGAAGGCTTGACGTTCAATCTCCAGATTGGGCCAACTCTTCACGAACAGATCTCTTTAAAGGATACTATTGGTACTTCTGATCCTGAGTTCAAAGCAGGAACTCAGCTCGATGACGACTTTAAATCAATACCCGCTACCGTACCGACCAAAGTCCCAACAGGGTATCAGCTCCACGCAGTAGACATCGAACCGTACGAAAAAGGCTTTGTTATTAAAGAGATCTACATTAAGTGGAAAGACGATAACGCATAATGGCACAATTCGGATCATCATCGGATCTTTCCAGAAGTCTACCGCTTCAAGCAGGTGTTGGCAATGCTGACTCAAAGAAAGCGGGATATGGTACTCCAGTTCAAAAGCCACACTACGCTCCTGTAAAGTATGGGTCACGTGCTTTGGCAGACGTTTCTTCATTCTCTAATACAAGCATTACCGCAGCCGAACCGCTTATGGCAAGCGGCACAAAGTTCTCGAAGTTTGGGAACTTCTATGGAATCAATGCGGATGAGAGCGGAGATTTATTTTTGAATGGCGGATACGTTACTGCTGGATCAAAAGGAATTGCTATTGAACCATACAAGATATTTGACTATTCATCAAACGAATGGCGCGGTAGGGATAAAGAACACTTGGTCCTTACCGTGGAGGGGAGTGGAGTTGTTAGGGACGGCGTACTTCTTCCTCAATTCAACCTTAGCGATGCCTCAATTGGCATTTCAAAAAGTATCGGGCAAACGGTTCTGCCATCGAAAGGTACAAAAGATGGTACGTTTAGGACTTCATTAGGTCAGTTTACATTGGGTTCGTTCGCCCCAAACCAGCTAGGTAACTTCTTCATTAGCTTCTGCTTCAGTGGTTTTACCGTAAACCGAAACGCTTAAATGTCGGATACAATAGATACGTTGGCTGATTGGAACGAACTAATTGGGCAGAGTTCATGCTGTTTAATTCCGTCGGCTCCTACCCCCTCAATCGAATACACCTCCGTCCAAGAACGTCGTAATCTTTGCGGTGTAATTAACTACGAAGACGACGAAGATGATGGACCTGACTACAGTTCAGAAACGGAGTACTACGAAGACGGTCACTCAATTACACGCACCCACGCCAGCGGCGGTGGTGTAACATACAAGCACCATCCGTTCTTAATAACGAAATCAACTTCGATTGATCGATGGACAGAGAACCCGCATTTTAACGGCACGTCGTACGGCGACACTGATTTCACTTATGACTTCACAGTTCAAGCAGATGTAAGAGTAGAGCAAGAAGCTTCGTTCTCCAGAAGGGTATTTACTAATGGCGAGTCCGTAACTTACTCTGGAAATTATAAGTACACGATTAGCACAACTAAAAAGTATTCCTTACGTAAAGGCGTAGAACAAACCATAAAGCTACGCAGACAATACACTGGGTCGTTTGACAAGAACGGTTACTTCAGCGGGAAGTTGGTAGAGCTTTTGGAATCGGGAGAAACAACTACATCTGAACTATTATACCCCATTTTCCCAGACGGCAGTACTTTTACTAGCAAGTCCAGCCAATCTGGTTCTGGTCTTTCGTTTAGATCCGAAAGCCAAATTACGTTAGATCAAAGCAGCTTTGAAAAGAAACTCACTTACGAAGAAGATATTGTCCTCCAGCAAAGGAAACAAACTACATATGCAGGGACTTTTACGAAACAAGAAAAAATAAATTACTACGAAAGTAACCCTTACCAGAATCCAGTAGTAACTTTTTCAGGAGATTCTTCGTACAGTAAGGTGGTACTTACGACAACAATGCTCCACAACAAGAATAAAGACACATCAACTTACCGATACACCTCTTCTGGAAGTTTCGATCAAGACGGATACTATAGCGGCTACACTAAAATAACTGAAACAGGCGAAGATGACATTAGTTACGAAATAGGTGGTCCTGATGTTGGGGGGTACTCATTAAAAACAGTAGTCTCCCCTAAACCGATTAAACCTTATATAACGTACAGTAACCCTAATAACAATGGAGTAGGTGTAAAGGATCTGAGCTATAAACGCGGGGAACCGCAGCCACGCTATAGGACAATAATACAGCCAATTGGCTCGAACGCCAGAAAGATTACTACGTATACAGCTAAAGACGCTACCTACAAAGGCGATGACGGTAAAGAGTATCCCGATGACAGATACCCACAAGTTTGCACTGGGCCAAAGAATAAGTGGGTTGGGAGTACCACCTCCACTGAAACCATTGATGAACTAGCTCCAGATAATCCAGAAGCTGGTATAACTTATTCGGGAGGCTACACGCGAAAACAAATAACAGAATACGACGAAAAAGGAAACACTAAAATTATATTGTCTGGAAGTGTTGATACTAGAGTGCAGATTGAAAATGAAGATTACACAGATTATATTACGTACGAAGGCAGTTTAGATTTCGATAAAAACAACATTACTTATCCGAAATACCGACGTAAAAGAACAAGTAACGGCTGGAGGGTTTTAATTGAAGAATACAATGTAATTGGTGAAAAGCAGGACGACGTAATATATTACATTGCAAACAGCAAAGCAATAACAACTAGCTTAAACCCGCTTTACCCGCCCAAAAATAAGCATTGTATTTATGATCGCGGCGAGTACTACGAAGAAGTAACAGAGTCAAAACAGCTAACGTATTCTAAAACAATAACAAAAAATTATCTAGCTTCTGCGGATGACGACGTTGGAGGGCTGTCGAATTCAAACGGAACCACTTCCTTATCTTATAGCGGCGCGTACTCGTACAGCTTAAATGTTTCAAAAGTACGAACGCTTAAGCCAAATTCTCCATTAGCTAAGCTAGATCGAAACGAGCTAATCGCTTCTGGTTTTGTTTTCTATGAAAGTGATTCAAAACAATATGGGGGTAGCTGGGATCAAAAAACTGGCACGTACTCAGGAACGCATACAAACAACGGTGTAACAGTATCTTCTGACGCAACACCGATATTTGCTGAATGCGTACTAAAAACGGAAGGATCGCTTGACTTACCGAATGATGTAATTACATACGAACTACCATTTAATGTGTCCTCAGATGGGGAACAAATCGAAGGCTTTACAGATCCCGATAATAATGAACAAACTGTTACGCCAAGTTACAAATGGAACATAACCGTAACGGCCAAAATCTACCCGAGTACTGAAGAAGAAACTTTTCAGGCTGAAGATTTTAGCTATACTATGATCTTTTCCCCGCAAGGAACTACTCTAAAAGAGGAGAACGACGCATTTACAACGGAAGAGCAAACTAAGTTACAGTACTCCAACGCAGCGACGTATAACTTGGGGTTCCCCGCACGTCTTAAATGGCCGAACGAGCCTGAGTACGACCCCAAAAAAGATACGGTTGCCGCGTACAAGCAAACGATTCCGCGCAGTTCATACGGAACAAACGATGGGTACAGCGATGGGACGCTTCAAAGGAAGATAAAGTCTTTCTATCGCTGGAAGGTTCCACCCCAATACGATGGCACTTCGTTTAGGATCGTGTGGGATGTCCTTACGGTATTTACTTCACAGAGATCGCCTGAAATCCAAGCGGGCTACACTTGGGATTGGACGGGAAACGGTTTGAGTCAAACGGCATCTTGCCTTGTAGATTCAAATGACCTTAGCTGGTACTCACCCGTGTACACGCTCGAACCGCCAGAAGAAATTGGTTACAAAAAGATCGTAAACGTCCGTTTTACGGGCACACCAAACAGTCCTTTCGGCTTCAAGTACCAAACTACGGGCGAAACTTACCCGTAGAAAACACTTGCAATCCTTCTAAAAACACCCTAAACTCACACGTATATGGCTAAAAAACTTTTACCTTCGGACTATTTGGGATCTGACTATGTGGTGTCGTCCAGCAAAATGCTCATCAATCCCTTAAGCTTAACTGGCAGCGGTCTTACGGTTGACGAAATTACTGAGTCGGCTACGATATCCCTTACAAATTCAGCTACGCTTACGGTCGGGCTTACCTACACTATTATCGCTTTGGGATCGGCAACAACAGCCGAATGGAATACCATTGGTTGGAACGGTACAAGTATGCCTACAGTTGGAGATACTTTTACAGCTTTAACAACTGGAACAATCTCTGCTGGAACTGGTGCTTCCGTTAAATCTGGAGATGTTCGTCGAATCCTTATGGGTATCGTTGAGGCAGCTTACCAGAAGTATCAAACGTACACTGCGGCTGGGACCGCTCCAGCTAAAATGTTTATCGGTAGGAGCAGCTCGATTAACGATACCACTGGTATCCTAACACGCAATTACTCGCTTACGTTCCAGACTGATATTAGCTCCGTGGAAGTCGCCGAAGAATAATCCCTGAATCCCGAATCCTGAGCCAAGATTCCTGCGGGGGTCTTGGCTCTTTTATTGACTTGACTCCCGTACTTCAAATCCCTACCATGCGCCTATGCCAGCAATGACGGTAAAGTCCCTTTCGGACCAGTTATCCAGCTACTGTTCGCCAGATCAACGGTTCATCCCCGTCCTGAATCTGGTGCTTCCGCGTCTCTACGCGATGGGTTACTGGCGCGATTTGGCGTATGAGTACCGCATTACCACTAGCAATGGCTACTTCGCACTGCCATTGGACGCCGAATCCATCATGGCGGCAACCGTCGATAAGTCGCCACAGAGCCTTTGGGCGCAATGGCACGATTACTCGATTGGCGGAATGCCAAACTCGTACAGCACATACGGGATATTCGGCGTTGTAGATGACGGAATTCACAGCACAAAAGAGTATCTTGATCCGACTAAAGGCTATAATATCCAGATATTGCCAGTATCTCCAAAAACTACGCTGCCCACTGATGGTGTCGTATCTATTGATTTTACAATGCTGGATGGATCAAACGTGAACTATACACGGGATTTTTCAATCAACGGAGGAGGAGCATCTGAAGAAGTCATACCTGACTACGATATCAACTCAATTTCTCAAATACGGTTCGACGGAATTCCTTACAAATTACAAGTTACCGCAACCGATGCGGACGGTTTCGTAGTTATTGCCGAAGGAAAAGGCGACCAGATCTTCCGTTATCGCCGCTACCGTACCCGCACCCCCAATAACGCTACTCAAGAAATTTTCCTTTTGCTTAAGCGTGCGTTCGTTCCGATCATGGATGAGTCTGACGTAGTCTATCTGGGCAACGTAAACGCCATCAAGAGTGGCATTCTCGCCACAACGGCTGAAGATAACGCCGACATTGAGCGGGCTAACTACCACTGGCAAGTCTGCAAGCAGCTTTTAGAGGACGAAAAAGACGCATATCGCGGTGGAGCCAGACAGACAATGCGCGTGGACCCTTATTCAGGAAACGGGACTCCTTACAACATGTACTAAGCTTATGCTTTCCGATCAGTTTTCACCGATGAACACCCCTCAAATCCTTCTTAACGGACTGGTCGGCATCTGCGGATCGACCTTCGCAGTCGTCTCAACTTTTCAGGAACAACTCGATTGGTCTGTCAGATTTACAGGCTCCTGCATAGGACTTGCAATCGCGCTCATTTCATTGTATCGTGCCGTTAGTCGCAAGTTGAACAAACCATAACCCCACACTACTATGAAAACTACTGCAATCGGAATCCTTACCATCGTGTCCAGCCTTAGCTTTACCGCTATCTCGTTCCTGAAGACAGGCACATTCGACATTGGACAACTCATCACTAGCGTTACCGCTGGAATCGGACTTATCAAAGCTGCTGACGCAAAGTAATGCGCTCACAGCAAGTACTCTTACGTGCTTTGAGTATGCCGAACGGCTGCTTAGGCAGCACGAAACAAAGCTGGTTCCGTTCTAAGATGAACGGAATCGGCTCTTTTCTATTGGAGATGAGCCTATTAAACCAACGTAAATAATGCCGATTAAGCTCAATAAAGATTTTCTCGATGCTGTAGAGAAGGGGGTTATCTCTCTCGAGAAAGCAACACCAAAGATTGCTATCGCTCTTGAGAAAGCAGCACCAAAGATTGCTGCACCAGTTAAGAAAGCCGTGAAGGGAGCAGAAAATCGTCCCGACATTGGTGATACTCAGATGGCGCGATACTCTCCGCTTGAAGATAAAGTACAAACTGCTGAGAACATCGACTCTGCCATATCCAATGCAGGATTCCTTGCTGAAACAAAAGCTGGTCTAAATCTACTTTCCAAATTAGGGAAAGTTGGTGCGACTGGAGGAAAAATACTATCGGGAGTTGGTAAAGTAGCGGAGCCAGTACAAATGGCTTTATGGACGCTCGACTCAGCTAGAACGATGGCAGATCCTGAGTATCGTGCTGAAGCGCAAAAGGCAGTTGAAGCAGCAACAGAAAAGATGCCATCTGATACAGCATTTAGTCCATCTCTTTTTGTTTCTGCCGCTGCGCGTCCAGTAAGTACCATACAGGGAGAACTCGATACCTTAAACCAGTTGGGGACAAATCAGATTAACGAGCAACTCAAACAGGAGAAGCTTGATCGACAGATGAGGCGACTGATTGAAAAGGCTAAAGCTGAACGCGCTACTATTTTGGGACGCCGCAGCGGTGTGCAGGACAATCGCGATGTTCCTGCTGTGGATATTCGCAATGCAAATCAGCGAAGCGAACAGCAAGCAGCACAAAGATATTTCAAATGAACGAGTTTCAAAAAACTATTGAAGCTGGCCTTACTAAGAAGCCTAAATTCGATCCAAATGGTTCTGGATATGACGAAGAGACATTTAATGCTGCTGGATTAAAACGCGGACCTGATGGTCATGCTAGTTCATTAAACCCAAATAATGGAATGCTCTTGAAAGGCAGGAACCATCCCACATTTGGTTGGACGATGAATGCCGAAAAAAGTTTGGGCAACGTACTTGTTGCTGGTAAAGACGGACGTTATTATTCAAGAAAAGAAGGAGAACTACAAGAAGGTGAAAAGCCTATCGAGTACACTCCAGAAGAACTTGCAAAAGCAGAATTAGCTAAACAAGAGAACAATAAACAAGTTTTTGAAAAAGATTTTCAAAGTGCTGTTGAAGCTGGTCTTGCTAAAAAACCACAAAGCTACAACGTAGAACGTCTTACTAGCTACGCTGGTTATCCAGTAATCCATGCTAAAGATATGGGCTTAATGGATTACTATGCTGGCGAAGGCAAGAATGTCGGCGGCATGGCGTGGGGCGGTAAAACAAATCCAGAAGGTCAAGGCAAAGGCGAGCCTTCCTCTATTATACCTAATCCCTATATGTACAAAGATAATGCAGTTGCACATAATGCTCTTGTTAAACTTGAAGCTAGTAGGCACTGGATGGACGAAAATAATCACAAGCCTTCCTTTAAAATTACTCCAGAAATGCAGCAGTGGAGACACGCTAACTTTGATAAAACTGGCCCAGCAGGAGACGCATACCGAACTAATGATGATGCGTTTAGGAAAACAATCATATCAAGATTTATTGGTGGGGATTCAAATGTGCCACCTTTAACGCCAGACTTAGATAAAGAAGTTCAAAGTGTTCAGAAAAAGCTAGAATCCGCAAATGCTGCCGCACCTAAACCATTAATCTCCAATGCAGAATAAAAAACTCGTAGCAGTATGCGTAGGCCATAGCCGTGCAGGCGACAAAGGTGCAGTAAACGTGGACAACGTAACGGAGTGGTCGTTCAATCAGCCGCTCGCTAAACGTGTTTGCGAACTGATCGAAGTAGCGGGTCACGCGACCGTACTTGTAGATCGGTACGAAGGCAACGGCTATAGCGCAGCAATGCGATGGCTCGCGCAACACTTGAAGGATCTCAAAGTCGATGTCGCTATCGAGCTGCATTTCAACTGTGCCGATAGTGCATATGCCAATGGCTATGAATTTCTGCACTGGTTCTGTAGCCCAAATGGACTAAAGCTCGCCGATGAACTCTCACGCAGTCTCTCTAAAGCATTCCCAAACCAAAAGAATCGTGGCCTGAAGCCCAGCAGTTCAGAGGATCGTGGCGGTCTTTTTCTCCGAAAATCGCATTGCCCCGCCGTAATTTGTGAGCCATTCTTCGGCAGCAATGCTACGGAGAACTGCCTATTTTTCAGCAAACGTGAGGAATTAGCCAAAGCGTATGCGGATGGAATACTAAATTGGATTGTAACTACAACGAAATAGACTATGAAAGACGCACCGAAAACTACTACGAAATCAAAGAAACAAGTTGCCTACTTGCTATCCAAAGTTAGCCCGCTGTCGAATAAGCAGCAGGGGAAACTTAAACGTGAGTTGCATACAGGCAAAGTCAAAGTCGAGAAAGATAAGATGTAAGCGATGAAAACTCGATGGCCTAAAACTATTCTCGTAGCGGGCCGAAGGGTTAAACTCATCTTCGTCGATTTGGACGACACTTTCGGTCAGTACAAACATGACCTCAAAGTAATCGAGATCAGCAAAACCATTTCTGATCCCGATAAACTACTCACCATACGCCATGAACTGATGGAGGCTTCGCTGCTTCTTTCTGGAGTGGGCTTCTCAGAACGATACGAACAAGAACCGATTGTCCGTTGCATGGAAGAAATCTTCTTTCCATCATGGGATGCCTTCCTCAAAAGAATCACTAAAGTTAATGCCTGATCAATTTAAACCGACAGCCAATAAAAATTTCGTTGAGTTCAGGCCAAACGGCGAGGACTTTAAACTCGCTGCCGAACGCTCTGAAAAGATGGGCGTACTTCAGAACTCTTTTACAAGAGGAGCTGGACGGATGAGCGGAATGCTAGGCGAGATCGCTGTGCATAAGTACCTCAAAGATATTGCAGAGTACAGTGGCGATTCAGTGCGCGGCTACGATCTGATTACTGCCAAAGGAACTAAGATCGAAGTCAAAACAAAGAAGGCTTCTCGGATTCCAGATCCTTCTTATGCAGCTACTGTTGAGCATAAGAAGACTTACATGTTCGTAAACGACATCTTCGTATTCCTAAGAGGGCACGACTCGATGGCAAAATTTTGGCTATTAGGCTGGATCAAAACGCCTTCCTTTAAGCGTTTGTCTGAATTCAAGAAAGCTGGAGAACTAGACGGCGACAACGGATTCAAACATCGCGTTGACCAATACACGATCCCTATTGCGAAACTAAAGCCGATGTCAACGCTCATCGACTATCTGAATTCGCAATAGGGACTTAAGTATTCTTAGGCGTCAGTGATTGTGATATCGAACTTAGAGTCTAAGGCGACTTCCCAAATCTTCCCGCCGCCTTGTCCATGAGACTTGACGGGCCTCAAGTGCTTGTTGTTCCGACTAGCTTCCTCCATCGTAGACATACCACGACGGACGAATTCCAGATTGCTCGACATACCGACAGTACGCCCGTTGTTGAAGTCATGTAGTGCAACCTGAAATTCTGTAAGCGTACCACACCATGTGGGCTTATCTGGCGTAAGATCTCTACAACGCTTCGCAAAGAACTCGACAAGCTCTGCAACGGACGAACGACTTGAGTTATCGTAAGCCGCTGAAGCAACGGACTCATCGATGTAGCTCACGATCCCAAAGCGGCCAACGTCTTCGATAGACTTTGGAATCTTCCAGTCGAGTAGCCAACGTGCGAAGTGCGGAAGCTCTTGCTCGATAGTAGCCTCTAAGACGGAGTTTCGTGGGAAGTTACTCGTTGCCTTATCGCTGATCCGCATCGCCATAAGCTTGTCTCTATTACTACTATCCAGTGCTGGAATCACAGAGAGGCTATTGGCATCCATATTGAGTGACAGAATGACGCGGCCAGTCCACGGAACGGAAAGAGCATCTGCATACTTTGCCTGATACTCGACTCGCGGATTGGCAACGGATCGCTTGATGAGTTCAGTTGCCTTCCGCTGATCCTGAAAGGAAGCGGCTGATGTTGTATCATCAATCACCCATGCAGCTACCCGACCTAAGTCCTTGTTGAACTTCGTCTGGCCCGACAAGTAATCAGACGCATCAGCGTAGCCGCCGACTAGTCCTGAGATCACTTTGTTTGACAGGAGCGACTTGCCTTTGTTCGTCGGCCCGACAAGCAGTAACGCCTGTCCTTGAACAAACTCCCGATCAATGACGGCGGCGTAGAACCGCTTGAGCCACGAATACAAGTACTCGACGGTGGGTGCTTGCGTAGGCGTGTTGACGAACAACTGGTTTAGCCACGTATGAATGAAAGGCCAATTGGCGGGATCGCCGTTATCGCTAGGCTCAACTGGATTGATGTTCGCGCAATTGAGAATCCGATTCCCGTTATATGAGACAACGCGATCCTTAGAGAACACGACTGGCGCGATCTCATCGATCCTATTCTGGTTTGAGATCGTGAGAATAGCCGCCTCGACTTCCGAAAGGGGCTGACCTTTCTTCATCTTGACGGAGAATCCCGATTGACGAAGCTCAAGAACAAGTTGCTCGCGTGGAATCGTGACAGCAGAATTGAAGAGTACTTTGAAAAACGAGCGTCCGTTGTACCAGTACTCGTCCAGCAGATTGCCCATCTTCTTCTCCTCGTATTCTTTAACGAACTTTGCTCCGAAGATCTCCTTCCATGTTACGAATCCTTTGCCAGCACGGTCAGAGTAACAGATGATCCCGTCCTCTGAAACCTGACACCCGTCCCTGTTAATTCCATCATCGATCCAGAACAACGGCCCGCGTGATCCAATATCAAAGTCTCCAATCCAACGATTCGGGAATCGGGTTTCGACTTCGGCTGCAATAATAGCAATCGGAATCGACGTATCGTTTGACTGAGGCGGGTTGTCATTTGCCGCTTTCATCAGCGCAGTCTGAACTGTTGCATCAGAAATATGGCCGCCTAAGTTATGCCAGTCTTCTCCTAACTCAAAGTACTGACTTGCTTTAAGCGACGTACTATCGAAGCCCGCAAAGAGCCTGTCCATCTTCAACGACGCATTCATGTGCTTCATGAAACTATCGAACATCTCAGGCGCAATCGGAATGCCGTTGTCGAATTCCCATACGAGCCGCAGGTATCCCGACTGCGTTTTAGTCCTCCATGTTGGGAGGTTAATGCCGCACTTAGCTCCAATGTCACTATCGACGCTGCCCCAATTAACTGGCGCATCGTAGTCAGCCACCACTCCGTAGATCCGATTCGGCGGGTTGTCGTTCGCAATTCGCTTCGACGGAGTGCTTCCTTCCACAGTACTATAGAACACGTGATCAGTGCTTAGATCGGCACACCACGCTCTAAAGTCCGCTTTAGATGCAAACTTTGGTTTTGGCTTATTCAGTTTATCAAGGCTAGTAGCCTTGACGGTTTTAGTCTCACGTAGATTTTTAAGGTAGCGATAGTTCATTTTGTATAACAGGTTAAGATGTCTCCTTCAGCGGAAAGTGGAATGTCTGGAATCCACTCTGGAGCAGTGGACATGATTTTGATGATTTGTTTCAAGCTCTCTTCGGCTTTGTCCGAATCGACCTCTACGATAACTTCATCGTGGACGTGCATTACGATTTCAAAGCCAGCGTTATGGATCTTACAGAGCATATCCGAAAAGATATCACGCGCCAGTGCCTGACTAAGATTCTCAGCAAGTAATCCGCCCCATAGTTTGACGGGAAGTCGCTTGCCATTACGGGGCATGATCGCCACGTAGTTGAGCTTATTATCCGAAGTCTTGGACAGCTTTAGGCGACCGTAATTAAGACTACGCCCACTAGGAATCTCTTCAGTGTACGGCACAGCCATATCGTATGCCGTAACCATATTAGAGTTGAGTTCCCCCCAAAGCTTCTTAACTTTGCTCATCTTCCTTCGATAGAGTGAGACAGCTTCTTCAGCTTCCTTTTCAGTCATGCCAGACATGACTGCAAACTTAGCCGATCCTGCTCCGTATCCGCAGCCCAACACCATTGCTTTCACTTTGTGGCGGAGAGCTGGATCATTTGCTTTCATCGAGCCTTTGGACTTCTCCCAAAGGCCGAATCGAATTGCGAACGCTTCGTAGATGTCGGAGCATTCTGCAATCTCTTTGAGAGTTTCAGAATCCTTCGCGAGCCAGCATAGAGTACGCACTTCGATCTGCGAAAGATCGACTGCGAGTAGTCTACGGTTGGGTTTTGGCGCGATCAAGTTGCGAAGATTGACTCCGAACATCGCGCCCTTAGGAAGATTCTGAAGATTAAGATTTCCGCCTGATCCGCTAAAACGTCCTGTATGCGCTCCGAAGTACATGATGCCGCCGTAGTAGCGGCCATCTGGCATCGTAGCGAAGTCAAACGATTCGATCTTCTTCTTGAGTGCGTTGATTCTACGCCAATTCTTAACGGCTTCGACCCATGCGTACTTCTTGCCGTACATCCTAAGCCATTCCTGTGCATCTTGATCTCCTTCAGCAAGACTTGCAGGAGGCTCAATCCCGACAAGGCGACATTGATCATCGAAGGCTGGACGACTAAGCAACGGCCTATCACCTAACCACGGAATGGACTCTTCTGCTTCAAATAGCTTTGCGTTAAGAACCTCCTTCTGCTCGCGGAGTAACTCCGTATCCATAGGGATTCCGCGCTGAGAGCAGCGTCGATTCACTAAGCTGATCTCTTGCTCACGCTTCGGCCATTTTGGAGAATAGTCCTGCCAGAGCTTCAAGCAAAGTTCAGAGTCTTTGAGTGCGTACTCGCTGACTTCTTTCTTGAAGTCCTCAGACATCTTTTCCCACGTCTTGTTGCTCATATTATCTCTTGTAGACTTATCCACAGTAAGATTATAGGCAACAGCAGTTGCACCTTTCAATGAGCGAGGAAGCCCACAATATGCGGCCATATCTGCTGTGCAGTGCCATTCGGCAGCTTGAACAGAAGGCCACCAATTCTGAGTGACGCCGTAAAGGTAGAGCGTCTCGTCGAAGGAAGCATTGTGCGAAAGAATAATGTTGTCATGTAATAGCGTCCAGTCGAAGTCTTTTGGATCTCCAACGAACGTATACCCGTTATCGCCAACCACTGACACCATATAGGCTGAAAAGTCAGGGTGCGAGAAATAGCCCAATGGGCCTAATGTTTTTATTGAACACCTCTTATCATAGTAGGTTTCAAAATCTAGTGCGTATGTAGTCATAATGGTGTGTCTATTTTTGGCATTAAAAAGCCCCCACTGGTTTAGACATAGACCAGTGGGGGCTATAGGTGGTTTTGTTTAGTCTGTTACGACTTCAAAGGGCAACTCAAGTTGCTCTGGGATAGGCGCATTTTCGCCTACTGTTGACATGAGTCGATCACGAACAATCTGAAGCTTGACTAGATTGATATCAAGTTCTCGTTGTTTTTGAATCAACTCATGAATCATTTTTGACAGCATCTCGATTTCACCATCGATGATTTCTGCTTCCAGTTCAGCGTCAGTGTATTCCCGTTCAGTTTCTACGTTTTCCATATTATTGACCAAAGGTTGATGCGAATTCAATTACAGCAGGATCTGGCGAGTTCTGAGTGATGCTCAGAGACGGTGCATACCAGCTATACTTTCCTTTTGTGATGACTCCCGATTGGAAGTTCCACAAACGACTTTGCAATGGAGTAGTGCGATTAAAGGCAGCAAATGTAGCGAGACGCTTGTACGTCTGACGATATGCATCTTTAGCCACATTGATCTTGCCCATTGCGTAATTACGATCTCCGATTGGGTACGGATATGTATCATCATCGACTCCCTCTTTTGGTTGAGGGAAGAGCAATACGATCTCAGCGAACTCAAGCATATCATATTCTGATTGGCTTGCGATAGCTTCCTTCTCTTGCTGCGTGTAGGCGATGCGGGGAATACCGTCATCATCATACGGGATATCTTCACGCCAGCCTTTGAGGGCGGAGAGTACGACTACTTCAGCAGTCTCTTCACCTTTAAGGAGAACGTACTTTTTATCCAGTACTACGGAGCCTACAGAGGCTTCGATATCACTTGTTTTTTGAACGATATTGATACGTTGAATATCGATATCTGCGGCATCAATTGACAAACCACTATAGTTTGAAATTTGATCTTTCTTTACGGCGGCAACTTCTGTTGACATAGTTTTGTGTTTCTTGTTTCGTGTTTCTTGTTTGTGATTCCCGATTCACCGAAGTGTGAATCGTTCGTCAGAGGTTTCGATGATGCCTTCTTTTTCACAGGCGTCAATAAAATATTCTGAAATCTTTTTGCGGTCACCTTTTTCGTGCTTGTCCGCAACAGCTTTCGTGATCTTCCCAAATGGAAGTGAAGCGTGGGACAGGACTTCAGCAGGACTCATGCCATGAGCAAGAGCAATGCCAACTAATCCGTCATTGTCCACGACTTTTTTCGTTGCGCCCATTGAGCGAAGCTTGAGCGTCGGGAAGACTGCGCCGTCTTTGGCGAGTTCCATTGCGCGTTCTTTTAGGCGATCAGACCAGTTGCTGACGATTTTGGCAATGAACCAAAGCTCTTCGATGACAGCTGGATCGTCAGCATTTTCCAGATCGATGTCGGGAAGCTGTGGATTAAGCTTCTCCGCGACTTCGATGATGAGTCCGCCTAACGCTGGACAGTGGTCCTCATGGCGGCAAAAACGGCAGTTTACTGTGGGCGTGCATTCGCTCAGTGCTGGCGTGCCGCTTTCCCATTTCGGCCTGATAGTTTCACCCTTCTTGATGATCTCGCTTAGTTCGTCGATCATTGGCTGGAGATCGTTTGCGCGGGTAAACGTGTGGTGTAGCGAAGCGTAGTGCTGCGGTACATAGAACACGAACGTGATTTCCTCCAGTTCAGGGAACTTCTGGAACGCACCAATCGTATAAGCCTTTGCTTGCCAGTTCTTTTCTGGCGGGTCGATGATGCTGATGCCAGTCTTGTAGTCTGCCATAACTGCTCTGTTACCAAATATGATAAGGCGATCACAAGTACCCCATGTTTCAGTCCCGTTGAGTTCAACAGTGACTTGGATCTCGTTATGCTCGACTCCGTCAGCTGGGAAGTTGGCTAAGAAGTCCTGCTCCATCGCTACGATCTGCTCGTAGATGCGGAGTTCTTCTTCGTTATGAAGTGCAGATGGATCGAAGGTTTCAAGAGCTTCATGAATCCGTGTTCCCATTTCCGCAGCTGCGGATGATCCTTCCTTTCCGTGATAGCCAGCGCAGCCAGCTACGTACTTGAGAGAGGAGGGCGAGAATTCTGCGTGTCCGCGTGATGCGTGATCAGGTGTTTGTGCCATAGTTTTGTATTTGTTCGTCTTCTGAGAGTTGTCGTTGCCGCTCGAAAATGGCGGCTTCGATGAGATCTAATTCGTCTTCTAGCTTCTTGTCAAACTTTTTTAAAGAGAGTTTCAGGCGTTTGAAATACGAGTTCTTGAGCGTTGTAATTACAATGTCTTCAGTCATTTGCTTTCTTTTCGTAGTAGTTCTTCTTGCACCGATCACGTTGCTGCTGCCGTTTTACAGGATCAGCAAGACGTTCTTTGGCGCACTCTGACATACAGCGCATACAGCGCGTGCGGTGGCTTTCATAGAATTCTCGTACTGGCTTGTCCTGCTGGCAGCGTCTGCACCACTGCAACTTAGTCTTCGCGTAGGTCATCCTGTACCTTCTTCTTGAGCCTATCAAGATCCACCCAAACTTTGTTAAGGCGTTCCACAGCCTCTTGTATTTGTCCTTCCAGCAATTCTTCGTACTGGATGTACATGTTGCGCCAACGATCTGCTTCTTCTCTCCACAAGTCGCGTTCGGTAACAATATTGGAGTGGCCTTTTTGCCAAATGTGGCAACTACGAACTGCCTCATCGCGTTCGGCAATTGCAGCATCGAGTTCTTTTTGTAACTGTTCTTCTTTTATGGTTCTCATTTAGTTTCCATCGTGTTGGGTTCTGTAGGTTTTGTCTATTTCAGCAAGTGCTGAAACAACGCATTTTTCTGAAAGCGTTATATTTCGAGCCATGTAGATCTTGGCGCAGATCTTTCCTGCTTCAACGTATTTTTCAGCTAGTCGTTTTTGAAATAGCAGTTCACTGCATAGTTCCTCCATCCGATCCGCTGCTTCTGCAATAGCTGCATCGGCGACTCCTTCTTCGCTTAGTATATCACCAGCGAGAATACGCAGTGCCTCAATAAGTGTTTCAGTGCTGCTTCTCATATTTCCCATGTTTGAGTTAGTCATAATGTTTGTAGTAAATTAGCATCATTGCAATCACCATGATTGCGCCGATTGATAGTTGAATTGTTTCT
>Ga0209191_1000479_pt1 | contig 30886 bp, 24 predicted proteins | sample S_130626_EF_Meta_FD_187320 | JGI IMG/M metagenome (GOLD analysis project Ga0209191, IMG submission 187320) | Freshwater microbial communities from Lake Simoncouche, Canada to study carbon cycling - S_130626_EF_MetaG (SPAdes) (version 2) | ecosystem: Environmental > Aquatic > Freshwater > Lake ...
CCTCCTTACATTATTGTTATTCTTTTGTACCACACAACCCCTAGTGATTATTGAAAGCAAAAACTGGGTGGTGACAGGATGGGATGCAGGTGCAACCAATTTTGGACAATCAGGTAAATTCTTATTTTACATAGGTATTCTAGCTATTGTATTTTTTACAATACCATCTATCAATGTAAAGCGATTCAATATGGCATGGGCAGCATTATTAGTAGCCTGGAGTTTTAGAAACTATTTAATTCTATCAACATGTGCGATGGGGGAATGTCCTCAAAAACAATGGGCTTTATATGCGTGCATTTTTTTAAGTTTCGGAATTTTAATCATGACCTTCTTGCCTAAGCTTAAAACAAAATAACCCTCTTTTGGAGGGCTATTTATTATTTAGTTAAACGAGATGATTACGCTAATTGCTCAAGGCCTTTTCCAATTAATTGAACCGCTTCTTTAATTTGCGCTTCAGTAATAATCAATGGAGGTGCGAATCTAATTTTATCACCATGTGTTGGCTTTGCGAGTATCCCTAATTCTTTTAAGTATAAACATAAGTCCCAAGCTGCCTCAGGATTTTCATGTTTGATCACAATGGCATTTAATAATCCACGTCCTCTAATTGATGCGATAAATGGAGAGTTTAATTTGGCTAATTCTGCTCTCAAAATTTCACCCATTTTAAAAGAGTTCTCTACCATTTTTTCTGACTTGATTACTTCCAAAGCTTTCATTGCAACAGCACAAGCCAATGGGTTTCCACCATAAGTAGAGCCATGTTCGCCTGGCTTAATTTGCAACATCACAATATCATCTGCAAGTACTGCAGCAACAGGAATGGTTCCGCCACTCAATGCCTTTCCTAAAATCAAAATATCAGGACGCACATTTTCATGATCACATGCAAGTAATGTACCTGTCCTTGCCAATCCCGTTTGAATTTCATCTGCAATAAATAAGACATTGTATTTTGTACATAAATCTCTAACGCCTTTTAAGTATCCGTCAGAAGGAATGACCACACCTGCTTCTCCTTGGATAGGCTCCACCATATAGGCTGCTACATTTGGATCTTGCAATGCTGTTTCTAATGCAGCTAAGTCGTTGTAGGGCACCAAACCAAATCCTGGCATAAATGGACCAAATCCATTGTAACTACTTGGATCAGTAGATGAGGAAATTGCGGCTAAAGTTCTTCCCCAAAAATTACCTTCTGCAAAAATGACTTTCGCTTGATTTTCTGGAATACCTTTTACTGCATAGCCCCATCTTCTTGCTAATTTAATCGCCGTCTCACCACCCTCAACGCCAGTGTTCATTGGTAATACCTTATCGTAGCCAAAATATTCCGTGATGTATTTTTCGTATTCCCCAAGTAGGTTATTGTAAAACGCTCTAGAGGTTAATGTTAATTTTTGAGCTTGATCTGTCAATGCTTTGATGATGGCTGGATGACAATGTCCTTGGTTCACAGCGGAATAGCCGCTTAAAAAATCAAAGTATCTTTTACCATCCACATCGTATAAAAAAACGCCTTCGCCTTTTTCGAGTACGACAGGAACTGGATGATAATTATGGGCGCCGAATTGGTCTTCAAGGGCAATATACTTTGCAGTATTTGCACTCGTTTGTATTGGAGTAGACATGTACTATTTCTTTAAATAAAAATGATAAAAACAGGAGGCGTCAAGTATTGTTAAACTTGATTAAAAAACTAAATCTTAAAATAAAAAGGGGGAGCTTAATATCACCCAATGGGATGATTGAGAAAATCTAAATTAGAAACTAAGAATTTTGCCTTTATCATGCAGCTAAGATAGGGTTTTTGGCTAATTTTCCCATATTTGGACTTACATTCGCATAAATATATCTGTTTTGGAACCGCTCGTATCAATCGTTATTTTAAATTTTAATGGGGCAAATTATCTGAAGACATTTTTGCCTTCTGTCTTGGCGACGACCTACCAAAACAAAGAAATTGTGGTGGCAGACAATGGTTCAAAAGACAACTCTTTAGAAATACTAGCAAAATATTTTCCTACTGTTAAAGTGATTCAAAATCCTACCAACGAAGGTTTTGCTGGTGGATACAATTGGGCCCTTAAAAAAGTGCAAGCCGATTATTATATTTTACTCAATTCAGATGTGCAAGTGGATCCCAATTGGGTGGGCCCTATGGTGCAACTAATGGAATCAAATCCTACTATTGGTGCATGCCAACCAAAAATATTGGCACAAAAAGAGCCTACTTGTTTTGAATATGCTGGCGCAAGTGGGGGATGGATAGATGCCCTAGGTTACCCTTTCTCCAGAGGTAGGGTATTTGATGTGTGTGAGCAAGATAAAGGGCAGTATGACAGCGCTGAGCCAATTTTTTGGGCATCTGGTGCTTCCATGATGATCCGATCTAAATTGTTCCATCATTTGGGAGGATTTGATGCAAGCTTTTTTGCACATCAAGAGGAAATTGATCTTTGTTGGAGAATGCAATTAGAAGGGCATGCTTTATATGCTTGTCCAACTTCAGTAGTATATCATGTGGGTGCGGGCACATTGCCTAGAGGCGGTAGAAAAGTATTTTTAAATTTTAGGAATAACTTAATCATGTTAAGTAAGCATCTTCCTGTCCAAGAATTGGTATGGAAAATGCCATTGCGTTTTGCATTAGATGGGATATCGGCTTGGAAAGGCTTACTGAGTGGGGATAGCTCCTTTTTTATTGCCATTTTTAAGGCACATTTAGCTGTAATGGGGTATTGGTTAACTGGCAAAGTCAATAGGAGTATGCATTGCAAACCTATGGATTCAATTGGGGGTGTTTATAACGGGTCTGTTGTTTTTCAGTACTTTGTAAAAAACAGGCAAAAATTTGATAAAATTGTTACCAAACTCGTTCATAATTAAGAACTTGTTGTTATTTTTGCATCCGTAATTATATACTATGTCACAAGAAATACAAGAAACATCTACTAATAAAGATATCGCTAAGAACTGGGTAAGTTCTTCAAGATTCATTTTTTACGTATCTGTTTTCGCGCTATTATCATTGGTTTTAGGGAATTGTACTAAATTATTCAGTTCTGGTTTCAAGAAGCCAACTGTAGAAGTGAATACAAGTTCACAGTACAAGCCTGAGTATAAATAGAAAAAAATTTTGTTGGTGTGCGTTGATTCCTTATTTTCGCAGTCCAAAAATAGTTCTTGTTCAAGCGAAAGTAGCTCATTTGGTAGAGCACGACCTTGCCAAGGTCGGGGTGGCCAGTTCGAGCCTGGTCTTTCGCTCAAAAATCCCGTTCTTCGGACGGGATTTTTTTTAGGTCAGCAATGACGCCCTGGTGGTGGAACTGGTAGACACGCAGGACTTAAAATCCTGTTCGCCGCAACGCGAGTGCGGGTTCGATTCCCGCCTGGGGCACACAGCCTCTCACGAAAGTGAGAGGCTTTTTTTATGCGAGCAGCGTCACAAGCTCGCTTGTGTAAGTAGACGAAAATGAAAAAAGCCAACTGAACGCGAAGCGTTTAGTTGAAAGGCTTTGGGTAAGACCGATATACGAGAAGACGTTTTGAGCAAAGCGAAAAACGGCAGTCCCGAAGAGAACCGGCAGTCCCGAAGATTGTTTATCTTCATATTAATTATTGAATCATGTCCCAAGAAAATATCTCCAAAAACTTTTTAGAACTCGTTGCGATCATGGATCGCCTAAGAGCAGAATGTCCATGGGATAAAAAACAAACCATACATAGCTTAAGAAGTAATACCATCGAAGAGTTATATGAATTAGTAGACGCCATCATCGAAGAAGATTGGCAGGGTATTAAAGAAGAACTAGGAGATTTATTATTGCATATTTTATTTTACACTAAGATTGCATCCGAAAAAAATGAATTCATTTTAGAAGAAGTGATAGAAGGCATCTCAAAAAAGTTAATTCATCGTCATCCACATATTTATGGGGATGTAAAAGCCGATACCGAAGAGCAAGTCAAATTGAATTGGGAACAGTTGAAGTTAAAAGAGGGGGATGGCACTAAAACTTTATTAAGCGGCGTGCCAAATAGTTTGCCAGCCATGGTGAAGGCTTTAAGAATACAAGAAAAAGTAAAGCAAGTTGGTTTTGAGTGGGAGAACAAGGAGCAGGTTTGGGATAAGGTCAACGAGGAGATAGGGGAGCTACAATATGAGATTGCACAGAACGACAAGGAGAAGATGGAAGACGAATTGGGAGACGTATTTTTTAGCCTCATCAATTACGCACGATTTTTAAAAATTGATCCTGAGACAGCGCTAGAAAAAACGAACAAAAAATTCAAGCATCGTTTTGAATTAATGGAAACACATGCTAAAGAAAATGGATTGGATTTAGCCAAAATAAGTCTAGAAGAAAAAGAAGCAATTTGGCAATCGATGAAATTGAAATAAACATAACTAAAGTCAACAATAAAAAAAGGCACTCAATTGAGTGCCTTTTTTTATATAAAGTAGGAGACTTATTCATTCAAATTCAACATAAACGCATAGTTCCCAAAGAACCCAGGATAAACCCCTGAAAGTTTAACAGTGGCGCCAGTTAATTTCTTTAAAGCTTCATAAAACTCTTCTGTATTTTTTACTGGCTGATCATTCACATGGGTTATCACAAAGCCTTTTTCAACCCTGCTCTTTCCTAAAATACCATTGCCTAATTCTTTTACCATTACACCACCTTCTACATCATTTTTTTCTGCAGTGGCTTTATCTATCGTTTCTAATTTGCCGCCTAATTTTTCGGCTGCTTTACTACTACTAGCTAAATCGGTATTGCCTAGTTTCGCTTTCAAAGTTGCATTGAGTGTAAGGTCTTTATTATCTCTCTTTAAAGTGATGCTGATTTTGTCGTTCGGCTTGTATTTTGCGATTTGCTCTTGTAATTCTGGAGAGGATGTAACTGCTGTGCCATTTATTTTAGTCAAAATATCACCCACTTTGATACCAGCTGCTTTTGCAGCGCCTCCCTCTAATACATCTGTTACCACAATGCCTTGTACATCCCCAATCTTTACTTTATAGTCGGATTCTAATTTCTTAATTTGTTCTTCACTTAATTCCTGTTGAGGATAAGAGATGCCCAAGTAGGCACGTTGAACCGTTCCATATTTTACAATATCAGTCACTACTTTTTTTACCATGTTCACTGGGATGGCATAAGAATAGCCTGCATAAGAACCTGTAGGAGAGGCAATGGCAGAGTTAATGCCCACTAATTCACCGCTGGTGTTCACTAAGGCGCCACCACTATTGCCTTGGTTCACTGCTGCATCTGTTTGTAAAAAAGATTCAACAGGTCTATCACTCTGTCTAGAATTAATATCAATCGATCTATTCTTAGCACTAATTATACCAGCAGTTATGGTTACATCCAAACTCAAAGGATACCCAATTGCTAATACCCATTGTCCTAATTTAATTTCATCACTATTGCCGTATACTAAATAAGGCAAACCACTTGCTTCAATTTTAATCACAGCAATATCACTGCTAGCATCTACGCCTATTACTTTTGCTTTATATGTTTTCTTATTTGTTAAGGTCACATTGATTTCGTCAGCGCCATTCACCACATGGTTATTGGTTACAATGTATCCGTCTGCAGTGATCAATACACCACTTCCACTTGCTCTTTGTTCTGGTTGCATTCTTGGGCCTCCAAAATAATCGCCTAACATATCTTCATCGCCAAAGAAATCGAAGAAAGGGTTTCTTTGTCTTGGTTGACGATTTTGTTGCACTTGTTTTGCATTGGTCTTTGTTTTGATATGCACCACTGCAGGGGATGCTGCATTGGCTGCAGGGGTAAAGTCTACCGTTGTGGCTGGTGCACTACCGTTAAAAAAACTGGCATAATTAGCAGGCAGTTTACCATCTGTTTCAAAACTTGAGTTTGAATTCGAAATTTTACCATAAGCCCACATACTTGCCACGGTGGTCATGGCGCTAATACCAATAATCGCTGCTACATTTTTTAAGTTCATATTCATACTTATATTTTTAAAATAAAAGAATCAGTTTAGATTTACATTTTACAAAATCTGTACCAATTCAATTGCAATTTAATGTAGCTGAAATTATGGCACAAATTCCATAAATGAGTTTAACAAAAATTAAAGAAAAGTGTTTATTAATCGTGACAATTTTTCACTTATACCTTTGACTAACGCTATTTTACCTATTCATTATAAGCCTGATAAAAAGGCTAAGCTATCAACTCCGTCTGCATATTGGGCTAAAAGGGGTTTTTGCAAACTACCAAAAGGAAGCTCATTTTTACCTACCACACACTGAATCTCATCCAAATTAAATGTCGGCGAAGTACCTAATTGATACTGCTGATAATGGATCTGGCTTATGGCAGCAAATGGAGAGGGGTTTTCGCTCATTAATACCCCGCCGGAATCCATATATAATTTTTTGCCCATCATCAATAAAGCCAATTGATAGTCATAATTATGCTTGTATTTATGTTGGTCTAGCAAGTAATTGTATTTTTTAAGGGCAGTTAAAAAAGGAATAAAATCGTATCCTTCGGGCACCCAAAGCTGCGTCACATTTCTACAACCCATCCCAAAATATAACATGCAATCATCTGCCAAGGCAGCTAGTTCTGACAAAGTTTCAGACCCGTCTAAAATGGCAATAGAAGTCTTGTTTTTGCGGATGATATGCGGGAATTTACCAAAATAATATTCAAAATAGTTGCCTGCAGTATTGCCCCCAGTGGCGATATAGGCATCGCAATTTTTAAGTTGTTCTTGAACCAATATCTGTTCTTTAAATTCGGGATCAATATTGATTAGACTTGCAATGATAAAATCCATCAGTACCTGGTCTTTTGAAGACCTTTTCACAATGGCCGTATGTCCAGCAATCAAGGTGCTTAGTAAATCATGAAAACCCACCAACGGGATGTTGCCAGCCATGACGATACCTACTTTTAGATGAGTAGCTTGGTCTGCAATAGACGGGTAAGCAGCAGTCCATGCTTTAAGGGCATTTTGCTCTAAAAACTGTGCACTAATTTGCAGAATCGCTTGGTCAATGAATTCGGGTAAAAACCAGGCATTTTGGCGATAAGCTTCTGATTTTGCTTCATTTAATAGGGTATTATTTGGATCTGAAAGCGCTTGTCCAAGGGCGACAAAACCTTTAATTCTTGCTTGTAAGTTCATGCTAGTTATATATCTTTGTTAGCAAAAGTACGATTCTAAAATTTAAATATTTTTTATGGCAATCAAAATTACAGACGAATGTATTAATTGTGGCGCATGTGAGCCAGAATGTCCAAATAACGCAATCTATGAAGGTGGAGTAGAATGGGCCATGGCAGATGGTACTTCATTGAAAGGTGCTTACACTTTAATGGATGGTACAGCTGTTGATGCTGGTGCAAGAATCGCCCCTGTTGCAATGGATACTTACTATATTACACATAATAAATGTACAGAATGTCAAGGTTTTCATGAGGAACCTCAGTGTGCTGCTGTTTGCCCGGTTGATTGTTGTGTACCTGATGAGTTGTACAAAGAAACAGTGGATGAATTATTAGCTAAGAAAGAAAAATTACATTTATAATTGAATGGTTTAAAAAGGGAATCATTTCCCTTTTTTTATTGTCAAAAATGTTGGTGTATCGTTGACCTAATACAAAGTGGATCCTATGAAAATAAAAGTCGCATTGGTTACTGGAGGCTATAGTTCTGAAGCCGAGATTAGTTATAAAAGTGCAAAGACCGTGTTCAATGCATTGGATAAATCAAAATTTGAAGTGTATCAAATAGACATCCATCCAACAGGGTGGTGGTATGAAAATACTGTAGGGGAAGAAGTGGCTGTGGATAAAGCTGATTTTAGTATTGCTGAAGGAACTGAAAAAATAAAATTCGATGTGGCTTTAATGTGTATTCATGGCACGCCTGGCGAAGATGGTAAATTACAGGGCTATTTTGATATGATAGGCTTGCCTTACACTAGTTGTGATACAGCAACTTCTGCATTGACTTTTAATAAAAGGTATACGGTGGCTGTTGCAGGATTTGGAGGTATTGGTGTTGCAAAATCTTTGCATTTATTCAAAGAACAAGCGTTAAGCCCGGAACAAATACTATCCAATCTTTCTCTTCCAGTATTTGTAAAACCAAATAATGGTGGTAGTAGTTTTGGGATTAGCAAAGTGAATCAAGCCAGTGAATTACCTGCAGCACTAGAAAAAGCATTTAAAGAGGACAATCAAATATTAGTAGAGGAATTTATAAGTGGAAGAGAATTTACCATTGGGGTCTTTAAATCCAAAGGGAAGATCACGGTATTGCCCATTACAGAAATCAAGACAGAGAATGAGTTTTTTGATTATGAGGCAAAGTACCAAGGCAAGAGTCAAGAAATTACTCCTGCAGATATCACTGCAACAATGTTTGACAGTTTAACGGCCGCCGCACAAAAAGTATATGCAATTTTAAATTGCAGAGGTGTTGTTAGAATTGATTTCATTTATGATGAAGCTGCAGAAAAAGCCTACATGTTGGAAGTGAACACAGTGCCTGGACAAAGTGAGGCAAGTGTAATTCCTCAGCAAGTCAAAGCAATGGGATGGAACCTAACAGATTTTTATGGCTGGATTATTGAAGATAGTTTAGAACAAAAATAAAATCAAACAAATTTGAAACTAGTTGACGACATATTAAAAAAGCCATTGTGGATGAATGTGCTCATTGGCTTTGGAGTAGCAATCTGCTTATTCATTATTTTCTTTTTCTCATTGGGATGGATTACTGGAAATGGTGAAACAGAAAAAGTACCAGCAGTGATTGGTTTGGATGTGCTTGCTGCTGAGAAGAATTTAACTGCATTGGGTTTTGATGTAGAGTTTCAAGATTCAATTTATGTAGACACCCTTGCTAGAAATGCAGTGTTAAGACAAACGCCTGAGGCAGACGAGATTGTGAAAAGAGGAAGAACTGTGTACTTAACAATCAATCGCGTGATTGCACCACAAGTAGATATGCCAAACCTTGTTGGATTTTCTATTAAAAGTGCCGAGACCTATTTAAAAGTATTAGGATTAAGATTGGGTTCAATTCAAATGGTACCAGATCAAAATAAAAATGTGGTGATCGATCAGTTGGTCAATGGACAACCGATTGCTCCTGGTTCAAAAATACCTTCAGGTACTTTGATTCATTTTTTAGTAGGTGATGGCGGTGCTTCTGGAGGCATGTTCATGCCAGACTTGGTGGGTTTAACTTATGAACAAGCCAAAGCACAGTTGATTAGTGTAGGATTAAATCTTGGCGTAGTATCTGTCAACGGTTCAATTGGAGATAGTGCATCTGCATTTGTTTTTAATCAAAATCCAAGTGCTTATGGTAGTCAAATAGATTCATTAGGGATGCCAATTCAAAATATGGTATCCAAGGGTGCAACCATCAATTTGGTATTGGATAAAGTAGCACCAGTAAAAGCAATTCGTGATTCTATCCAACAATAGTGGTATTGTTTAATTTAAAAAATTCAAAAGAAGATATATGAATACAATTTCAGTTGCCGACTTAAAGGCTAAAATAGATGCTGGTGAAAAACTTAATTTATTAGACGTTCGTGAGCCACACGAACACGCTGCATTTAATATAGGTGGTCAATTATTACCACTTGGTTTGGTTCAAGCCTTGATGTTAGACGAAATTGAACACTTAAAAGAGGAGACCATTTATGTGTATTGTAGAAGTGGTAATAGAAGTGGGCAGGCTTGCATGATGATGGAGCCCTATGGATTTAAAAATGTAGTGAACGTAGTGGGTGGCATGTTGGCATGGCAGGAATCATTCCCAGGATAATCAAAACCATTATATGAAAAAAATCATTCAATTACTTGCATGTTGCTTTGTTTTCGCATTAGCAGCTTGTAACAATGGCTCAACAGACAACAATTCAAATTACCACGACACAACCGGTAGAAAAGATATTTTGTCTGGTGGCGTACAACGTATTCCAATTCATACAGATAAAGGAGACTTTACAGTATGGACCAAGCGTGTTGGAAACAATCCAACTAAAAAAGTATTGTTATTACATGGTGGTCCGGGTGCAACGCATGAATACTTTGAATGCTTTGATTCATTCCTTCCACAAGAGGGAGTAGAATATTACTACTATGATCAATTAGGTTCTGCTTATTCAGATAACCCAAACGATAGCAGTTTATGGTCTATTGAACGTTATGTAGAGGAAGTTGAAACGGTGAGAGCAGCACTTGGCTTAGACTCCAATAATTTTTATTTACTAGGCCATTCATGGGGTGGAATTTTAGCAATTGAATACGCCTTAAAATACCAACAGCATTTAAAAGGGTTGATCATTTCTAATATGATGGCATCGATTCCTGAGTATGTGAAGTATGCGAATGAGGTTTTAGGTCCACAATTACCTAAGGAAGTATTAGCTCAAATTAGAGCCTTTGAAGCAAAGGAACAATATACGGATCCAGCTTATCTAAAGTTGATCAGCGATTACTATTATCCAGAACATGTGTTAAGAATGCCTCCTGCGACTTGGCCTGATCCTGTAGTTCGTGCTTTTGCTAAAATGAATTATCCTTTGTATTTAAAAATGCAAGGTCCTTCAGAATTTGGTGTAGTAGGAGATGCAGTATTAAAAAATTGGGATAGAACAGCAGACCTTGCAAAAATAAAAGTACCTACTCTAAGTATTGGTGGCGCATTTGATACGATGGATCCTAAGGCAATGGAGATGATTGCAAACAAAGTACAAAAGGGTACATTCCTTCTTTGCCCTAAAGGCTCTCATATGTCCATGTATGATGATCAAGCAACTTACTTTAAAGGATTGATTGATTTCATCAATAAGGTAGATAAAGAGAAAAAGTAATTTACAACGATTCAATATTAAAAAGGTCCTGAATTTTCAGGACCTTTTTTGATTTAACCTAGGGGGTGCTTTAGGGGTGCAATGATTATTTTAAATCAATCTTTAAACTCACCCAGTAATTTCTTCCAGCCATTGGGTAAAAATTATTCGACGTAGTTAATTTGCGATCATAGATATAACTAAATGTATATCCATTGGGCGCATAATGTACGTCTAATATATTGTTGGCATATAGCTGTAATAACATCGTGAATTTTGATTTATTCAGTATGGTCCAATGCGCATTGATATCATTGATAAAATAAGCATCTAATTGCCTGTTCTTATTTTGTGTATTATCAAGGAATTGTTTAGAGGTATACTTAGTTGTCCAGAAAAAGCTCAGCTTATCATTTGGTTTCCAATTGAATGTTCTGTTGGTTGTTAAACTAGGGGATAAGGCAATACTGGTATTTTTATGTTGTACAGCCACTTGAGTGTATGTATCATAATCATCTATGTATTCTGTGAATTCCTTAATCTTATTCTGACTCAATGTGATACTATAAGTAGAGCTATATTTTTTACTTAATGCGTACTTAAATTGTAATTCTAAACCTGCTCTATAACTTTTTGGAACATTGATTCTGGTATAGGCGCCTACATCGTTGATCTTGCCTGTCAATACCAATTGGTCCTTATAATCCATATAGTAGACATTTGCATTGATTGCATATTTTGGTTTTTTAAATTCAAATCCAGTCTCCCAATCAATCAATTGCTCTCTTCTTGGTTGTTCAGTAGCACTTGCTTCAAAATCGTCTCTATTGGGTTCTTTGTTAGCAACCGCTAAGCTCGTATAATAAAATATATCTTTTGCTTGATAGGTCAATCCCATTTTAGGGTTAAAGAAATTAAATTTTCTTTCTATTTCTAAGTCAGTATTTTTTGTAAACCCATTCATTTGGTGAGACACATATCGATACTGTAAGTCTATAAAGCTTTTAAATTGTTTTGTCAATCTTCTTTCCCATTTCACATAGCTGTTCATTTCTTTTTTGATCGCATCATTATCATAGTATTTATAATTTGCAGGGGCAAATATTTTACTCAAATAGGGCAAAGTGCCAAAATGCAATCCATTATAAACACTCCAGCCGCCTCCCATTGTTAAATCATTTAAGCTATCCACATAAGAGAGCGCAGCTATCTGTCCGTAAAAGTTATTATCTAACCATCTTCTTCTAACTAAGTCAGCTGGCACATTTTGTTTACCCTTGATATCGATATTGTAATCCGAAAAATTTACGCCTGCTTTATATTCTTCATAATATCCTTTCCCAGTTGTTAAATACAATGCCGTATTCCATTTCCATTGATTATTTATATTTTTATTGTAAAACAATTGGTAATGCGTTTGCGTATAATTATCTGTTTGGTTGTCATAAGGCGCATCTGCTTTTTCTGTACCTGCTGGATTGAAAGTTCTGTTCGTGTTTATTAATTCCTGCGGTACACCATACCATGCTTGGTAAGTTTTTTCTTTGCCACTAAAAACATTTAATCTCAAAGAAGATTGATCGCCCCAATAAGTGGTACTTATATAAAAGCTTTTCAAATTACTATTGGCTCTATCAATAAATCCGTCACTTGTGATAGCACTAATCCTTCCGTCAATCGTGAATTTATTATGAATCAAACCTGATCCAAACACAAGGTTATTTTTAAAACTATTGAAAGATCCAGCCGTATTTTGTAAGGATAAATAAGCTGCTGGGTTATAGTCGTTGGTCATTAAATTCACACTAGCTCCAAAAGCACCAGCCCCATTGGTCGAAGTTCCAACACCTCTTTGAACTTGTATGCTATTGACACTTGATCCAAAATCAGGAATATTCACAAAAAACGTACCCATGCTTTCTGGATCATTATAGGGAATGCCATTTAGTGTAAAATTGATCCTTGTGGCATCTGTACCTCTGATTCTGATACCAGTATAACCAACACCTATACCGGCATCTGCATGTACCACCACCGAAGGGGTATTTTCAAGTAAGAAGGGGAGGTCTTGCCCAACATTATTCAACGCAATTTGCGCTTTGCTGATATTTGTCTTGGCAAAGGGTGCTTGTTCACTCACTCTAATAGCCTTAATTTCAAGGGGAGGCAGACTTCTAATACTGTCTGTGTATTTGTTTGTACCATCCTTATTAACAACTTGTTTTGTTTGTTGTGCGAATAAAGGAACAAAAAATATAATCGATACCAAAGTGCCCAATAACTTAGTCATAGCTCATTGTTAAGTTTAAAAATACTGGGAACAGGGAATAGCTATGAGAAGAGGCGCAGAAATTGCGGTGACCTTCCCTTCGCAGGCATTACCCTGTTCAGGTTCAACGGGTTTTATCTCAGCTTTTGACAGCACCCCGAGGACGGGGCAAAAATAGGCTGCTTTTTTTAGATGAACAACTGTAACTTTATTCTAAGTCTTTCGTTATACGATAAAATAACCCTTCAAATGAAAAAAATAGCCTTATTCGCCTGCCTTATTATGGCCTTTACATTACATGCTCAAAACAAAATGGGCGTGATTTATGATGAAAATGTACAGGTAAGAAAACTGCCTAGTTTCACATCTATTCGTGTATCCAGTGCAATTGAGTTATTCATAAGTCAGTCAGATAAGACAGAGGTGGCAGTGAGTGCTAGTTCAGATGAATATAGAAATAGAATCATCACAGAAGTAGACGGAGGCACACTCATTATTAGAATGGCAGACAACAAGTGGTGGAAATGGGGCAATGAAAATTATAGAATCAAAGCCTATGTGAGTGTAAAAGACTTGTATGCCTTAACAGGTTCAGGTGCAACCAATATTAAAATAGTGAATGGCTTAAGTGCTGAAAAATTAAAGATCAATCTTTCTGGAGCGAGTGATTTAAGAGGTGATATCAAAGCAGGCACTTTAATGACAGAATTATCAGGTGCATCCAATTTTAAAGCAACTGTTCAAGCTGGTGCATTATCAGTGAAAGGGTCTGGCGCTTGTGATATAGAAGTTTCAGGCTCAGGGGATGATTTGATTGTGGATGTATCAGGCGCTTCTAGTGTAAAAATGTATGACTATTTTGTAAAGGGTGCTTCTGTAGAAGCCTCTGGAGCAAGTAGTATTAAATTAAATGTTTCAGACATGCTTAAAGCACATGCCACTGGAGCTAGTAGTGTGGATTATAAAGGTGCAGCTTCCCATAAAGAATTTAAAAGCTCTGGGGCTTCAAGTGTAAGGCATAGGGACTAAAGCATAGGTTTAATATAATATCCATTAGCACCTTTTCAAAGTTGGTGCTAATGGATATAGTTTTATAGAATTTATGGCTTAAGTAAACCTGCAAACCATTCTACATTGGTTTGCATTGTTTTTAAAACCATTCTTGGTTCACTAGGTCCATGAGGCTGTCTTGGTAAAACCAAAAGCTTTACTGGTATATTTCTTCTTCTTAATGCATTGTAAAACATAATAGAATTACCCAAAGGAACTCTTTGATCGGCTTCCCCATGTTGTAACAACACAGGTGTTTGTACATTTTGAACATATCTCAATGGTGAATGCTCGCTATACATTGACCAATTATTCCAAGGATCTGATTTAAAATAAGAAGGTAAAAATCCTTCAATATCATCGGTCAAATTTTGAAAACTAAGATCTACCACAGGAGCTCCAATAGAGGCTGCTTTAAAACGATTCGTATGTCCAACAATCCAACTACTCATAAAACCACCATAACTCCAACCCATTACACCTAACATAGTCTCATCCGTAACGCCCATTTTAATCACCTGATCAACACCATTCATTAAGTCTATATAATCTTTACCACCCCAATCTTGCCTATTGGCCATTCTAAAACTACTTCCATAACCACTTGATCCTCTTGGGTTTGGTCTCAAAATAGCATATCCGTCTTCGCTTAAAGCGGCTAATGGATAAGTACCCTGATTAGAAGCAATACAAGTTTGACCAAAATTGCCAGCAGGGCCACCATGTATATTTAATATTAAGGGTACTTTTTTACCAGCAGTATAATTCAAGGGATAAGTTAATAAACCTTCTATCTCTAAACCATCGGCGCCCTTCCATTTAATAAGTTCGGTTCTACCTAAAGGCAATGAAGTATTGCTTGCATTAATAGAAGTAATTTTTATGGGAGCATACTCATTTAATTTACTTACATATAATTCAGGAAATTGGGAAGTGTTTTGTAAAGTGAAAGATATATAAGTATGTGTTGCATTTATCTTAGCAGCCCCTATGTAATTTTTTTCACCCTTACTTAATTCAGTAATATTTTTCCCATCTACACTTAATGTATAGATACTTGTCATTGTTTTATTAGCTTCCGACCATACAATATTTTTTCCATCTGCTGTCCAACCTACAATACTTCCGTCTTCATTGGGGGTTGCTTTTAATCGCCAAGTTTTTCCATCAGCTAATGCATACACTTTTGCATGTTTTGCACCCGGCCAATCATTGGGATTCTCAGTACAATAATAACTTATTAAACTGCCATCTGGACTAAACTGAGGAGAAGATTCTCCAGCAGGCGTACTAGCAATATTTTTAATCACGCCTGTTTCAATATTGATTAATGCTATATCGCTATAAGTATTATCATTGGCTTTTGTAGACTTTCCATAACTGTATACAATGCTTGTCCCATCTACATTCCAATCAAATGAATACACTGAAATATTTTCTTTCGTTAATAATTTTTGCATATATTTTTGAGATGAATCTTTATGATGGATCCAATATACTTGCAATCTATTTTGTTTGAATTCTGCCTCATATATGTACCAATCATTTTTTGCTTTTTTATTTTTTTCTTCTTTATCGGTTGTAGCATCTGCTACTATAACAGCAATTTTATTGCCATCATTACTCCATTCGAATTCACTCACACCTCCTTTAGTTTCTGTTATTTTTTCTGCTTCGCCTCCTGCGACAGGAAGTATATATACATTATTTTTTCCGTCACGAGAAGAAGTAAAGGCGATAGATTTATTATCAGGACTCCATTTTGGGTTTGAATTATTTTTATCGCCTGTGGTTAATTGCTTAGCATTAGATCCATCAATAGCACTCATCCATATTTGATTGACATATTCACTTCTATCGTCTGTCATCATAGCTTCTCTTATGGTATATACTACCTTAGTTCCATCGGGGGATACCTGAGCACTACTTATATTTTTAATTTTTAATACTTGTTCTGGACTCCAATTTTTTTGTGCAGGTAAAACAAGGGGCAATAGGAAAACAAATAAGAGTAATTGATACTTTTTCATAAGGTATGTTTTGGTTAAAAATTAGCTACTTCAATTTAAATCATTTTGGTGGTTTATGCTTGCAAAAAGTTCCATTGATTTGTATCACTCTTTTCCGACTTATTAAACGCAATGATGAATGTTCATCAAATACCCCTTTTCTGCGCTAGTTTCATTTTAGCGCGAATAAACTTGGATAAGAATTAATATTGGCGTAACTTTGCCGTCCAAACATCGCGAGGTAGAGCAGCGGTAGCTCGTCGGGCTCATAACCCGAAGGTCGGAGGTTCGATCCCTTCCCTCGCAACACTTAATCCCGCTCCCGATTCCTATCGAGAGCGGATTTTTTTTGTTGTAAGTTTGTATCATTAAAGGAAAGGCATGAAAGTTGGGTTTGTAAACATATTTGGGAAGCCAAACGCGGGTAAAAGCACTTTACTGAACGCCATTATGGGCGAGAAGATGGCTATTGTATCCTCTAAGGTTCAAACGACAAGGCATAGAATCAAGGCCTTTTTAAACAAGCAAGACGAATACCAAATCATCTTTTCTGACACACCAGGCATCATTGATCCTAAGTATAAGCTTCATGAGAAGATGATGGGAGCAGTTAAATCGGCCTTGGAAGACGCAGATTTAGGCCTCTTAATGGTGGATGTACGCGATGACTTTGACGAAATTGACGCTATGTTTACGGCTTTGAGGTTGAAAGTGCCTTGTATTGTAGTGATGAATAAGTCGGATTTGGCAGAAGGCGGCAGGGTAAAAGAGGCGAATGCTTATTTTAAATCGAAGCCGTATTGTTCTAAGATAATTTCTATTAGTGCATTGAATAACAGTGATATAGACAGGTTACTGAAAGTTATATTGGAATTAATTCCAGAAGGTGGTCATCCCTTTTTTGATCAGGAGGACCTGAGTGATATGCCTACTAAGTTCTTTGTGAGTGAAATTATTAGAGAGAAGATCTATCAGTTGTTTGGGGAGGAAATCCCATACCATACAGCCGTATTGGTGAATTCATTTAAGGAGCAACCCCTTTTAGTGAAGATCCAGGCAGACATCGTTGTGAATAGAGAATCTCAAAAGGCCATCATCATTGGTGAGAAGGGTAAGTTGATCAAGGAGATTGGCACTTTGGCAAGAAAGGATATTGAAGAATTTATTGGCTCTAAGGTCTACCTTGAGTTACTAGTGAAGGTCAAACCTAAATGGAGAGACAATGAGTTGAAGTTGAAAGAATTTGGATACCAGTAGTATTTATTTTAAATAACATAAGTTATTGAAATATAGTATTTTAAGATAGTTTATTTGATTATTAAATTTAAGTTTTATGAGTTTTACAGTCGCTATAGTAGGGAGGCCCAATGTGGGCAAAAGCACACTGTTCAATCGCTTATTAGAAGAGCGTAAGGCCATTGTGGATGATGTAAGTGGCGTAACCAGAGATCGTCAATATGGTGTAACAGAATGGAATGGTAAGAATTTCAACGTGATTGATACAGGCGGATTTGTGCCTGATTCAAGTGATATGTTTGAGACAGAAATCAGAAAGCAGGTACGCATTGCGATTGACGAAGCCAATTGTATCATTTTTATGGTGGATGCAGCTGTGGGTATGACCGATTTAGATGCATCCATGGCAGATATGTTGAGAAGAACGACTAAGCCAGTTTTAGTAGTGGCTAATAAGGTAGACAATTCAAACAGGGCATTAGACGCCACTGAGTTCTATAGTATGGGTTTTGAGCATAACTATTTTGTGAGCTCTATTTCTGGAAGTGGCACAGGTGAATTATTGGATGCAGTGACCTCTTTTATTACAGAAGTTCAACCAACAGATGAGGAATTGGAAGCGGCAGATAATGTGCCTAAAATTGCCATTGTAGGTCAACCAAACGTGGGCAAGTCATCCTTACTAAATGCTTTTATAGGTCAAGAAAGAACCATTGTGAGTGATATCGCTGGAACAACTAGAGATACTATCCACACGCATTATAATATGTTCCAAAAGGAGTTTATCTTGATTGATACTGCTGGAATTAGAAGAAAAAATAAAGAGAAGGACGACTTGGAGTTCTATTCTGTGATTCGTGCCATTAAAGCAATGGACGAGGCAGATGTATGTTTAATGGTGATTGATGCTGTAAAGGGCATCACGGCGCAGGATTTAAGCATCTTTAGTCTTGCTGCTAAAAAGGGGAAGGGTATCGTGTTTTTAGTGAATAAATGGGATTTAGTTCCTAAGGAAACCAATACGGCTAGAGACTATGAAAAAAGGCTAAAAGACAAACTGGCACCTTTTACAGATGTGCCGATCCTGTTTATCTCGGCGGTTGAAAAAACCCGTATTTTCAAAGCAATTGAAATGGCATTGGATGTATACGAGAATAAGCATAGAAAGATCCCAACTTCTAAGTTGAATGACATTATGCTTAAGGCGATTGAGAAATACCAGGCGCCAGTAGTGAGGGGACACGTGATCAAGATCAAATTTGTACAGCAATTACCAACGCGCGTACCTAGTTTTGCCTTTTTCACCAATTTCCCTGATGACGTAAAGACACCCTATAGAAATTACCTGGAAAACCAGGTGAGGGCAAATTTCAATTTTACGGGCGTGCCGGTTCGTATCTACTTCAGAAAGAAGTAGTTAGGTGAAAAAAACTATGAATTTGGGGTTAATTATAAAATAATATGAATTTAATTAGTTAATATTTGGCGAATGAAATGTTAAATCCTATCTTCGCTCTCGTATTTTTTATACTAAACTTAAAACATTAAAAATGAAAAAAGTATTCGCAATCTTCGCTATCGCTGCTTTAACTGCATGTGGTGGTGCTTCTACTGAAGCTACAACTGATTCTGCTGCTGCAACTGTTGATACAGCTGTAGTTGCTGTTGATTCTGCTGCTATGTCAATGGATTCAACTGCTACTGATTCTGCTGCTACTAAGTAGTCCTAGAAGTTTTTTAAATAACTTCTTGCAAGAAGGTCCTTTCCGAAATTTCGGAAAGGATTTTTTTTGTGCCTAACTCAAGGCGGTTTCTTACATTTGATTCCTTTTGGCATCAATATTGTCTATATATATACAGACCGACAAAGCCTATTGATCAATAGCAGCTTATGTCATTTTGACTAGAATTATTAAACTTAAGACATTGGATAAACAATTTTTATTTAAAACAGAGGAAGACAACGAGTTCATTCCCTTGTTTACTTTTAATGAGCAGGACATGGAGAATGAACCTGCATTGGTGATTGAAGAAATGATCCCGATTCTGCCGTTAAGAAACACCGTTTTGTTTCCTGGGGTAGTCATTCCTATAACAGTAGGAAGAGATAAAAGTATTCAAGCAGTCAAAGCGGCTTATGCCAAAGACAAATTAGTAGGCGTGTTGGCACAGAAAGATGGAAATATTGAAGACCCTAATCCAGCAGATTTATGTGCAATAGGAACAGTGGCTAAGATCATTAAAATGATCAAGATGCAAGACGGAGGCACCACGATTATCATTCAAGGTAAAAAGCGTTTTGAGTTATTGGAGATGGTAGAGGAAGATCCATTTTTTAAAGGGAAAGTAAAATTAATCGAAGATACACCTTTACAAAAAGACGATAAACATTTTGAAGCTTTATTGTCTACCATTAAAGATTTGGCCGCACAGATCATTCAGTTGTCTCCTAATTTTCCTTCAGAGGCCACCATGATTTTAAAAAATATTGAAAGCCCGCTATTCTTGGTCAATTTTGTTGGAAGCAATTTAAATATTGATTTACAAGAAAAGCAAGGCTTATTAGAAATCAATGGCGTCAAGGAGAAAGCCGAAAAATTAGTGGAGTACTTGCAAAAAGAATTACAATTTGTAGAGCTTAAGAACAAGGTTGCTAATAAGACAAGAACAGAAATAGACAAACAACAAAGAGATTATTTTTTACAGCAACAACTTAAGAGTATCAAGGACGAGTTAGGAGGTGATCCTAACGAAAGAGAAGTGGCTGAAATGAAAAAGAAGGCAGAGCATAAAAAATGGCCAGATGCTGCTAAGAAATTATTTCAGAATGGCTTAGAAAAATTGGAGCGTATGCATCCAAGCACACCAGACTATTCTGTGGTGTACAACCACCTTGATTTATTATTAGACCTTCCTTGGGATGAGTATACCGATGATAATTATGATTTGAAACACGCTAAGAAAGTATTAGATGACGATCATTATGGCATGGGTAAAATCAAAAATCGTATTTTAGAATACCTAGCTGTTTTGAAATTGAAGGGCGATATGAAGAGTCCAATCCTTTGTTTCTTAGGTCCTCCAGGTATTGGTAAAACATCTTTAGGTAGGTCCATTGCACATGCCATTGGCAGAAAATATACCCGCGTTAGTTTAGGTGGACTCCATGATGAAAGTGAAATCAGAGGACATCGTAAAACTTATATTGGTGCAATGCCTGGAAGAATTATCCAAAGCATTCGTAAAGTAAAAACATCTAATCCTGTTATGATATTGGATGAGATAGATAAAATAGGAAAAGATCAGAGAGGAGATCCATCCTCGGCGCTATTAGAAGTATTGGATCCAGAACAAAATCACAGTTTCTATGATAATTACTTAGAATCTGAATATGATTTAAGCAAGACTTTATTTATTGCTACTGCGAATGATATCAGTCAAATTCAACCTGCATTGAGAGATCGTTTAGAAATTATTGATTTAAGTGGTTATGCGGTAGAGGAAAAAGTAGAAATTGCTAAAAGGCATTTGTTCCCTAAGCAAAAATCATTGCATGGTTTAGAGAAATACAATTTCAAAATACAGGACAATGTATTAGAAAAAGTGATTGAGGATTATACAAGAGAAAGTGGTGTGCGTGAATTGGATCGTCAATTGGCATCGATCATGCGTTATCAAGCAAAACAAATTGCCTACAAACATAAGATCAAACCCACTGTAAGTAAATTAGACCTCCTTAAAATTTTAGGGCAGCCTAGGTATAGCAATGAAATTTATAAGACAGTGAATATGCCAGGGGTAGCTGTTGGCCTAGCTTGGACTTATGTGGGTGGAGATATCCTATTTATTGAGACCTTGCTTTCAGAAGGGAAAGGGGAATTAAAATTAACTGGTAATTTAGGAAATGTGATGAAGGAAAGTGCGACAACTGCAATGACTTATTTACAAGCCAACGCTAAAAAAATTGGGGTAGATCCTGCACTATTTAATACGAAGTCTGTGCACATGCACGTCCCAGAAGGCGCTGTGCCTAAGGACGGTCCAAGTGCCGGCATCACCATTTTAACTGCGTTGAGTTCTGCCTATACTGGCAGGAAAGTAAAACCATTCCTAGCCATGACTGGAGAAATTACACTTAGAGGTCAGGTCTTGCCGGTAGGGGGTATCAAAGAAAAAATCTTAGCAGCCAAAAGAGCGGGCATGAAAGAAATTATTCTTTGTTGGCAAAACGAAAAAGATGTGAATGAAATTGACCAAGCTTTTATTAAAGGAGTGAAGTTCTATTATGTGAAAAATATGCAACAGGTGCTAGATTTAGCCCTTGTTTAATTGATTTTTAAATTTCAAACCCTAGCTTTGTTGCATGACTGCTTTTAAATTCATCTTCAGGCTAGGGTTTTTATTTGCTTGCTATTTTAATAGCGGATGGTTCATTGGAGGCAATCCTATTTTTGCACAAACCACAGCAGGTAATGCAGTGTATCAATTCTTAAAATTGCCTAACTCTGCTAAAGCAACAAGTTTAGGCGGCCTTAATATTAGCGCTATTGGGAATGACCTAGGTTTAGCCATGACGCAGCCTGCTTTATTAACAACCAATTTAGATGGGGAATTGCAAGTAAGTGTAAAGCCTTATTTTGCCGGCATTCAGCAATACGATTTAAACGGAGCCAATCAATTAAAATCTGATTGGGTGGTAGGATGGGGTGTCCACTTTATGGACTATGGTAGTATTGCACAAACGGATAATGTAGGCAATGAATTCGGGTCTGTCAATCCAAATGAATATTCGATTCAGGTGGGTATTGCAAAAACCTACCAAGAGTATTTTCAATTTGGCACACAATTAAAATTCATTCAATCCAATTATGGTCCTTATAGATCCAATGGCATTGCAATGGATGTAGGGGTAAGTTATATTGCACCAAATGGTAAATCACAATTAAGTGTCTTATTGCAGAATGTAGGGACGCAATTAAAATATTTTCAAGTAAAGGAAGAACTGCCATTGAATTTAATTCTTGGATGGTCCAAAAAATTAGCCAATGCACCTTTACAATTTTCGGTGACAGCAGAGCGTTTATCTGTTTGGAATGACAACTATTATGACATGGATTTTTACAATGCAGAGGGATATCAAAAACCTGGTTCACTACAAAATGTTTTTAACCACCTTATTCTAGGATCGCAATTGTATATTGGGCAAAGTTTTGAATTAGATCTGGGCTATCATTTTGCAAGAAGATTCGAATTGAATCTGCCCAATCAACCCAATAGTTTAAATGGAATAAGTGCTGGTTTTAGTTTCCCTTATAAAAGAGTACAGTTTCAATATGGTACAGGATTTTTTCAAAGAAATAGTTACCATCATTTTACTTTGCAATACGCTTTAAAGCAAAAAGAATAGGCTGAATTTATTGCTGTTTCTTAGGCATCACCGCTTTTGGTTTATTGGCAGGCGTGGTCGCTTGTTTAGGTTCTGTTGTTGGTTTTTTAGGCAATGTAGATTTATTGACTGGTGGATTATTTGTAGCAGGAACTTCAATGGTTGGTTCGTTATTTGAAATTAAGCTATAATCTGATTCTGCTGCAATGCCCTCTGCATCTGTATCTGGCACTGTTAAATCAATACTTGAATCCTTGCCAATAAAATTGACATTAAAGTCTGTACTTAAATTATCTGGTCTTACAAAGCTTGCGTTTCTGTCTAAATTACTAGCCGGATCGTTTGCAACCTTATTCATAAAATAAGCCCAAATAGGTAAGGAGCCATGTGCGCCTTGTCCAAAATAATTATCTGTAAAACGTATGTAACGATCATCTGCACCCACCCAAGCGCCTGCAAGTATTTGCGGGGTGTATCCCATAAACCATAAGTCACTATTGTCATTGGTAGTACCAGTTTTCCCAGCGACTGCTTGCGTTCCAATATCATAAGAATACATGCTTCTACCAGTACCTTTTGAAATCACACCTTCCATCATACTCACCATCGAATAAGCTGTTAATTCGCTGATCACTTTTCTTCTTTGTGGTGAGAAACTCTCTAATACATTTCCATTTTTATCTTCGATACGATTGATAAAAAATGGTTGGGCATTGTATCCGCCACCTGGGAACATGGTATAAGCTTGTACCATTTCAAACAGAGACACTTCGCAAGCACCTAAAGCAATAGAAGGATAAGCAGGGATATCTGCTTGAATATTGGATTTTTTTAAATAAGCAACCAATTCTTTTGCTGCTTCGTTGCCATCCCCATTAATTTGTTTCATAATATAGGCAGTGGCACAGTTTCTAGACTCGGCCAAAGCTTGTGCCATCGGCATGGCTTGTCCTGTACAAGATTTTGGCGTATTAGGTACCATCCCATATCCTTCAAAATTTTGTTGTTGATCCTGTACAATACTAAATGGCGTGAAGCCTGCTTTTTCTATCGCTAAAGAATACAATAAAGGCTTCATGGTAGATCCTACTTGTCTTCTTGTATTGATATTAACGTGATCGTATTTAAATGTTTTAAAGTCAATACCACCCACCCATGCTTTGACTTCACCAGTGAATGGGTCCACTGCTAAAAATCCAGTTTGTAGCATTTGCTTATGGTACTTCAAAGAGTCCATTGGCGTCATGATGGTATCAATGAACCTATTTTTATTCCATGCAAAAACACGCATCGGTAAAACCTCATCAAATGTTTTTCTGATGTCTGTTTCCTCCAGATCCTCGCGTTTCAAATTCCTCCAACGATCTGTTTGTTTAACCGCTAATTCCAATTGGCTACTAAAGTCTTTCCAAACAGCACCTGTTTTAATATTGGATTGTTTGTTAAATTCTCTTTGCAAGTAGGCCATATGTCTAGCAACCGCTTCCTCTGCATACAATTGCATACGAGGGTTGATGGTCGTGTAAATTTTTAAACCATCTCTGTATAAGTTATAAGCATCTCCATTGTTCTTCTTATGTTCCTTACACCACTTTTTCATGTACTCGCCAAGGTAACTTCTAAAGTAGGGGCCTAAGCCATTGTTTTCGTCTAGTTTTTTGAAATTAGTGACCAAGGGCAATGCTTTTAAAGCGGTTGCTTGGTCGTTGGTGATGTATTTTTCTCCAGCCATTCGATTCAATACCAAGTTCCTTCTTTCAATCGCTAATTTTGGATTCCTATTGGGATTGTATTTAGTTGGTGCATTGATCATACCAATCAATAACGCTGCTTCCTCGATCGTTAAACGATCTGGTTCCTTTTGGAAAAAAGACCTAGAAGCATTGCTTACACCAAAAAGATTCTCACTAAAAGGCACTGTATTTAAATACAAAGTGATGATTTCTTGCTTTGTGAAATTGCGCTCTAATTTAATGGCAATGATACTCTCTTTGATTTTTTGAATGACTCTTAAGAGTTTATTTTTGGTGCCCCAGTTATCTGTAAATAAATTTTTTGCCGTTTGCATAGTGATGGTAGACGCGCCACCTTGACTACCAAGAAAAGCAACTGCTCTTAATAAACCTTCGCCGTCAATTCCATAATGGTCATAAAAACGTTTATCCTCTGTAGCAACCAGTGCTTGTAATAAGTAGGGGCTAATATCTCTGTACTTCACACTAATTCTGTCTTCTAAATAAAATTTACCCATTGGGGTACCATCTTGCGCATAGACTTGACTAGCCAAGGAAGCTGTTGGGTTTTCAATATCATCTAAATCGGGCATATCTCCAATCCATCCAAAATTGAGCATGAGTATAAATAGCAAAAAGATACCTGCTGCAATGAGGTAATATTTCCAGAATAGTCTCACCCAATTTCTTGGTCCTTTTTTAATCTCTTTTGCGGTTGTTTTATTTTCTGAATTCACTTTTTACCTTTTAAGGTTTAAAATAATAATTTGATTTATCACGCTTATATTGATCCAATTGCTCCTGATTGTTTATTAAAAGGATATTTGATTTTCCAATTAAAATCAAGTCGTATTGTTTTTTAGCAATGAAGGAGATGATTTCTGTGCTCAATCTAGGCTTTACTTTATTAACATAGGAAAGTCCATCGGAGGCGTTTGTAAATGGTCCAATCCATACAATATGACTTTGGTCTGTAAACTGAACATAAGTCACTGCAAGATTGAGTTGTCTGAATGTTTCTGTATTGAAGTCTTTAATTGCATTTTGAATTTCTTTCACAAATACAGCAGAAACATTCATTGTTTGCAGGGCAATATAATGTTGTTCTAAGCTATCATTGGTAAATGCAATTTGATTGACTACAGCTTTTGCAAGGGTGCTGTCATTTTTCGGATTACCAATAAAATTACTATCATTCTTTAAATTGATAGCAGGGGCTTTAATTCTAACAATGGTTTCACCCTTAGTATTGACTAATTTAGTTGGTTTAACTATTTCTAATGCTGCTAAATATGCTTCGGTTGCTTTTCTGTTATTGATTTCTGTGATAATGTTTTTAGCCCTTGCCTTAATAGACTCGCTTTTATGTTGAGCTATGATTTCGTTACAGTATAATATTGCTAGGCTGTCTTTACCTAATTGAGCGTACATTTTGACTTTTAAAAACTGGTAGGGGGTATTCCACTTTGTACCCTTGAATTGCTTTTGTGCTGAATCTATTTGAGCTCCAAATTGCTCCCAATCTCCAATTTGTGCTAAAAAATAAGCAGCTTTATAAGCCTCAGCACTATTTTTATCTATACGATCTAGATTTTCTTTTGCTTTCTTCTTTTGTACGTAAATACCCTCTGGGAACTTTCTTGTAATAAGCGCTATAAGGCTATCAGATCTAGTTGTTTGTCCAATGTGCAAGTAATGGCTTGCCAAATCGAGTATTGCACTTTCAGTTGTAGAAGGTTCAATATCATTTTGGATCACCGCTTGGTACCTAGGCAATGCTTTTTCAAAATCATTCAGTTCGTATAAAAATATTTTTGCTATGGATAAGCTATTTTTATTCCAACTGATTTTGGATTGTGTTAAATCGGATTCAGTTTGAATCAATTGAATAGATAGCTTCTCAGTGCTATCTTGCGCTTGAAGTGTTGTTTTATTTTTTTTATTTCCAACCAGCTTTGCATTCCCTTCAGCCTTAGTATTCAATTGTGAATTGGCTTGAGTACTATCTATAATAGTTTTCACTGGACTTGCTTTTGCTAATTGAATTGTAGTTTTTCTACGCCAGTTGTCAACATTTGGACGATCACCCCATTTTTTGATATAGTTGGTGACACCCATGCTTACATTTTGAGGGTTGTCAAAGTAGAAGTCCGATTTTACTTCTTGTCTTGTTGTGGTATTTGTAAATGAATTACCAAATGAATAGCCAGGGTTATTGTTTTGGTTGTTTTTATTGACATTGACAGATTCATCTGTTTTCTTATTTGGGTCAGTGAATAAATCTTTTTCTTGAGATTTAATAAGTGCAATTCTTTTTTGCCATTGTTTGGCCATTTGTTCTTGTAACAATGCTGGGGCAGCATAGATGAATTGCAAACTATCTTCATTTTTAATCAATTCATTTAAGCTAGCTATTTTGTCCATCCACTTTTTTCTTAAAGTGATTTGATCATAGTTTGGGAAAGTTTTTAATAAGTCGTTTAAATTTTCGTAGGCTATTTTGGCAACCGAAAATTGGTCTATACTATAATTTAATGCACCTAATTGAACTAAAGTTTTTTGTTTTAGTTTAGTATTTTTTTCATTTTTCTGAATGGAAGCAATCAGCCATTGATTTGCTTTTGATACTGCTTGATTGCGCACCGCAAGTTGCGCCATTTCATAATAGATAATATCTGCAAAGGCAGCGTATTTATCTTTCTTTAACATACGCTCTAAATCATTGGCTAAATTTTCCCATGATTTTTTACCACGATTTGCATCAATACTTGCCATATAGATATTTGCATACACTGCAATGACAGGGTTGGATACGATCGCCCCAGCTTTTCTGAACCAGTTATAGGCAAGGTCAATTTTTTGTTCTTTTTCATACAATTGCGCAATCAGAAAAGACCATCTAGCTTTGGTTAACGGATCTTGTGCATTGTCTAAACCTTTAATAAGGTAGTTAGCTGCACTATCATTCATCCCAGATAAATAATAACCATAAGCCAATTGTTCGTACAAAAAGGGTTGTAAGCGCTTTGGGAAGCCAGCGTCTGTTTTCAATAATTGTAATAAACTAATTCCTTCATTGATTTCACCCGCTTCAAAATAATTTCTGGCTTGCCAGATCATACTTTCATTTCTTACGTTTTTATTTTCCCATGCACGGTTGTTTTCTGCAGAGGCGATACTGAATTTGCCCGATTTACTGATATTACTACCAATTGGCAGATCAGCCCCATTTTCTTTTTCAAAAAATGAGTAATTAATGAATTGTAAGATACTTGCAGCAGTATCAAAATTTTTATGAAATAAGTATGATTTAGCCAATAACAAATAAGCATCATCTACGTAATTGCTTCTTAAATCATGTAAAACAATATTGGCGTTGCATCTATAAACAATGGAGTCAATGGATTCCTTTGCAGTAATACTTAAATCAAAATCATAGAAGGGGAGTAGTTCTGTATAATCATCCTCATGTAAGTCTCTTGCTTTTTGAATGATTTCTTCTAATGAAATAGCTGCATGGAATAAAAAATTAAATTGTGATACTGTGTTTTGGTAGGCACGTCGTCCAAGGGTATATTTTTTATTCAATAAGCGCTCATAAGGGAGTTGTTTGTCGATATCATTAATACCAGTTTTATCAATGAGGTCATTTGATTTTTTAGTCAATACATCCTTAGCCTTCTCGATTTTTTTATTAAGAAAGTTATTGATCTTTTTTTGATTGGTATCTAAGAATTGGTTTGCTTTTTTTACAAGCTTTGAGTTATTAATATCCAAGATAGATTTTGTCGTATCCTGGGCATAGCTTGGACTCGCCCTTAAGGAAAGTAGGATCATTGCCGATAGGCAAATGAAGCGTTTGAACTGAGGATAATTATATTCTTGTGCCATAGGGTTAAAAGCACCTTAAAAATACAGCATATTCCGTTTAAATAAAGCAAAGGTTGTACCTTTATACAGATTAAAGATTATGGCAAACTTAGATATTAACAATACTTTTAAAAGACGCAGTAGTACTTATCGATTGGTAGTGACAAACGACGACACTTATGACGAGGTCATTGCGTTTAGATTATCTAGGAAATCAGTGTATGTGGGATTGAGTATTGCATTCATGTTTTTAGTAGGATTGACCATCGCTTTGATTGCTTTCACGCCCTTAAAATATTATATCCCTGGGTACGGTACCAAAGAAAGCCGATCTGCATTAGAATTGCTCAAAATTCGCACCGATTCTTTAGAACAAGCCGTTCATTTTAAAGAACAATACATTGAGGGCATTAAAAAAGTATTGTCAGAAGGGAATCCGCAACAATTAGATACGATTCCACTTGAACTTCCGGAAAGTTTACCTTCTTTAGACTAATTTTTCCAGATGCAAAATAACATCAATCAAATACAATGGGGTAAGTTTGCAGGACTCGCTAGCCAATGGGCAATTGTATTAACCCTTTTGATCTTTTTAGGTAAATATATTGATCAAAAAATGGGAAGGATCGACCCCCTTTTTTTATGGATACTCCCTTCATTATTTATTGTATTTTCACTATTCAAAATCGTAAGAGACACCCGGCTTAAATCAAAAAAATAAATGAATTTATATTTTCATAAAAATTTTCGTCCAGTAATTGCATTGTTTTTTGCTGTACTTTCCTTGGCGCTCATTCAGTTAAAGCTACCCCTTCATAGTTCAATCAATAGCAGTTTCATCATTATAGTCAACAGTATTTTATTTGTTATTGCTTTAATTAACTACAAAAGATTAAGTCAAGTTGATCTAAGCAATCCCAATAGGATGGTAAGGTCTGTGATGGTGGGTACAATGCTTAAGTTTATTGTATTTGGCGGTGCTGCATTATGGTATGCTACACAAAAAAAAGCACCCATTGGCATCTATAATTTATTGATCGCGATGGGCTTATATCTTTGGTATACCTGGATTGAAATAGGCTGGACTAAAATAAAAAAAGACGCTTAAATTAAATCGTTTGTCAAAAGTTGAACATCCACTGCACGCATTAAAAGCCTATTTACCGGAGGGTGCTTTTGAGCCTGTTTTGGCCTTGATTCATCAATATAAGTTGCATTTAACAGTGACCAAGGCCAGGAAATCTGTATTGGGGGATTATCGACATCCTACAATGGGCGCCAACCATAAAATCTCGGTCAATGGAAATTTAAATCAGTATGAATTTCTTATTACCCTCTTACATGAACTGGGTCATTTGCTATGTTATGAGCAATATAAAAATAGGGTAGATGCCCATGGTAAAGAGTGGAAATATTTATATGGTTTATTATTAGCCGATTTTATCCAAAGAGATATTTTTCCGATAGATATCAAAAAGTCACTTAAAAAAACTGTGCTCAACCCGGCAGCTACTGCCAATGGTGAAACCGCGCTATTGCTGGTTTTGAGGCGTTATGATAAAGCTAAAAAAGAGGGGATGGCGTTTGTTGCACATTTACCTGATGGAGCAATATTTGAAACCGAGAAAGGCAAGCGCTTTCAAAAAATAAAGAAGCGCCGTATTCGTATTGAATGTGTAGAATTGACTACAGGGCATGTATATTCTTTTAGTGGATTAACTGAGGTGAGGGTAGTACAAGTATAGTTTTTTACCATTCTATTTTTTAAAATATAGCATGAAAAAAAACCAAGGAAATAGTGTGGGTTTAAAATAAAAAATAATGCCTCGAATTTCGAGGCATTATAAAAAAATAATTAGAGTGTTTTTATAAAATACATATAAAAACTACGCTACAGCTTGCTTCACCAAATCTGCCGCTTCACTCAATAAGATAGCAGATTGAACTTTCAATCCACTTTCATCAATTAATTTTTTTGCTTCAACCGCATTGGTACCTTGTAAACGCACAATGATTGGAATATCGATATTACCTAACTTGTTGAATGCTTCAATCACACCTGCAGCAACACGATCACATCTTACGATACCGCCGAAAATATTGATCAAGATCGCTTTTACATTAGGGTCTTTCATGATAATTCTGAATCCTGCTTCCACTGTTTGTGCATTGGCAGAACCGCCAACGTCTAAAAAGTTAGCTGGCTCACCACCACTTAATTTAATCATATCCATTGTTGCCATAGCCAAACCAGCGCCATTCACCATACAGCCTACGTTACCATCTAATTTAACAAAGTTTAAATTGAATTCACCCGCTTCTACTTCTGTAGGATCTTCTTCGGTTACATCTCTCATTGCTAATAAATCTGGATGACGCATTAAGGCGCTATCGTCAATATTCATTTTACAATCTACTGCAATGATTTTGTCATCAGCAGTTTTGAAA
>Ga0209191_1000482_pt1 | contig 30705 bp, 31 predicted proteins | sample S_130626_EF_Meta_FD_187320 | JGI IMG/M metagenome (GOLD analysis project Ga0209191, IMG submission 187320) | Freshwater microbial communities from Lake Simoncouche, Canada to study carbon cycling - S_130626_EF_MetaG (SPAdes) (version 2) | ecosystem: Environmental > Aquatic > Freshwater > Lake ...
CGCTCTGCACGCTCACAGGCGGCACGCTCGCACGCTCACAGGCGGCACGCTCACAGGCGGCACGCTCGCACGCTCACAGGCGGCACGCTCACAGGCGGCACGCTCGCACGCTCACAGGCGGCACGCTCGCACGCTCACAGGCGGCACGCTCGCACGCCGCCAGCATAGGTGTTCGCTTGAACACTAGTCGCTTGTCATATTTATGACACTCTTTCCGCTTGTCATATTTATGACACTCTTTCCGCTTGTCATATTTATGACACTCTTTCCATTGTCATATTTATGACACGCCCTGTCCGCTTGTCATATTTATGACAAACCCCGCCAGTCAATTATTTTCTCTTATACAATATAAAAAGTCTTATTTAGAAGTCCTTCACTAATGTGTCCGACACATTAGTGAACAGCGTTATGATAAGACTTTTTAACTTACAAAACGCAGCGACATATTAGTCACCGATAAACGCTAGGCTTTCTGCGAACTATGAACCCCGATTCCTCGATCCTGTCACCGCAATCCTCGATCCTGTATCCTGATTCCTCGATCCTGTATCCCGAACCCTCGATCCTGTATCCCGCTTCGCACGCCAATATCCAGCAATACCTCGTCCGCCCTCTCTCGCGTGTATCCAGTAACACCTCGCCCGTCCTCTAAAAATACTTTGCGATTCCTTGAAATACTTATTGACATTTCATCCATAATATGCTATCATATATGGACAGTTGAGACAGACTGTATGAAGACTATGAATACTAACTCCACTACCACCGCCAGTTGCTCCTTGTCGGAGTGTCATAAATATGACACCTCCCACAAGCGAGTCCGCAAAGACATCACCCTCGCCGTGTGCGACCATCTTGAGACCTTCCAGCCCGAACGCTGGAAGGCTCGAGAAAACTGGAGCTTCAAAGCGAAGCGTCCGCCCGAAGCGAACAAGGCAAACGCTGTCTTCAATAGACAGCTCAAGCAATGGGAACGCGCCTGTCAGAAGGGCGATCTCAAAGCAATCATGCGGCTCGCAACTATTAACCCTAAACTATTGGCATAAATATGACAACCCCATTCGTCGATTCAACAATCAAGTTCCATGCGTTGGAACTCCTCCGTTCACTACGCGCTAAAGAGGATTACCTCTTTGAGTGTAGCTCTCAACTTGCTATCGTAGAGCGCGATAGCGATGAGGAGAGCGATGAGGCGAGACGCGTTCGTCTCGCGTACCTCGATTCCGCTCATGCGACTCTGAACTTGAAACAAGTTCTGATTGACATGAAAATAATCTCTGAACTATAAAGAATGTTATTGACATTCTGTCCATAATATGCTATCATATATGGACAGTTGAGAAAGACTGTGCCGAGAAATAACCTGTCATAAATATGACACAACCTAAACCACTGAATATGAATACTACCACTACCACTACCACAATGCCAGCATGGCTGGCTTCCGAAATCGCAACCCGCCCTCATCTGACAGCTGTCGTGAAACAGCTGCGGAAATACTGCCATCAGGCAGTACCACCCCGTTTTTCAAAAAACGGAAAGCTTGCTCGTCCAACGGGCAAGCAAGTCCGCGCCGCTCGCGTGATGGCAAGAGCCACACGCCAGCTTGGAAAACATGCAGCCTATTGCGCTGCAACTTACTAACCTGTCATATATATGACACAACCTGAACACCACTGAATCATGAACTACCCAATCCGTAAACTATCCGCCGCTTCCCGTAAGCGGGTAACCCGTCGCATCCTCAACAAGCTCCGCTACTTGCGGTGCTGGTGGAACGATGCGCTCTGCGAGTCAAACGCCGCAGAGTTCGACGGCGATCACATGACCGCCATCAACTACGAAATGGAAGCTCTCGCGTTGAGCGCAGAGATCCGCGAGCTGGAAGGGAGGCTCGCATGATCCCCGTATCCTCCATCTTGATCCTTGCGCTCGTCACCTTCGTGGCGCAAGCCGTAATGTTTGGCGTACTCCGCGCCGTTGTCTACACGCTTGCGATTGCCAGCGTGATCACCTTCTGCTGGCTAATGGTAGCCTCAGGACTCGTCCTGTAATCTGTCATAAATATGACACAACTGAAACACAAACACAAACACACAAACTACTATGTCACTACTAACTAGTTCGGATGCCAAGACTACAAAAGGTCAGCCCTTAGGCTACCTAACGGGCATCCTATACCTTGCGCCCCACAAGATTGCGGGCCGCAATGTCTGTCCGAACGCAACGAAAGGTTGCGCCGCCGCTTGCCTCTACTCCGCAGGACGGGGCAAGTTTAGCAACGTGCAGTCCGCAAGGATCGCGAAGACGAAGAAGTTCTTCGCCGATCCGAAAGGCTTCGTCGATGAGTTACGCAAGGACATCCTTGCGCTCATTCGCAAGGCTTCAAAGTCTGGACTCATCCCATGCGTCCGCCTCAACGGCACAAGTGACCTGCCGTGGGAGAAACTCAAGGGCACGAACGGCATGACCCTCATAGAGGAGTTCTCGCATCTCCAATTCTATGATTACACAAAGTCCACAGATCGTATGGTCGCGTTCATCAACGGCGACTTGCCCGCCAACTACCATCTGACTTTCTCCCGTAGCGAGAAGGCTGGCATGGGTACTATCTACGCTGGCATCCAGCGTAGCGGCGGCAATGTCGCCGCTGTCGTCAACGTGAGGCGCGGCAAGCCATTGCCCGCCTTCAGCGGCGGCTCAATTCTAGTTGACGGAGACGAACATGACCTCCGCTTCCTCGACCCGAAGGGATGCATCGTCGGCCTCCGCGCCAAAGGCGACGCCATCAAAGACACAAGCGGCTTCGTGCTCCGTGTAGCCTGAAACCCCTAACCTGAACCATAAACCTGTCATAAATATGACCAATCAAACCATATACATTTGTCAGAAGCTCCGACTCCACAACGTGGAATCCAACTTGCCCATCAACGCGAATGCGATCCAGTATCTTACTTCGCGTCAATCATCATGGGAATCCCCGCCGATTCTCTGCCGCGACATCATCTTGTATAAGCGCAAAGAAAAACCTTTGCTCAACAAGAAAAAGATGTTGACATTCTATTCTCTATATGCTATCATATATGGACAGTTGAGACAGGCACTCCAGTCTATCTCAACTCCGAAGCTGTCATAAATATGACACAACTGAAACACAAACCAACAAGCAAAACACAATGAACACTGAAGTAGGAATCCTAGTCCGCGTATCCTTTGGCAAGTTCGCCCCGAAAGTGGCGAACAAAAAAGCCAGCAACGAGTATGCTCATGCACACGGCGCAGATGTCGCTATGCACAAGGCGCATATGCTCCTCGTATCTGAGGAGTACACTGCGCCCATTCAGAAGTTTGAGTCGAGCGTTCGACAAAACTTCCTCAACGTATACACTACCCCGTGGGAACGCGGAGGCTCGTCCCTGCTTCCTGCGAAGTGTATCGACACCTTCATGTCGCAGATCGGTTTGCTCCGACAGGAGCATGACCGCCTCGTCGCAGAGTGGCTCGCGAAGTACGATGCCATCATCGATGGCGCAAAGCAGAAGCTCAACGGAGACTTCGATGCCCGCCGCTATCCCTCGCGTGACGAAGTGTCACGCAAGTTCTACATGGAGGTGACGTACTCGCCGCTCCCTGCATCTGGAGACTATCGCATCGATGTCTCTAAGGAACTGCTTGAGGAAGTCAAAGCGGAGACTGATCGCATTGCCGACGAACGCTTTGCAGAGGCTCGCCTTGAGTTGAGGCAACGCTTGATTGACAAGCTTCAGCATCTGTCTGACAGGTGCAAGGCTGTCAACGAGAACGACAAGGCGAAGTGGTACGAGTCGAACATCAGCAATCTTGTCGATCTCTTCGACCTGATTCCGAAGATGCTGTTGGGCGATGACCCTGCGCTTGAGCAGGCGATCCGTGATGCCCGTGCCATGTTGACGGGCATCGACTCCGACACGATCAAGTCCAGCGAGAACGTCCGTGATGACGTTCGCAAGAAAGCCGCGAGCATCATCAGCTCACTGCAATTCTAATCTCACAAACTAACGGGGGAAGCGCATCCGATCACGCTTACAATCCGTCATAAATATGACACTCTGAAATACAACTATACACTACACACTACTATGTCTCATCCAGAAATTACATCCAACGATATCGCCGCCGTACTTGAACGCTCCGCTCTCAGCGGCAACAGGAAAGTCCCACTCTTCTTAGGAGTATATGGCATCGGCAAGTCCTATCAGGGCAACCTGTTTGCACAGAAGACGGGCCGCGAGCTTGTCGATTACCGCCTGTCCTATCGCACCTTCAACGATGTCCGTGGCTTTGGCATCCCGAATCGTGAGACGGGACGCATGGAGTGGCTGACTGACGAGGACTTCCCGCAAGATCCGAACGGACGCTACGCCCTGCACTGGGAGGAACTGACTAACGCCATGCCCTCCGTCATGAAGGTCGCCATGCAAGCAATCCTCGACAGGCGCATTGGCAAGTACCACTTCCCTGAGGACACGATCATGTTCGCATCTGGCAATCGTCTATCCCACAAGACTGGCGTTGAGCGTATGCTCGCCGCCCTTGCAGACCGCCTTGCCATCTACCATGTGCGTCCTGATCTGGATTCCTATATGCGATTCCTTGAGACTCATGGCAAGTCAGCAGAAGTCATGGCGTATCTGTCCAGCAATCCGACTGCCACTTACGATTTCGACATTGCGAAGTGGGACGGCGAATCCAACTTGCCGACGTTCCGATCCTTTGACAGGCTCGACGATCTCGCCGCATCTTACACAGATACGAAGGAGATGGCCGCTGATCCTCTGCTCCGCGCACACGCCGCCTCATGTGTCGGTTCAAAGCACGGCGAGCAGTTTGCGCAGTTCATCAAGCTGACTTCAGAAGTCGGAGATGTCGGCAAGATGATCGATGAAGCAGACACTTGCCATATTCCCAACGCAGTCGATATCAAGTGGCTTGTCGCTTGCCGTTCGATTGTGCTTGCCAACAAGGACAATCTCGCGCAAGTTCTGTTGCTCGCCCACCGACTGACTGATCCAACTCGTAGCGAGCAATCGTTGCAAGCAATGGAGTCCTTCGTTGGCAACACTATCAAACGCAAGAAGCCAGATCTGATGCGCGTCAAAGCGATGATCGACTGGCACATCAAACATGGAGAAACTCTATCCAGCTGATCTAGTAGACCAGATCCTGAATCATGAACCCCGATACCCGTTCACTCAACGGATATCAGGAAACTATGTGGATGTGATCTGGTTCAGTAAATGGCTACACTCCATGAACTCAAAGCACATGGAGCGTAGCGGTTTAGACTATGCAGTATCGGATGAAGTATATGAAATATGGAAATGTCACAACGACATAATGAAACAACTAGCAACTTGTCATAAATATGAAACACAACGTGAAACAAATGATAGACAAATCAATCGCAGTGATTGCAAACCACTATGACTTCTTCGCCCCTGCGGCGTGTGCCATGCCGTGGGTCGAAGACTATAGTGTGCCGACTGCCTGTACTAATGGGCTTCGTGTCCGCTACAATCCAGACTTCGTGCAGTCGCTCACTCCGCCAGCGATTGTCGGACTCATCATACATGAGGTATGCCACCCGCTATTCGGGCATCTGGAACGTGGCAATCACATGATTGATCTAGACATGGCGAACATTGCCTTCGACTACGAGATCAACAATCTCATAGAGAAGTATAACGAGACGGCATCCCGCAAGATCGTCCTCCCTCCAGAGGGCTATGTCGATCTCGCCAAGTACAAGAACGAGGCTGGCGAAGTTATCTACCGCAAGCTTCAGGAGGAAGAACAGCAGAAGCAAGACGAGCAGCAGAAGCAAGACGAGCAGCAGAAGCAAGATGGCGATGGCGATGGCGATCCACAAGATGGCGATGGCGATGGCGATCCACAAGATGGCGATGGCAATGGCAAAGACGACAAGCCACAAGATGGCAATGGCAAAGACGGCAAGCCACAAGATGGCGATGGCAAAGACGGCAAGCCACAAGATGGCAAAGGCAAAGCAGACAAGCCCTCATCCAGCGGGATGTTTGAGAAGTGCCCTGAGCCGAAGCAAGCAGAAGAAGTTGCCACTCGCTGGCGTGAGATCCTGTCTAGCACCATCCAGACTTCTCGCCTCCGTGGCAATGTGTCTGGCGACTTCTTGCAGAAGTTCTCTGAGTTGCTCGATCCTCCTGTCACAATGCGTGACTTGCTTGAGAAGTATGTCTGCGACTTTGCCCTCGCAGACGACAGCACGAAGTCTGACAGACGCTGGCTTGCTAACCACGATATGTGTGTAGCAGGCATCGAGTCCGAACGACACGGCACGCTTGTATTCGTCAAGGATACGAGCGGATCTATCACAGACACAATCCTCAAGACTGCCTGTTCCGTGATTCAGGATGCCTGTAACACGCTCAATGCATCCCGTATCATTGTGCTGGATGTCGATGCCGCCGTGTGCGATGTCAATGAGTACCTGCCCAACGAGGAGATACCCGCCACTTGCAAAGGTCGCGGCGGCACAGACTTCAGGCCCGCCTTCAAGTGGGTCGAGGAGAATGCGCCTGATGCCCGTGTCCTGATCTATCTCACAGACGGGTGGGGTATGTTCCCATCAGAGACTCCCGACATTCCAACACTCTGGTTGTCGTGGGATCTGGAAGAGTCTGGCTATCCTTTCGGTCAAGTTGTCGCACTCGATGTGCTTAACAACGCAGCCGCCTAAATAAACTAACGGGGGAAGCGCATCCGATCACGCTTACAATCTGTCATAAATATGACACTCTGAAATACAACTACACAAATAATACAACTATATGAAAGCAGAAGAAGTAATCGATGCCGCCCTTAACTTGTCCCCTAAAGATGTGAAGTCATCCGCGTTCAAGTGGATCGCCAGCAAGCAGCTACTCGTAGCTACAAAAGTAAAAGAAGGTGCGCCGTATGTGATCATGGCACGTTTCGACGGAGTGACGTTTGTCCACTACGATATCGGAAAGTTCTCAGAACGTTATGCGGCTAAAAGTAAGTGGCGTGATGCAGTTACTAAGATCAGCGAGACTGATCTCGTTATTGCATCTACCGCCTATAGTGAAGTATATTCAGGGTACGCCCCTATCAAACGTAGAATGAGTAGCCACGCTTTGATGGCGACTATCCTTCGTCAGGCATTCAACGCGGATGATTTCAATAGTCCTTGGGAATGCACATGGGAGCATTTGCTGTGTGCTTATGCCAGTCAGTTCAACAAGTACCGCAACGACTTGTCAACTGGTCTGTCAGCGTTCCACTATAGCCCTGAACTAAAGAAGATGAATGCACGTCTCGTTAATCTCGATAGTGTTCTACGAGAAGGTACTGTCTACAATCTCAGAGAGAACTATGTAGAACTAGAGCATGAGTTCTATGAAGTGCTGAACAAGCTTCGTCGCATGAATAGTTTATCAAATATGCCGTACTCAAAGGGCGACGGCATCGCGTATGCTAGAACAAAGCTTCTTGTGCAAGCTTACCCTAATCTCAACGGCGTACACTTAGGAGCGCGAGCAAAAGTACAAGACCTCATGCCGCACTGGCAGATCATGAACGGCGAGAAGATGCTCTCGAATTGGGACAAGTTGACTAACCTATTCAAACTTATGGGTCTTCCAGTTCCTACTCCATTTGGCATTGACTTCACAGACGAGAACATTCCCGCGCTCTCTGCATTGTACGATGCTGCAAAACATAACATGACCAACTATAGTAGTTGGTATCGTGAGACTAAGCTCGCGCCAACTGAGACTAAACCTACGGCTAACACTGAACCAACATCACTCCTCGCTTAATATGAACACACCAATCAACAACAACATGGACATCGACATCAAGAACCCGCTTCACGCCGCCGCTTACAAGATGGCCGCCCAACATTTCCTCTCATCGGATCACGATGATTGGGATGCCGTCCGCCTGTTCAATGCCATCACGTGCGACGAAGACAGCGACGACTGGCTGACGTGCGAGATGGATCGCCAGCTGGTCTACCCGTGGAAGGGCATCGAAGCCGCTTGTAGTTGTCCTATGTGCGATCCGTGGGATGTCTTGCAGGAGTACATGATCTCGCTCGCAATGGACTTCGTCGCGTTCGCTCAAGTTAACTCCCAATCCTAAACCATGAAACTCCACAACACCCCAAGCCTCATAACGCCCCCAGTCTTGCCGAAAACGCAGCTCGATGGAAAAGCGTTGCTTTACAAACTTGAAGACGACTACCGCGACTATCGCGAGGCGGTCGAAAACCGACTATGTAAATCTGACCCAAGCGTACACGCAATGTTCAAAGCGAAAATTGCAGAGGCTACCGCTCAACAGAACCCCGTACCCTGAATCTTATATGACAATCCCGCAACATATCTGTGAGGCACTGGACAAGAGTCCTAATGCCTCCGCTCATAACAACATCATCGTGTGCAAACTGAATGAAAAACTTTATGCTGCACGGTGGAATCTACAACCCCATGTAATGGAACTCGACCAGCTATGGGAGACTACATCAACCTCAATCCCGTATCCTAAACCATGAAACACTTAGTCCTCACGATACACGAAGGATGGGTATCGTACACGATGGGTGTATCGTCAGGCTCCCATCCGATTGGCGACGACCTGCCTTCACAAACCATTGACTACCTTCTCCGAATCATTAATCCTGATTCCCATGAGGTTCACTATTATCCCTTAAACGAAACAACACTATGAGATTCCCAAACATTGATCACGACACAGCAATCACGCTGGACATTAACGGAGCAGATGTCTCCATCAAAGCACGACCAGAGAACAATCGCGTGAGCGGATGGGCAGTCATTGCTTTCACTCCCGCCTGTTCTCTCCGCTGCACGAAGACACACAGAGACAACTTGCTCGACGGCTTCGCTGAAGCAATCGCCGCCGCAGTAGGTTCCTTTGAGGATGAAGATGCAGAGCGTATCAAAGAGGCGATCCTGTCCATCACGACTAACCCTCCTCGATGATATGAAGAAACAACAGGTGATGATCCCTGCAAAGATGCCTTCACATGATCCGCTGTATCATAGATACGAGGCATGGAAGATCCTTACTGCTGTGTGTAAGATCTCTGGCATTAACATAACACGCCTTGATTCAAAGGAGAGGAGCAAAGGTCTTACTGCGTGGCGCGACATAGCCTACTGCGTTGCTCAGACATTCTTTCTCATGTCTCCAACAGAAGCTGCTAAGTCATTCAATGTTTCTCGTTCCACTATCATCAATAGTGGAACGAGAAGTGACAACCTAATCGAGTGTCAGTTGCACGCTGAAACGCAATCGTATGTCGATATGTTATATCGGGTATACGATACGGCTATTGCGGGTTGAGCTTGATGTAACGCGTGTAGCGGTTGAGTTCGTCATTGAACGTCTTCATCCGCTGCACGCCCACATCTCCTAAGCTCAACACCTTTTCGATGAAGGCTGGATTTGGGACTGGCTTCTCCGATAGTCCGTTGAAGATCAGACTAATGCGGCGATCCCCGTATCCCATATCCTGCTGCTTCATAAGTCCAGCGGCTTCCCGAATCCCGAATCCTGATTTAGGAATGTTGAGGAATCCACGAAGTCCCTTGTAAACTTCTTCGTCAATACGAACGCGAGTCTCAACCCAATCTCTGGCGAGTCCCCTGACTTCGTCGTCAGACAGCGCACGCTGCGTCTTGAGTTGATTGATCCTGCCAGTCAGATCGTTCCGCTCCTTCTGCTTGTTGCGTAGGAACTTCGTCGCACTCTCCGTCACGTTGACTTCGCGTGGCTTGATCACATTGAACTCATCCAGTAGAATATGGAGTGGTGCATACTTATCATCAACAGCAAGTCCTTGGGCAGAATTGAAAGCTTCCCATGCTTTCTGTATCGTGCGCGGATTGAACGAGTTGTCGATAATGTAGCCTAACTTCTTAGCGTATTGCATGATGCCATCAGACTCATAGGCAATTGGTTGCTTTGTACTACGATCTTGATTGTTCCATACATCGAGCAATGCTCCAGTAAAGATCTGCGTATCAAGATAGGTACTGGATAAGGCTCCAGTAAAGTCAGTCATAGCCTTTGAATAGTTTCCTCTAGAGATCTGTTCAAGGCTACGCAAGATCGGATCAGCAACTAACGAGTAAGGATTAATGAACGTAAGGTCGCCTGACATCAGCTTCCCATCAAGCCATCTGTAGTAGAAGTATGTATTGTCCTTAGCAAACGATGGCATACCTTCACGGAGTGCATCATCCTCGTCGTCTCCGATTCCCATCCAGCGACGTATTGCTTCAGACGCTGCACCTGAGATGACAAATAAGACAGAGTTCATACCCCAAAAGCGTTTCTGCCCACGACTTCTGATGACTGGATTATCTGACTTCCGCTCTTTAGACGCGAGCTTGTAAGTGTTGAAGATGATCCGTGGCACTTCAGTCTTGTATCGCAAGAATGGAGCCACAAACATTCCGCCACTACGGACAGTCGCCTGAATAATTGCTGGAGCTTCTGAGTAACTCTGCGCTGTAGCGAGTACGTTGTCTGCTGCAAGACGCTTCATCTCATAGTCTGACAGTTTAGCGTAGAACGAATCCGTATTGCCAGCATCGAGGTCATGCTGCTTTGCTTTCTGGAATGTCTCAAGTTCATGGTGGAAGTATGCCATCTTGTAGAACCCATCGACTGCTCCCGACAATGCCTGAAGTCTATCAGTCAATGGCGCAGTTGCATCAGATGCCTTTCCGTAAACAGCTCCAGCTTTTTGCTTTACAGCTTGAAGCTTCTCCATAATCGAATTAGCTTCTTCCTTCAAACTCTCTGGAGTCTTACGACCTTTGAGAAGATCCTTAATAAGCGACGATTGCATCTCATTATTAAGTATGTTCAATGACACTAGCTCTGCTCTGTATGCATCGATGTCGTGCGGATCTTTCACAACTTGTCCGATAAGCTTCATGGATAGTCCCATTGATTTGAAGTTAACGAACCCTTGAGATGGGCCGAAGAACAACGTGTTACTCACAATGTTACGAAGATAGAATCCAATCGAACCCATCGTCTTAACACCTAAGGATAGTCCAGTAAGCTTGTTGAACAAGTTGGCTACTTCTTTAGTCGCAAACTGTGCAGCTGTCAGGTTGTCATCGATTACTGGCGGGCTATACATCTTACGCATCCCTTCGATGAGTTCAATCGGCCCGTACATATTGTATGTTGGATCGTATGTGCCGCCTAAGTCATCTGGAACAATCTCTTTAGAATCGGGAACGTATATCTTTCCAGTCCGAAGATTAGCGTAACGCTGTTGCGTCATAGGATCTTTCCTAATGAGTTCCTTCAACTGCTCTTCAGTATACAAGAATCCTTCTTCAACTGGTAGTCCGTCTTCGTCAATAGCTTGATTGCCCTCTGGATCTAATACTGGCTTTGAACTACCTACTGCAATCAAGTTGTTGTAGAACGACTGACGAGCAACCATTGTAGTAACTGTCGAGTAAGTATTCAGCAAGTTTGATACTGCCTCTGTGTCCTGACTATATTCACCTAGCAACGCACGGAGACGAGGATCAAGATTCGTTTTGTTCCTGAGGTTATCGATCAGAGATTTAGTAACGCCCTTCGCTAAGACTCCACGCTTACGGTTATACTCTGGATCATACGATTTGATATACTGAACCATCAACTGTGCGGGGATCTCAGGATGATCGTCTAGATAATCCTGAGCCTCGATCATAGCTTGCTGTTTCGTTAGTGCCTTCGACCCATCGATCTTAGACTGCTTAGTCGCGGCATTAACTCTGATGCTAGCTTCTTTCTTGATGTATCTTTCGCGGAAGTACTCCATTGCTTCGTCACGAATCTTGACGAATACCTCATCCTTAGATGTCAGGACTTTATCTACGTACCCTTCTTCAGAGAAGGTGCGGTAGGATCGAGTGAGGTAGATACCCATTCCCGCATCGAAGCGCACAGCAAGTGAACCTTTCAGTCCGTATTGCTCTTTCACTTTGCGGGAGAAAGCATCCGTAACCTTACGCATTTCAAGCAGAGCTGCCGCAAGCTCAGGAGAAGTGAGAGAGATCTTTTCCAGAGCAGCAGACTGCTTACGCAGGATCTCGTCACGTAGTCTAGCACGCTCTGCCGTAACCCGCTGCACAACAAGTCGCTGATGGACACTAGCAAGATACTCTTTAGAGGTAAGCTTCGCGCTGGTTTCAAGATTGAACTCTCCGTTCTTCACGCGCTGCTTTACTGTCGCAACATAGGTGCGGTATTCACTCTGGAACTTCTGCTTAAGCTCTTTATCAATCTGAATAAATTCAGTTGTTCCGACAGCGTCTGCAAGAAGATCGGATGGCGCATTAGCTTCGCTGCCATATGCTTCCTTGATCTGCTTAGTAATCTTGCTTGTGAGCGACATCCCCAATGCATCTGTAGCACGCTCGAAAGCTTGTTGATTCTTTTTGAGCTTGATGACCCGTTCATCGATATCGCCTTTGATGAGCTTACGCCATGTACTGGAAGCGTGTTGGTAGTTCCCGTTCTTGAATAGTGCTACGGGAAGTTCAAGTGTATCGAACAAGTACTTAAAGCGTTCTTCGATTTCCTCATCCGTCGTATCGGGATTGATATCCTTAGCTGTTGCAGCATAGCGGCGGCGGAGTACTTCGACGTTAGCTTCTGGAGAGCGTGGATCGAATGGACTATGGTTATCGACATTACGACCTCCAGATTGCATGAACTCAAGCTCGACCGCCATGCGATGAATCATCCCAGCAACTTCTGGATTATCTTTATTCAGGTTGTAGCGGGCGTACATCCGCTTGAAGACACCTTTGAAGTAGCGGAACATGATACGCATGAGTGACGGATCGCTCTCGTAGAATGCGATGTCTTCCTCCGTAGTGTAACCGCGAGTAATCTTCTGCTTCTCCATACGCAGCATCTCCCCGATAAGCTGGCGTTTGATCTCGCCATCCTCGTCGTTCTGAAGAGCTTCACGCAATTGACTACGGCGACTAGGATTAGCTGTGTACTCATCGACGATGTTGTAGAAGTCCTGATCGATGAACGAGTCTGCCAAACCGTTTAGTTCCTCCGTCGAGATCGCATAGAACTCTGCAACGTGATCAAGCTCTTCTCCGATAAGAGATTCAAGAATCGCCTTAGCGTTCAACGGATCACTGATAGTGGACTGCTGGTTTAGAAGTGCTTTGCCCATCGTCTCTCTGTTGATAAAGATTGCTGGATAAGTTTCTCCAGCATCGTTCTTCATCAGAGCCGCGACAATTGCATCCTCAGGACGATCCGCAAAGATTCCGTGTGCGTCTGCTTCAGCTTGCGTGTTGAAGACTTCGACGCTCACATCAGCAGGAATCAGTCCGCGAACTGCTTGATCGATCAGAGTGTCGATCACTTCCTTTTGTTCAGCAGTAGTCTCGATATCCTCAGAGATCGATCCGAAGTTTGCGAAGCGTGTTTGCTGTTGCGATTCTGAAACCTTCTCAACTACAGGAATAATCCTACGACTGACTCCGACACTAATAGCTTCTTGAATACCTCTATCAATGTAGTCACGACTTGTTCTAGCCATATCGCTGTTGCCAATTTCAGTGAAGTCAGTAAGCGCAGCAAGTGCTGTGTCGAACTCACTCTTTGGTTTAATGCCAAAGGCACTCAAGATTGCATCATAGATACGAGCGAAGAAGTTTTTGCCCTTAGTCTTAGGATCTTGCAGGAACTTCAGGCTATTCTGGAAGTCTGACGAAGAGAAGTACGTCGCAACGAACTCTTCAAAGTTCTCTGTAGCAAGCTCGAAAGCAACGCTACGCCTGCCAGTCAAACGGGAATCTTCTGCATACGCTGCTTTAGTAAGCTCATAAAGTCCTTTAAGTCTTGCCTTTGCCGTGCGCTGCGATGGTGTGAGTGACGCATCAGGTCTATTAAGAAGATCAACAGTGAATGCGTGAACGTACTCATGTAGCAGAACTGACTCTACGCCATTGCCATAATAGCCTGCAAGATTGACTGAGACACGACCTCCGCCCGATTCAAACGGAATGAAATTTCCAGCTTCGTTGTTGTTAATATCCGTGATAACAAACTGAATGTTGCGAATAATGTCTGGATTTTTCAACAAGAGTTTAGCAATGGCTTTATGGTTCTTATCCTTGCCACTCTTAGCAATAAGATTCAAAGCAGAAATAACGGATTCGACGTTTCCAGATTCAAGACTAAGTCTCTCGACTTCTTGATTGTTCTTGTTGCGGTAGAAGGTGCGGTACTTATCAGAGATAAACGAAGGCGCAGCGTAGCTACGCTGACCGATACGTGCAGCAACAACAGTTGATGCGGCTTCTCCTGAGTCCATTCCCGTTGAAATCAGTTCTTTAATGGCGCGGCTTTCTTGCCGCATGAACTTGATTTCAGCTTCGTTAAAGCCCAACCTAAGCATCCGCTCTTGTAAACCCTTATCCCATTGCTTTTTAAATTGGTGCTGGAATACTCCAGAAGATTCAAAGGCGTCGTAAACAGTTCTAGCTGTAGCATTAGACTCTTTAAAGTTATCTAAGAACTGTCTACGGAATGTGTGAGAGTCTACTACTGAGAACCTATTCCCAGCTGGGGATGCCCATTGGGCAATAGAGTTAAAGACATCTACGGGCATCATAGAGTCAACAAGTTCTGGATTACTTTTAAACGCCGTCTGTTTAGCAAGTCGCTTAATAGCCCGCGCAGCTTCACGATCCCTTCTAAGGATCGCGTAAGCGTCTTGAATTATTCCAACATTAACTTTGGTTAATTCCTCTGCGTTATTAGTAGTATGGAGATACATACTTGTAGCTTCATCGTACCCATACACGTCTTTAAGTGCTGCTTCAAATTCATTTTCTGTAAGGTCTGACTTAACTAGTCTGCTGTAAGCATCTGCTTGCGCGTTATCTCTTGACTCTCTATCGTATGTGAGACGATCTTTAATGCGATCTCTGATCCTACTTACAATTGATGGCACATTTGGAAAATTCCCATTACTATCCGCGTGTGCGATATTATCATTGATAGTATTTAATAAGAACTGATCAACAACTTTATTTGCCCACTGAGGATCTAGAGTACGAACGGCGTTCTTCTTAGTGGATATTAAAATTTGAGGCTTTATTTCACCCGATTTAAATCCGAAAGTGTACAGGAAGCTCGCTTTGTTTTCTTCCTCTGACGTAACTTTTAGATCTTGATCTAGTTTAGCGTCAGAAGGAACTGAAAGACTATTGAGCAAGATTGATCTAGCTTGTTCAATTCCTTCGGGCTTAATTGAATAAGTAGATCCGTTTCGCACTAGAAGATCTGATGCTTGTAAAGATTGTACAATATGTCCATATGTTAAAGCTCTAGTGAACTCTGGAATAACTTCCATCATGAAGTTGAGCTTAACTTCTTGAACTTCATCAGAACGAAGTTTAAGTCGATCTAAGTTTGCAAGCTTAAATAGTTTCTTTGATGCTCCAATATTCTTCATGTATAGTGTATTATCACTACCCACGTTCTGCGTAATTGTAGAGTACACATTACCAAAGAAATTGGTAGCATTAATAATGGCTTCAGCAAGTGAGAATTCTTTAGCATCTGAAGTCTCTGTAATATCATTGAGGTTTCTATTTACGGTCACTTTACTTTCAACAGAAGACTTAAATCCAGCAAGTAAATCAAAACCGTCTGCAATAGTTTTTGCTACCTTATTTTCTGTTGGCTTACTTTTATCTTTGTGTACAATAGAAATCTTTTCGAGAGGATTTGAAGGACTAGGAAACTGTACGTCGTAGATTACTCTCGACTGTTCATCAAATTTAATCGCCTTATTTACAGCTCCATTAAAATTTTGTGGTACTTTAATTGGGATTTTTGACTTTAGAATATGCGCGACAGTGAACGGATTATTGTCAAATACACCGACACGCACTCCGCCGTCTCTAAAGATATTATAACGAAGGCTCACTTCCTGTTCGTAGTTTCCAGTAAACGGATTAAACCAACTGAGCTTAGGTGTCTTCTTTGACTCCATAAGTTCTGTTGGAATACCGTACAACTCAACTACTTCAGCTAAAGAAAGTAGTGGGTACTTAGCAAAAGTACGCGTCGCCAACATATTCGATAGCTCATTGTAATCGATAGCGTCACTGTAGTTAGCAGGCATCCCAAATGCTGCGCTCTTCTTAAAGCGGACGACTGCGCCTTCATCAGAAAGGTAATCAAGAACTTTAGGAATTTGTTCATTGGCAACTTGTACAGCAACGGACGCACCCCTTACACGTTCTTCATCCGCGATCCTAAGCTTTTCAATACGTACTCTCTCAGTTTCAGCTTTAGCTTCCGCCTTAGCTTGAGCTGCTAATGCTTTAGCGTCACTTGGAACTTTAGGAGCTTTAGGTTCCTTAGGAGCTTTGGGTTCCTTAGGAGCTTTGGGTTCCTTAGGAGCTTTAGGTTCCTTAGGAGCTTTAGGTTCCTTAGGAGCTTTGGGTTCCTCAGTAGCTTTAGCTTCTTCTACTGCAACTGTCCGCAGACGCTCTGCAACAGCAGAAGCTTGAAACGGATCAACGTCGTTCTGAGAGGATAGCCGCTCACGAATTCGTTTGTCAGCAGCTTCAAGAGTTAAGCCTCGTCTAACGAGTGCCTGAACTGCTTCGTTATATTCCTGCCTTGTAAACGAAAGCGAGTCATCGGGTTGGCTTTGGATCGAGTACTTAAGATTCTTATCCGCTTCTGATTGAGGAAAGATTAAGTTGGGATCTAAAAGTGGGCTTTCGACAATAGCAATAGGAGAAGAGATTTGATCAAGTAAGTCTGGAAGAACTTGTTCGGAAGTCTCAAGATAAGCTCCTTGAACTGCGGCACGAAACTCTTCTGGAGAAATGTCACGAAGTCTTTTGATAATCTCGTCGGCTCTACTATCAGCAAGAGGCTGAATCTTGAGTTCGTTGATTGGGATGGAAAGAACATCGGGAGTAGCATCAGCATTGCCAGCCTCTACTTCCGCCATCGTAGTATTATCGTCACCGATTTTAACGTATGCAATCGGCCCGTTCTCAGATTCGGCGACGCCAATAACTGTGCCAGAATAGAATCCTTTGCTAGTGCGGCCTGATGCAACTTGTCCAATAAGCGGGTTTACCTCTTCTTGTTCTGGTGCAACTTCTGCCGTATCAGTACGGGGACTCTGTGCAACAGAAGAAGTAGCGAAAGGCTTCTTGATTGCGCCTGTGAGATTAGCATCTTCGATTGGCTTCTTTGATTCGGCAATACGATCAAGCACACTTTTGATATTGCTGCGAAGCTTATCAACTGTGTCGGGCATCGCGTTGGCTGTCGGTGCAAGATCACGATTAGTCGCCAGTACGTGTGGATGCTCTGGATTTCCAGAAGATACTTTGACAATGTTGAGCTTACGGATATCTCCAACAGTCTGGTTTAGATAATCTGCAACAGCTCGCAGATCTTCAGATCCATAGAAATTATTGATGTCTTTTCCTGAAGTTTTATTGAACCATCCATCTGAGCCAATGCCAAAGATCGGATACCACTTGCCTACAGCAACGTCAGCTTTGCCGCCATATCCAGTACTGATGTAGAACGGCACACGAATGCCATTGATAGACGCAAGCACTAACGGTCTTCCAGAATAGTTCAGCACTCTAGCTTCACCAGACTGCTCTTCAAGAGGTCCGCCAGTTACTGTAGCGTACTTAGTAATGTATGGCGCAGAATCAAAAGTAACTTTGTTGCCGTTGATATCTGCCGCTTGTGCCAAGAAAGATTCAAGCTGCTCAGGATTACTGAAAGACGCTGGCGTAGTTGGCGCAGCTGGTGCGGGAGTTGCTGCGTTAGCCTGTGGTTTAATGCTTCCAGTTCCGATTAGTCCGACAGCGTTTCTTGCACCAGCAACGGCAGTAGTAGAAGTTTCTTCTGGCTTATTAGCCATTGCATTCAGCTGGTCTAGTGTAACAAACTCATCTGAGTTCGCAGCAGCGGCAGCGGGATTAGCCGCAGCTGGCTTTGCAGCAGCTGGAGCAGTAGCTTTTTGTTGTGGTGCAAAGATGCGCTTCTCGATTGCTTCAGCCGTAAGTGGACTACCAGCAGCACGTAAGTTTTCAGCAATCTGATTTACGACAGAAGACTTTGCAGCATCTCGACTCTCAGCATCGATCTCTCCGCCTCTCGCGAATTTGCCCAACGTCGCACGGAAAGCTCCAGTTGCTCCACCGAATACGCCGCCGTATACCGCAGCCATTCCTGACTGTTTAAGACGCTCAAGTATCGGACGATCCTGATCCGTGAATCCTGTTTCAACAAACCCGTTGATGAAATCTTGCACGCCTTCTTCAACTGCTTCGTCAGCAAAGTTCTTTGCGACACCCATTGTGGCAGAAGTCTTGAACAAGTTCTTATAGCCAGCCTTAACTGTATTAGCTACGACTTTATTAAAAATCTGATTTGCGGCATCAGACTCAAGTTCTCCAGCAGGGAAGTTAATTCCTTTGATCTTTGAGAGAACAGCTTTCATCTGGCGCGGAGTTGCTCCGCCCAACATGAAGTCTTCTAGACCTCCGTGTCCCAACATCGAGAAGCCGACAGTAGTCGCTCCAGTGATTGTCGCGGCAATCATTCCGCCAGCTAAAGCTCTGTCATGTCTTTCCTGCTCAGTCATCTTCTTACCTTCAGGGGAGTCCTGTAGGACAGAGTAGATATTTGCATAGGTGCTGCCACCTTCACGGGTAGCCGCAGGGACGAACATTGCTGAACGAATCAGGTACTTATTTGCAGTAGTCTCCGCATAGGCTTTAATGGCAGTAGCGGCACTTTGTTCTATCGTTTGCGTAGCCGTCGCTTTTACAAGACCTTTTGTAACGAGTCGAGCTGCGGCATCTGCTGCCGTTTCAGTTGCTGCTCTAGCGAGTGCGCCCCTTGCAATCCCAGTAACGATTCCCTTTGCAGTTAAGCGTGCGCCAGCATAAGCTGCTCCGCCGATTCCTCCAGCTTCCGTTAGCAAAGCAGTTATTACTCCATCAGTTACAACTGGAGCGATCATCTCTCCAAAGGTAGTAGTAACTCCAAAGTCTTTTCCAAAGATGTTTGCGAGTGTCCTGCGCGAAGCTCTTTTTCGCTGCGATTCTAGCAGTGCATCTATGCTTTCTTTGTCCTTTGCAACAGCTCCCACAGTATGATAGATATCAGCAAATCCATCATATATAGATGAGCCAATAGCTCCGACAATCTCATTCTTAAAATAGTTATAGTCATGTGTATTTAAGAATTGGTCTAAAATTTCAGACTTCTTTTTATTCTGCGCAAAGCCAGTCTGTACAGCATTTGTCCACTCGTCTGAAAGATACGTGTCTTTAAATACTTGCCCGTAGGTATCGAAAGATGATTCGAGTTTAGACTGACGTGTAGTTTTAAAACTGTTTCGTTGATCATCCGTTAAATTTGGATCGGACAGCATACTATCAAATATGTCTTGCTTGATCATTGCGTCACGATGCATGACAGGGGAGCCATATCCAAAATAGTGGATGTTCTTCGTAACTTCTTCCCCTTCACGCAGTTTAAGTTTTGCAGAGTCAGCTGCTATAGACCCACTCACATATTCTAAAGCAGCACGCTTATCAGCATCAGGGAGATTAGCCATTTCTGGATTCTTCTCATCTAAACTATCGATCAGTGTTTTATAATGAAAATCAATATCTCTTAATGCAGCTGTCTTTCCATTATCAATGTCACCAATATCGTCAGCTAATTTTAAAGCACCCTTCTTGAATGCTTCATCATTTTGGATAAGTGTAAAAGCCGCAACAGCTGCTTTATCGTAGTTTTGTAATTGAAACTTAGGAACAGTAGAACCTGTAGGAATCGTATATGCATCTTGAATAGCAAGAGCGTCGTCGGCACTAAGAAACCCCATTCGTTTGCCTTGCTGATAGGCATCATAAGGAGTCATATTCTTCGCAAGATCTCCGCCGACATAACGCGTGTCGCCTTTAGCATCTTTGATTTTAGCAAAAGGAATAGTACCTTCGCTGAGTAACTTCATCTGCACCTTATCATAATTGGCGTCAGTAGCCGCTTTAGCTTTAGCTTCAAGCTCTGGCATCGCTGCCTGATAAGTTTCAAGATCTGGTCCTTCGATCTTGCCCGCATCAAGATTCTTCTTAGTGATGTAGAAGCGACGCATATCGTCGTAGCCAGCATCCTGTTCATTAGTGTTGCCGAAGACGTAATCAAACTTTCGTTCAAAGGGAACGTCTGTAGGGGCAAACTGTTTATCGATGTCCTCTTTGCTCAACCCCAAAATAGGATCAGATAGTGAAGCATATCGCGCTTCATCTACTGTCTTATTAATATCTCCATCAAGTTTGCCCTCTTTAAAGTAAGAGTCTTTGACGTATTCAGAATACTTATTACGCTTTTCTAGTTCATCGCTAACATTGTTTGAAAGCGACCATTGGTCGATTGATTGAAGCTCAGGCATAGCTGGTGCTGGTTGGGGTATGTAGTTTAGGTTAGTCTATTTAGGAGTATTTACTTTAAAACCGCTAAAAATTTTATCTTGTTCTGGAAGAGGAGTAGAAGTTTGATACGGGACTGGAGTGCCGTAAGGGACTCCAGCTGAACGGCGATAGATTACTGTCTCTTGTTCGTCGAGTTTAGATCCTAACGCCTTATAAAGATCTAAATCATTTTGGTATTGGCTTTCGATCTCTTTTTGATCCTTGCCTGTGAGCATTGCTAAGTTACGGACGTAAGAACTACGCTGTGAAGGCTTATACAACTTGCCGCCTTCTGGCAAAGGAGGCTGCGGAACATTTGTCTGATTTTTAGTTTCGCTGCCTAAAGTTGTATTTTGCCAATTTTGTTCAGCTGGCCCAATATATTCAGGAGAATTATACTGTGAGCGCATATCCTTAATGAAGTCTGACTGAATCTTAAGTCCTACTTCAGTACGCTCAGCTTCAGCCTTTGACTTGTTCTCTTCCGCAGCTTTCTTATTCGCGTAGTCTACAAGCTTAAGGCGAGCGGCATCAGGACTCACGATACCTGATGCAAGATCGTTTGCCATCTGTGGATCATACGGAGTAAGCTGCTGGACTAGATTGTAGTTCATGCTCTTCGCTTCACGTTCGTCAGAAGCAAGCGCAGAAGCACGCGCTTTGTACGCGTCAAGGGTAGCTGCTCCAATAGCTGTCTTGAATAGCAAAGGATTTTTAGCTTGAAGCTTTGTAATATCGATGAGCAGATCTGTCGGCTTTGTGCCAGAATCAAACTTCTCGTCAAGCATACTCGTAAACTCACCCATCTTATTTGCCGCATCACGTTCCTGTTGCAGCTTTAAGGATTCAGACTGGTAGTCAGTCATGGCCCGTTGGAATGAAAGCTGTTCAGTGGCAGACTTAGATAAAGCTGAAAGAGTATCGTTCTGAGCTTTCAGGAAAGGAGAAACTTCTGCGACATACTTCTGAGACAGATAAGATTTTTCACGATCTGAAAGTCGGCTGGACGAAAGATCTGAAAAATAACTGCTCTTCATAGGAGCAATATCACTAGCATAGTCAAAAGTAGCCATAAGTTATCGAGGAGTTGGGACAGGACTAAGAGTACCATTCTTCCTTAAAGCCTCAATCTGTGCCCTGATAAATTCATTGGTAAGCCTGTTCTGCTCTTCAAGTTGGGCTTGATACTGCATGGCTGCACTAGTAGCTGCTCCATCTTGTTTGTCTCGCTCTGCTTGATATCCTTCGCTTTTAAGAACTGGCTCTTTAAGTCCAGTAGCTCCAGCAGTTTTAGCAAGATCATTTGCAGCACCACCGAAGCCTTGTCTTTTAAGGCGTCTAGCCATACGCAAGGCTTTACCCGTATCTGATTCAAGGGCCGTAGCGGGCATACTAGTTGCTGTTGACGTACCCATACGTGCGCCTTGCATCGCGTCGTAACGATCAAGCAAGCGGGTAGTCGGTCCTTGCGAATTGGATGGGTTCAAGTTTGGTCCGCCGAATGCTCCACTATCTTTTGACCTTTGACGGGCTGCGGCTTCGTCGGCATCGAAGATAGATCGCACAGGTTTTGCCGTAGCAAGTGGCATAGCAGGGAGCGGTTTGAACTTTTCTTCTTCATCAGGAAATAATCTCCCGCTAGTCGTAGCAAATTTCCCGTTAACAATCGTCGAAGCCATTCGCAGAATTTACGGCAACACGCTCAATTTGTCAACACATTAGCAATACATGCGTTCGACTGAACACCGCCTATCCTAAATAGGCGGGATTCGTCAATTATTTTCTCCTATACAATATAAAAAGTCTTATTTAGAAGTACTTCACTAATGTGTCGGACACATTAGTGAAGTACTTCTAAATAAGACTTTTTAACTTACAAAACGCTAATCCAACAAAGCCGTCTCCGAATTGCTGAGTGCGCCGCTCAATGACTTGAAAGAGTTTGGCGGCTTCCTGAATCCTGCTTCCGTCGAATCGTTCGGTGGTTCCATTGCCACCATCCCCAAACGCTGACGGGCGCAGTCCAGTGCAAGGAAGGCGGCATCTGCTAAGTCGGGCGACCTTCCGAAGCGGGACTTGAACTCTGGCTTTGATTCGATCTTCACTTTTAGTGAGCCAGTCTTGACTAGTTCGTAGTTCCTGCTTGTGATTTCCTGTGCCAGATCGGCGGAGATTCCGAATAACTGCTTCGTCCGCATGAGTTCCTTACCCACGAACCACAATTCAGATACACGGTTCACGTAGAGTTCCTCGCCAGTAAGCTTGCTGTTCGCGCTGACACGCTTGTCAGAGGGCTTGCCGCCGAAACTGACACGGAATATCGATGGCGACCACTCGCCTGCCAGAACGTCACAGAAGGGTGCGCCTGCGCCCGTAGCATCGACTGCAAGATTCTCAGGCAAGATGTTCCTACGCTGGCAGTGCTCCTTGACTTGCCTCACAATCTGGTACGTTCGCGGAATCGCCTTGTTCGTCGCGTCGTCGTTCAGTAGGATCGCCTCTCCGAATTCAAAGACGTAATGCCCCGTCGTGTCGTAGCCTACTGTAGCAGTATACAGGATCGTCCTATCTCCTCCGTTCGTAAACGCAGGATCGAGTCCCGCAACAATCGTCGGCTTGCCAGCCCATTCGACTTTGTTCATTGCCTTGCTGGAAGTCAGCTCAACTTCGCTGTAAATCCCTTGCGTCTCGTCGCTATCAAAGAAGATTGCGCGAATCATCCGCAAGTAGCCTCTGGACTCCGCGCCCAACAAAGCCCTGTCCTCAATCAGCTTTTCCTCTGTGGGGAGCCAAGGATACAGGACTTCTCCAGCCAGAATGTTGGGAGAACGCTCGCCGTCCAGCCGTAAGTAGAAGCCACCCCACTTCGTTTTCCAGTTATCTGCCGTATTAGTATCTACAGAGTCCCATCCGCGAAGTGGCTCAGACCAGATTCCGAAAGCGTCGAAGCGACTATTCGGGTTGCTCATACCGATCATCTGGAACTCTGGATTCTTTGACAAGTTGGTAAGACCCGCATTTAGAATTGCTTCCGAAATTTCAGAAAGCTCGTCTCCGATTACGATGACCCGTTTCTGCTTGATACCGATGAACTTGCCAACTGCTTCCCGTGTCTTGCTCTTTTCAGCCGCAATCAGGGACAGTCCAGCCCGTTCGATCAAATCGCCGTTCTCATTGATGTACGCTACGTTTCCAATTGAATCCCGAATCTTGCACGGTGCGTTGGGAATCACTGTCAGTAAGCTGATTACGGAACCCCAAATCCGTTTACGGGCTTCACGTAACGTCGTAGAGGTCATCAGGACGAGCGTGTCTTTTGGCTGAGATAGCCAGTTGATGATTGCCCACGCTGCCATTGTGTGGGATTTTCCGCTTGATGCCGATCCTCCGATTGCCAGATACTTGTTGCCAATAGCGGCACGCACCATTTCTTCAGCCCACGGATGGCGTACCATCAATTTTTCTGGAAGATCCTCGTTGTTCCAAAGCTCATCACAGCAACGCCAGAAGTAAAACTCCTTTGCCCTACTGTTCGTATGATTAGCAAATCCGTAGAGCAAAGCAGTCAAAAGACTCGTCGGAGGGATCAACAAACCGCCAATATCCATCTTCCTTGTTGTCGGGTCAATACGTGGCTCCAGCAACTTTTTTGTTTTTTCTGACGAAACACTCATTTTTTTCTTGCCCACTTACCTTATTTCATTTAAACATCTTGTCAACAACTAATGGACGAAGAACAAGATATGGATAATCCGCTCTTAACAAGAGCGTTGGAGATGTACGCGAAGGACTACAAAATCAAAACCATTGCAAAAGAACTCAATGTCCATGCAGGAACGATTCGTCGTTGGTTCAAGAAGATCGGGATTCCCGCGAGGAAAAACGGTTTTGCACAACCTAAAAAGGTTCTTCCAGTTGATATTCCGCTTGATCCTCTTGCTGACGATCTGGAAGAAAACCTCGATAACTTCACGGATCAAGCTATACGGGTGGCAAAGCACGAAGCCCGAATAGCGGAAGACAGTGCCTTGATCGAGATCGCTGAATCGCAGTCAACGCCAGCAGATAAGTACCAGCACTACATTGCTGCTGCTGGAATCAAGCTCCTGCGCGACTCAATGAAGAACCTTAAAGGTCCAAAGACTGTGCGGGAACTCAGCGAACTTGACCAGTTGATCCGACGTAATTTGGGTCTGAACTCAAAGAGTGGCGGCGGTCAAAGTAAAATGCACATTGACATTTCAATTCTCAATAATACAAAAGCTGATCGTGGAGACGGCAGCGTCAAAAAAATGAAACAGACCATCATCGATATTGAACCAGAATAATATGTTTAAGAACAAAATTGCAGAACTAAATGCTAGAGCCTTAGTTAGGAAAGAACTTCCAGACGGAGATTTTACCTTTGAAATTAAAACCTTAGCGGGAATCTTTTACCGTGTGTTCCCGTACAATGGGCGCGAAGTTTGTTATCTCGAATCACTGAGTAAAGGAACAACGATGTTTGCTCCTGAATCAGGAGACGGGCTTCTTGTACGGGCAGATGTAATCAATTACGTTTCAGAGAACTGATGTATCACAAATTCAATCAAGAGAATAAGGATCTGATCTTAAAGCTTTCCGCAGAAGAGTTCAGCTGCACAGTAGATGGTATCCTCGCAGTTGACAGATCAAACCGTCCGTCAAATGCAAGACACGTTTCGATGGCAATCATGAAAGCATTGCTTAAATGTACTCTCACAGAAGTAGCTGCGGTATTTGGCAAGCACTACACTACTGTGATACACGCGAAGAAGCGTGTTGATGAAGACATGCAATTAAAGAACTCTGCTTTAGTCGTCATTAGAAAATTTAAAGAGCAGATAACTGAAGAATGATCGTAGGCATCGACAATGGACTCGACGGCGGATTATGTGCGATCTCAAAGCACGACGGATCGATCATCGACAAGTTAGCGATGCCAACTTTCCAACGCGCTGGAAAGCGTGAAGTAGATTCAAAGGCGATCTACAACTGGATCTGCGACCTGAATACTGAATCCTTGATCGCGATTGAGGAGCCGTTGAAACACGCGAAGTCTTCGCAAGCTATGCGCTCGATGGGCATTTCGTTCGGGAAGATCATGGGGGTGTGTGAGTCCCGCGATCTCAAAGTCAAGCCGATTCAAGTACTGGACTGGCAGAAGAAGATGTTGGGCAAAGTGCCAAAGTCCCAAACAAAAGTTTTCGCTTTGCGGAAAGCAAACGAACTCGCGCCCGACGAAGACTGGCGCAAGAACGAACGATGCACTGTTCCACATGACGGAATCATCGACGCCTTTTTGATCGCAAGATTCGTGCTAGAAAATTCTTGAATTTTTTTCTTGTGGTTCTGGCGCGAATGAAGTAAGAGCTTGTTCCGAATGAAAACACTATTCCCAAAACAAAAAGAAGCCAAAGAGTTTTTCCAAGAGCGTATCCGCTGCGGCGGCAGCACGCTCGACAGTTCAAGCGTAGGCACTGGCAAGACTGTCGTAGCTGTCCATCTGGTGAAAGATCTTGACCGCCCGTTCGCCGTGATCTGTCCAAAGGCCGTTGTTCCCTCATGGGAGCGCGAATGCGAAGCGCACGGCGTGAAGCCATTGTTCGTCCTGAACTACGAGAAACTTCGCGGAGGCAAGACGAAGTGGATGGCAAAGGCTGGAAAGAAGATCATGCGTTGGTCTTTGCCAGAAGGCACTGTCGTACTCGTAGACGAGATCCACAAAGCCAAAGGACCGTACACGCTTAACGCGCAGCTTGTCGTGTCTCTCGTACAGCAGGGATATGCGGTACATGGAATGTCTGCCACTGCCGCTGAAGACCCTACGGAGATGCGTCCGTTGGGATATGCGCTGGAACTGCACTCGCTCAACAAGCCAGAAGGAAATCTAAAGAGTTGGTTCTCATGGATGATGATGAATGGATGCTATCAAGATACGTGGGGTAGTTGGAAGTTGAGCAATAAACAAAAGCTTGTCGAACTGAATAAGCAGATTTACGGAGTCAGCGGACACAAGCTCACGCCAAAAGACTTTCCTGATTCCTTCCGCGAGAATCGTGTGTTCGTAGAGCCGACGCAGTTCTCCGACTGGAAGAAGATTGATAAGGCTTACACCGATTTGGGCATCACGCCAGCGATCATCGAAGAGTTTATCGAGTTGGGCAGCGTATCAAATAGCGAACACGTACTCGTCAACATCCTCAAAGCTCGCCAGCTTGCCGAATCGTTTAAGGCTCCCGATCTTGCGGAGATCGCTGAAGAATACGTCAACGGCGGGAACAGCGTCGTGATCTTTGTGAACTTCTCCGACACAGTAGACGCGCTCTGCTCTAAGCTCCGTTGCCGTAAGATTGACGGTCGGCAAACAGCAGCAGAACGCCAGCTTGCTATCGACCGCTTTCAGGCTGACGATGATCATTGTCTTGTCGTCAATATCGCCGCTGGAGGCACTGGCTTGTCACTGCACGATGTCAACGGAAACCGTCCACGCATCTCGTTGATCTCGCCGACATTCAACGCAAAGGACTACTTGCAAGTATTGGGCCGAATCCATCGCAACGGAGCGAAGACAGATGCACTACAGAAAGTGCTAGTCGCCGCTGGTTCCATCGAAGAAACAGTCATGAAGGCGATCAACGCGAAGACTGCCAATATGCAAGCCCTACATGGATCATGAAAATAAAATCACGAATTATGAAAATTTTTCTTGCCGCCGTAATTTTGCGGTATACTGTCAGGGAAATTCTTAACACGTACTTAACAAAATGAGCTTTGGAACTGGAGCAGGAAAAGGGGATTTGCCACGCGCCGTAAAGGGCGAAGCATTCCGTGCCGCATACGACAGCATCAAGAAACCTGAATCGTTGGACTTGCTTCTGGCACAGTTCGATGATGCTATGAACAATAGAAACTCTGCGCTTGTTGAAGAGCTGCACGCGCAAATTAAAGCCCATCCTTATTACAGAGGAAAACCGTAAACTAAACAGCGGTGGACTTGATCGAAGTCGCCCTGACCGATAAACAGGGAAACGTGCGTCGCTAACCGCACTCGCTGACCAATTTTATGAGAGAACAATACTACTACTACGACGAAAACGGAAGACTTAGACTAAGCCGCTAAACAAAAACACTATGGATACTACAAACATACCGAAGACGCTACCAATTAAATGCTCCGCTGACGACTACGAAGCTATTATTGGTTGGATGTCTAAGCAACCACGACATGAACTTGACGGGTGTGTAAACAGTACGGTTCGTTGGTCTTACTATATTTGCGATGAAGGGATCTTCTCAACTATTAAAGTAACGGATAACGGAACAAAAGAAGTCTTTGCCGTCCCTTTAGGTGATCCTGAGAACTGGTAATAAACAAAAACTACAATGAAAGAAGTAATAACCTTTGGCCTAATCTGGATCTTCGCTGCATTGGTTACGGCTACTCTATGGCACGCAGCAGTTGGAGGAAACGATGACGATAACTACCCACCAAAATTATGAACACACTAGAATTCAAACCATTCCCGAAAATGGCTCGCCTTCGCCGCGACTGCCTCATCACTGAAAAAATCGACGGCACAAACGCCAGCATTTACATTGGCCCTTACATTTCTGGAGATGCACAGTGCATTGGAATCCAGTACACAGAAAATGTTCCTTTGGGAATGTGGGTTGGTAGCCGCAACCGTTGGATTACCTTAGCAGACGACAACTTTGGTTTTGCTAGATGGGCATACGACCATACGTCAGAACTATTCGGCTTAGGCGAAGGCCACCATTTTGGAGAATGGTGGGGCAGCGGCATTCAACGCGGCTACGGGTTTAAGAACGGCGAGCGTTTCTTCAGCCTTTTCAATGCAGCCCGTTGGGTTGAGCATGACCAACCAACATATCGAATTGAGCAGGATAATCCCAAAGCAATGCCAAAATTTACGGAAAACGCGCCAGCTTGCTGCAAAGTGGTTCCTGTACTGTATGATGGAATATTCAGCACTCTTACCGCAAGAGGTGAATTAAACCGACTTGCGTTTTGGGGTAGCATAGCCTCACCAGAATACATGAATCCTGAAGGAATCGTGGTATACCACAAAGCTGCTCGCGTTGGATTTAAGATGACAATTGATGACGACGATAAACCGAAAGGCAAACAATGAACACACAATACAACGACCCCAAAGGCGCAGCAGGTGCACTGAAAACGCCATTAGGCTTAATCCCATCCTACGCAATGGAACAAACTGCGTGGGTACACAAGTTTGGCGCAGAGCGTTACGGTGCATACAACTGGCGCAAAACTGGCGTTTGTGCCAGCACTTACGTCAACGCTATTCTGCGACACCTTAACGCATGGCGTGACGGCGAAACACTCGATCCTGAATCTGGCATCAGTCATCTGGCACACGTTGCCTGTAGCTGTAACATTTTACTTGATGCAGGATTCTGTGGCACGTTACAGGATGATCGGAACACTACGCCGCCTAATACGGCTGTAAGTAAAATGGATAAGCCTATGCCGATTCAGCACACAGAGTATAGGTTTCTTGAGGTAGGAGAGATGGTACAGGAAGGTGACGAGTATTACGGTGGCGATAAGTGGTACGTCACAAACTATAATCCAGCTTGGAAGTGTACAGCAGCGGCATCAAATGTTTACCGCCGCAAAGTCAAGCCTATTGGAGAACCAATCCAGCACACAGAGTACAGGCTTCTTGAAGTGGGGGAGATGGTACAGGAAGGTGACGAATGCTATTGCGGTTTTTTTAGAAATTGGAGGGCTACTGACAATTACGGAGAATTAGTTTGTAATGGTGGTTTAGCGTACCGCCGCAAAGTCGAGCCTATTGAAGAGCCTATTGAAGAGCCTATTCATATTGGAATAGGATATAGGCTTCTTGAAGTAGGAGAGATCATACAAGAAGGTGACGAGTTCTATGCTGAATCAGCAGATGAATGGTTCTTTACACATGTTGGACATGTGTCGATTCATAATACTGGTGAGGCAAAGTACCGCCGCAAAGTAGGAGCGAATGAGCCTCACCTTTGCACGTGTGGCAGAATCAAGATCAACCACTTCATGTTGGGCTTAATCTGCGAAGACTGCAACCTTCAATGGCAAGATCCCTATTGATTTTACTGCACACTAAAACCACTAATTTTACTGACCAATGAGAATACCAGATCCCATTAAGATTAAAGGCCATTACGGCACGCACACCTGTACAGCGATCCCGCTTTCGGATTCACTGTTCCAGCTAAAGTTTGAAGGCTATGGAGATGTTGTTCGTTGTGGCGGATTTGCCGACGACCCAACAGGCAAACAGGGCTTGAGCTACATTGATCCTGCTGGCGGACCATTTATCGGCGTTGGCTCTATTGCACAGCAGTACCATAAGGACTTGCCGAATCGCCGCATTAAGCGGATTGTAAGCAATGAAGGTGCAACGCTTATCCATATCGAGTCCATTGACGACGATCTGGATGAGCCGTTGGGCGTTGCTTGCACGCTCGATGATCCTGACTGCGAAAGCTGCCAATAAGAAAATAATTTGAAATTTTCCTTGCGCTATGCTGGCAAAAGAACTATGACTGATTCCGTTGGTGCTATTGTGGGCGTGGCCCGTCCCACAACGTAAAGGTTCCATGCAGACTCCAAATTTGCAGAAAGTCAACGGGCCGCCAATCTACTAAAACTATGAACATTACCTTAGAACTATACGACGACCAGAATGGGTTAGACGAACCCATTAACGTAAAAAGCAATATGTGGATTATGCGCGTTAATGGACAGCATTTCCCAAATAGAAACTATTCGTTAATGACTTTGGGAACAGCGCGAGCCGTTGCCGAATGTTTAATAAAAACGCAAGAAATCGTAAGAGAATACGAAGGAGACTTATGAAAATAACATTAACACTCTGGGATGATCAGACCTGCATTACGGAAGAAACCATCTCATCACTTTGGGTGATGAGTCTTAACGGGAAAGATTTCCCGCCAAATAAGGACTCACTAATGACTTTGGAAACTGCCCACAAGATTGTGGTTAAATTACTTGAAATTGAAGAAATAGCAGCAGACGACATATGAA
>Ga0209191_1000483_pt1 | contig 30660 bp, 31 predicted proteins | sample S_130626_EF_Meta_FD_187320 | JGI IMG/M metagenome (GOLD analysis project Ga0209191, IMG submission 187320) | Freshwater microbial communities from Lake Simoncouche, Canada to study carbon cycling - S_130626_EF_MetaG (SPAdes) (version 2) | ecosystem: Environmental > Aquatic > Freshwater > Lake ...
AATCAGGGGGTCCCTGGATCATGCCCAGGTGGGCCCACAGCCGAAAGGCAACATTTTCAAGGGTTTATGCTGTCAAAAGCGTAGACCCTTTTTATTTTATTCCCTTTTGCATACAATTTGCATACATTTTCGGCCAAATTTTAGGATTAAAAGTATAACGGGGCCTTAATAGTGGAGAAACAGTAAAATTGCAAACATTATCTTATTTTCAACTATAATATTTAAATATGGAAGTACATCACCCACACCATCCAACTCATAAAAAGAAATGGTCTGAATACATTATTGAGTTTGTAATGCTCTTTGCTGCAGTTACACTTGGATTTTTTGCTGAAAATGTTAGAGAGCATCAAATTATCGAGCATAAAACACATCAGAACTTAGAATCTGTCGTACTTGATTTAAAAGAGGATTCGGCATTATTACAAGATAGAATTAAGGAATATCAAGATGCTTCTAAATATTTATTTCAGTTAAATGATCATTTTTTAGATTACCAACTCAAAAGCATTTCAAAAGATGAATATATTACCAAGGTTTTATTGATTAGCGATAGTCTTTATTTTGGAACTTCCTTTTACATCAATAATTCGTCTTACAAAAACACAATAGCTAGTGGTAGTTTTAGTAATATTAATTCAACCGAATTAAAGCGTACTATTTCAAACTATTATGAAGTATTAGGAACAAAATTAAATGACAATAATATGATACTTGACGATGTTGTTGAGTATTATATGGTCAATACATTACCCAAACCTGGGGGGATAATTGCTGACATCATTGAAAAATCTGATTCTAATAAAGTTGAAATTTTAAAACAATATTATAAAGATAAGGGTCTTTTTATAAAATCAATACTAAGTAATGATTTTATAATTTATAATCAAAAGGTAATTGACAGAATAAAACTTTATTCGTATTTATTGAGATTGTTTGAAGAAAAAAATAAAGAATTAATTGATTTATTAAATAAGGATTTAAACGAGCATTAAATTTTAAATATGGAAGTACATCACCCACATCATCCTACTCATAAAAAGAAATGGTCTGAATACATTGTTGAGTTTGTAATGCTATTTGCAGCAGTAACGCTTGGTTTCTTTGCCGAGAATGCTAGAGAACATATTTCTGAACAAAATAAAAAGAAGGAACTTTTAGAGGTAGTAAGTCAAGATTTTATTAAAGACTTGGAACAACTTGAATACCACGAGAACTTCACTAAAGAGAAATTAGAATTGAGCAATAAAATGATAAAATATTTTGATGGAAATCACGATTCGATCAATCAAAGGGTATATTATCATGCAATTCATACAATCAAAGGATGGTGGTTTTTTAATTCGGAAGAAAAAAGCAGAATAGAAGCAGAAGCTAAAGGATATTTTTATGATAAAGAGAATAGCGAATTGGTTAATGCTATTATAAAATTTAATTTCTTTAAAAATGATTATAAAAACACAGAGGAACACGAAGCGGTGTTAATCGACAAGTTTAATAATCAAATACCATACATCACTGACGTTAACGTATTTCTTCCACGAAATCACTATCCCGAGCCAGTTATGGAAAATGTTTATGGAATAAAAAATATAAATAAATCTGAACTGCTTAAAACAAAATATATTATCTCGGAAATTGTTTTCAATAATGATATTTATCTAAACGATATAGATTCTATGAAACTATATGCGAATAAAGCAATTGAAATAATAAAAAATCAGCATAAATAATGGAAGTACATCACCCACATCATCCAAAAAAATGGGATGAGTATAATATTAAGTTTGTTGTACTATTTGCTTTCTTATTATTAAGTATGTACTCTAATGCACAAAGTCCAGAACAGAATTTAAAATCTTTAGGCATTACACTTCCGAAACAATCGTCTCCAATTGCGAACTATGTAAATTTTGTTAGAACAGGAAACTTGATTTATTTTTCAGGTTCAGGCCCTTCGGTAGAAGATCAAGGATATGTTAAAGGGAAATTGGGAAAAGATTTAACCATTGATCAAGGCAAAGAAGCCGCTAGGATTACCGGTATTAATATGATTGCTAATTTAAAAACTGCTATTGGAGATTTAAATAAGGTAAAAAGAATAGTGAAGGTATTGGGCATGGTCAATAGTACCGAAAGCTTTACGGATCAGCCAAAAGTAATCAATGGTTTTTCGGACTTAATGGTGGCTGTATTTGGAGAAAAAGGAAAGCATGCTAGGTCGGCCGTTGGGATGGTTGCACTTCCCTTGAATATGGCTGTGGAAATTGAGATGATTGTGGAAGTGGAAGACTAATTACTTAAATACATTAAAAAGCAAATATTCAAATTTCAAAACCATGCCATTGGGTGCTGTTCGTTCCATGGTTGAGTATAATTGCCTACGGTAGCCAATATCCACCCTTGCCTGGCTATTGAATATAAATTGTATCGAAGGTGCAATATCTAAAAATGATTTTTGATTGTCGTTCAAACGTTGTCCAATGAATTCAAGCATCAAGTTCATATTCACCTGCTTATAGCTGGTATACACTTTAGGCAACATTAGTTTACCCGCAGACAATGTATAATTCATGGCACTATTACTTTCTGTGCTAGGGAATTTATAATTCGGTTGATTATCTAATGCCCTTTCATAACTAATCGAAGTACTAATAGCCACCTTGTGTAATAATTGTGTAGCTATGAATCCGGCTTCGTAGCCCGAATTATGGCCCATTGTTTCAATTTCCTGTTGGTGTATATCTGCCTTATTAAAACTATACCTTCCATACAAGGCCATTCTAAAATGCTTTTTTAGAGCGTCCTTACTAAAGAAACGATACTTGGCATAGATACTACCCCCTTCGGTTTCAAAGCCACCATCCTGGCGGTTACTTATAAATCCTTGCGCATGTACCATCCATTCTTTATTGATTCCCCACATGAGTTCTGGCATATTATGGTAGTTCAGATTGCCATCCTTCTCTAGAAAAAATCCATTCATATCTCTAATACCCAAAGACTTTGCTGGCATATTACTTGCAGGTTCCGTAAATACAAATAGCTCTTGAGCATATGAATTCAAGTGAATAAGGAGGAATGCAAAAAGTACTATTCGCTTCATGTATATTAATTTTTTAAAACCGAATCTTTTAATAGGTAAATTTAGCCATTTTTATATTACATATATAGTAACTTAGGCTATCTTTTTAAAATGAACCCTATGAAAAAATTATTATTTTGTTTAATGGCATTGTTTTTATTTACTGCCGCAAATGCACAAGATAGCACCAATAAAAAATTAGTATTTAATCCTAAAAATCCAGTATACGAATTAGCGGCAACTTGTGGCACTTGTATGTTTAAAATGGATGGAAAGGGTTGCCTTTTAGCAGTTAAATTTAAAGGCAAGAACTACTTTGTAGATGGAACTAGCATAGACGATCATGGAGACGCGCACGATAAAGAAGGTTTTTGCAACGCCATTAAAAAAGCAAAAGTGCAAGGGTCTGTAGTTGGAGATAGATTTCTTGTGACTTATTTTGAATTAATTAAATAGGACTTAATACCTATTTTAATACTTTTCTAAAATGAAATTATATTCAATCCTCTTTTTATTCCTTTTCAGTCAATTTAGTTATGGACAGGTAAAGACAAAAAATGTTTTGATTGCTTATTATAGCAAAACAGCGAATACACAAAGCTTAGCGGAAGAAGTAGCAAAAGGAGCTTTATCTGTTTCAGGCGTTCAGGTGGTCCTTAAAAATATTGCTCAAACAACCACAAAGGATTTATTAGATGCAGATGCTATTATTATAGGCAGTCCCGTTTACAATGCAAACCTGGCGCCCGAAGTGGTTCAATTTATGAGTGCATGGCCATTTGAGGGCAACCCATTAAAAGATAAAATAGGCGCCGCTTTTGTCACAGCTGGTGGTATATCTGCCGGAGAAGAACTTGCGCAGGTGAACCTATTACACTCTATGTTGATTTTTGGAATGATTATAGTAGGTGGAGATGAGTGGACCTCGGCCTTTGGTGCATCTGCCATTACAAATGAAGGTGTTTTCAAAACTGCACAATTAGACAAAATATTTTTACAAAAAGGATTTTCACTTGGTAAACGTGTTGCAACGATTGCTAAAAAAATGAAATAGCATATGATGATTAATAAAAAAGTCAAAAATGCAGAAGCAGCGATCGCCGATTTAAATGACGGTCAAACCATTATGTTGGGTGGATTCGGGTTATGTGGCATTCCAGAAAATTGTATTGCTGCCCTTGTAAAAAAAGGCGTGACCAATCTTACTTGTATTTCTAATAATGCAGGGGTAGATGATTTTGGCATTGGTTTAATGCTGCATCAAAGACAGGTCAAAAAAATGATTGCTTCCTATGTGGGAGAAAACGCAGAATTCGAAAGACAATTATTATCTGGCGAACTCGATGTGGAATTGATTCCTCAAGGCACATTGGCTTTTAGATGTATGGCTGCTGGATATGGCATGCCTGCAATATTCACGCCTGCTGGTATTGGAACAGAAGTGGCGATTGGAAAAGAAGTAAGAAATTTTAACGGGAAAGATTATTTATTGGAAACTGCTTTCAATGCAGATTTTGCAATTGTAAAAGCTTGGAAGGGAGATACCGCTGGCAACTTGATTTTTAAAGCAACCTCTAGAAATTTTAATACGGTGATGGCGATGGCTGGTAAAATAACCATTGCCGAAGTAGAGGAATTAGTAGAACCAGGCCAACTAGATCCCAATCAAATTCATGTGCCAGGCGTTTATATTCACAGGATTTTTCAGGGTAGTCATTACGAAAAGCGCATTGAACAGAAAACCGTTTTAAAATAATTGATGCATCAAATTTATATTCCATGTTAGATAAAGAAGCCATCGCAAAAAGAATTGCAAAAGAGATACAACATAATTCCTATGTGAATTTAGGCATTGGCATCCCTACACTTGTAGCCAATTATATTCCAAAAAATATTGCTGTTTGTTTTCAATCAGAGAATGGACTCCTTGGCATGGGACCCTTCCCAACAGAAGCAGACGTGGATGCTGACTTAATCAATGCGGGCAAACAAACCATCACGATGTTACCTGGTGCTGCTTTATTTGATTCTGCTATGAGCTTTGGTATGATTCATGCGCAAAAAATTGATTTAACAATTTTAGGTGCGATGGAAGTGTCAGAAAATGGTGATATCGCCAATTGGAAAATTCCGGGCAAGATGGTGAAAGGCATGGGCGGTGCCATGGACCTTGTTGCTTCTGCAAAAAATATTATTGTTGCCATGCAGCATGTTAATAAAAATGGTGAAAGCAAATTATTACCTAATTGTACTTTGCCATTAACTGGTATTAGGTGCGTTAAAAAAATAGTAACAGAATTAGCAGTCCTTGCTGTTTTGCCAGAAGGTGGATTTAAATTATTAGAAAGAGCACCAGGCGTTTCTGTTGAAGACATTAAAAAAGCCACTCTAGGAAAACTCATCATTGAAGGTGAGATCCCAGAAATGGCTTTTGATTAAATCGAACTTACTATAAATTTCCTCTTAGGTCTTGTTCTCTTTCTAGTGCTTCAAATAAAGCTTTGAAATTTCCAGCACCAAAAGATTTTGCACCTTTTCTTTGTATGATTTCAAAAAATAGCGTTGGCCTATCTTCTACTGGCTTGGTAAAAATTTGCAATAAATAGCCCTCATCATCTCTGTCTACTAAAATGCCTAATTGCTTTAGTGGCGCTACGTCTTCGTCAATAGGTCCAATACGATCTAATAAATCATCATAATAAGTAGATGGTATATTTAAAAACTCCACCCCACGACTACTTAATTGAGTTACTGTATCTACAATATTGTCTGTGGCAATAGCGATATGCTGTACGCCTGCATCTTTATAAAAATCCAAATACTCCTCTACCTGTGATTTCTTTTTTCCTTCTGCTGGTTCATTGATAGGAAACTTTACAAATCCATTACCATTACTCATCACCTTACTCATGAGTGCAGAGTATTCTGTTGAAATTTGCTTATCATCGAATGTCAAAATATTTTTAAAGCCCATGACCTCTTCATAAAAGCTTACCCATGTATTCATTTGATTCCAACCCACATTGCCCACACAATGGTCTATGTACTTAAGTCCAACTGAACTTGGTTTATAATTACTTTCATGCTTTCTAAATCCAGGCATAAAAACACCTTTGTAATTTTTTCGCTCAATGAATAAATGCACTGTATCTCCATAAATATGTATACCACTCATTTTAACTTCACCCTGTTTATCCTGTATTGTTTTTGGTTCCATATAAGGCTTAGCGCCTCTCTTTACAGTTTGTTCAAAAGCATCATAAGCGTCGTTCACTGTTAATGCAATCACTTTTACACCATCTCCATGCTTATGTACATGCTCCGCAATCACTGAACTTGAATGCAATGGCGTAGTTAAAATAAGTCTTACTTTATCCTGCATTAAAACATAAGAAACCTTTTCTTTATCGCCTGTCTCTGGGCCACTGTATGCAAAATCTTGATAGCCAAATGCTGTTTTATAATAATGCGCCGCCTGCTTAGCATTCCCCACATAAAACTCTACATAATCTGTGCCAAGTAAGGGTAAAAAATCTTGATTGTTCGAATTGCTTTCCATCTTTATTGTTTAATTTTTATTTTTTACTTTTTTATTCTACTCGATATTATGTTGCCAGCTTTTGTGATAATTTTCATCTTCAATTAACAATGCCTCTTCGGTAATCATGAGTGGTCTAAATGGATCTATCATCACCGCTAACTCATCTGTCTTTTCTTTACCTATTGATTTTTCAACGCTACCAGGATGTGGTCCGTGTGGAATACCACCTGGATGCAATGTAATCTGACCTTGTACGACAGACTTTCTACTCATAAAATCTCCATCCACATAATACAACACTTCATCACTGTCTACATTGCTGTGATTATAGGGTGCAGGTATTGCTTGTGGATGATAATCATATTTACGAGGCACAAAGGAACAGATCACAAAATTTTTCGCTTCAAAAGTTTGATGCACTGGTGGTGGCTGATGCACCCTTCCTGTAATGGGTTCAAAATCATGAATAGAAAATGCCCATGGATAATGGTAACCATCCCATCCTATAAAATCAAAAGGATGTGTGCCATAAGTATATGGATAAATTAATCCTTGTTTTTTGATCAATACTTTAAAATCTCCTTCCTGATCAAAAGTTTCTAAATCACTTGGTCTTCTAATATCTCTTTCACAGTAAGGCGCATGCTCCATCAACTGCCCAAATTGATTTTGGTATCTCTTTGGAAAACGAATAGGGCTATAGCTTTCAGTAATGAATAGACGATTGTTTTCGTCATCAAATTTAATTTGATAAATCGTGCCTCTTGGTACTACAAGGTAGTCGCCGTATGAAAATTTAATTTTACCAAATCCTGTTTGTAAAGTACCCGATCCTTTATGAATAAAAATAACTTCGTCTGCTTGACTATTTTTATAAAAATAATCTGTCATGGAATGTCTTGGTGCTGCTAAAGAAATTTGTAAATCAGCATTCACTAAAACAGGTTTTCTACTTTTTAAATAATCATCCTCCGGCTTAATATTAAAACCCAATAAACTTGTATGACGTAAATGTTTTTCTCTTGCAATTTTTGGCTCCACCGAATAAGGTTCACCTAATGCTTTTACAAAAGTAGGTGGATGCGTATGATACACTAAAGAATACATCCCAGAGAAACCTTCGGTAGAAACTAGTTCTTCTGCATATAGTTTTCCATTGGGCTGTCTGAATGCGGTATGTCTTTTATGGGGAATCTCTCCCAAACTGTGGTATATTGGCATAATTTAGTTTTTGAAGGAATACAATACTAACAATTATTAGCAAGTTATAAAATATTTATTTTTAACTTTGATGAACTTGAAAAAAGCACTCAATCAAAGTCGATTTTTTAAGCAAATTACATTATAAACAATTGATAATCAATGAAATTAGTAAGTTATTTAAAAGCGGGTGAAATCCAATTAGGTGCTATAGTGAATGAGGCCCTTTACAACCTCCAATCTGTGAACGAAAACTTGCCAAAAAATGTCATTGATTTTATTCAATCAGATAAAGCACTCATTGATCAAACAGCAATGCAAGTTTCAAAAATTGCAGACCATAGTTTAAGTGTGGAACCTGTGAAGGATTTTACTTTATTGGCGCCAGTACCTCATCCAACTTCCTGCAGAGATGGTTATGCTTTTCGTCAGCATGTAGAGTCGGCAAGAAGAAACAGAGGCGTAGAGATGATTAAAGAATTTGATCAGTACCCTATTTTTTATTTTACCAACCACAATGCAGTACAAGGTCCTGGGGATATTTATTGTATGCCTGATCATTTTCAACAACTTGACTTTGAATTAGAAGTGGCCATTGTGATTGGGAAAGAAGGTAGAAATATTAAAGCTAAAGATGCAGATGCTTATATCGCGGGCTTTACGATTATGAATGACTTAAGTGCAAGAAAATTACAAATGGAGGAAATGCTTTTAAACCTAGGACCAGCAAAAGGAAAAGATTTCTCTACTGTGATTGGTCCATGGTTGGTGACACCAGATGAATTAAGTCCTTACTTAGTGCCTGCAAAGCAAGGGCATGTAGGTAACAATTATAATTTATCCATGAAGTGTTGGGTGAATGATATCTTAGTATCAGAAGGGAATGTAAAAGATATGGACTGGACATTTGCAGAAATCATTGAAAGATGTTCTTATGGTGTAACCATTTTCCCGGGCGATGTGATTGGCTCTGGAACCGTTGGTACTGGATGCTTTTTGGAATTAAATGGAACAGGCAAATTGCATAATCCAAATTACCAACCACAATGGCTGCAAGCAAATGATACCGTTAAAATGACCATCGACGGATTAGGCACTTTAGTGAATACCATCAAGGCAGAAGCAACAGATTGGTCTATCTTAGCACTAAAAAAATAATTGAATAAAATATTTTCATGTTAACATTAGACACAGATCAACTAAGCACGCAGGAAATACAACAGTATTTACAATATGCGATTGCACCAAGGCCTATCTGCTTTGCATCCACCATCGACTTAGAGGGAAATGTGAACTTAAGTCCTTTTAGTTTTTTCAATTTGTTTAGTATGAATCCGCCTATTTGTATTTTCTCTCCGTCTCGAAGAGTGAGAGATAATACCACTAAGCATACACTAGAGAATATTAAAGTCGTTCCAGAAGTTGTGATCAATATCGTGAACTACAATATGGTGCAACAAGTGTCTTTGTCTAGTTGTGATTATCCAAAAGGAACCAGTGAATTTACGAAAGCCGGCTTTACCGAATTGGCATCTGAGCTTGTAAGACCACCAAGGGTTGCCGAATCACCTATACAACTTGAATGTATTGTGCAAGAAGTGATTGCATTGGGTGCGCAAGCAGGTGCTGGTAATCTAGTGCTTGCAGAAATTAAAAAAATACATTTACATGAATCCATCCTGGATGCAAGCAATCATATTGATCAAGCAAAATTAGATTTGGTAGCGCGCCTTGGAGGAGATTGGTATGCAAGAATTACAGAAGCAAATTTATTTAAAGTAGAAAAGCCAAATACGAAATTAGGGATTGGATTTGATCAGTTGCCTAAAGCAATAAAAGATAGTAGTGTATTCACCCCTAACGAAAAAGCGCAATTAGCCAATACCAATATTACGCCTTCATTCAATACAGCTATCGATTTAAATTTATCTTCAGAAAAAATTCAGCAAATCAAAGCCGCGCTATCTAATAACGAAACTGAATTGGCTTGGACAATTATTCAAACTTTAGTCTAGCATCAATTATTTTTAAGCCATCCCTGATTAGTTTTGAATAAGCAGGATATCTATTAGACTGTGCATTTAAATAAGTTCTTAATTCGTTTGCCAATGCTTGTTGGTTTTGCATGGTGTCTGCTAATTCTAATAACTCCATCGCACCTAACCAATCTGTTTCAAAATCATTTTGAATACCCTGCCAAATTTGATGCAAAGTATCATCCGACTTTCCTTGCTCTCTATAATCCCTTATTTGTTTAAACAAGGATTGGTACTGTAAGTCCTTGGCTGTATAGTTTGGTTGATGCGTAGGTTGTTCAGAAACATACAATTGATCTTCCAATGCATTTTTATCTGCACTGCCATTGAATATCGAAACAATGTTATCTCCAATAGCCATGTCAAACATGCCCCATGCTGGTTCAAAAAACACTTGTCCTTCATTGTCAGTCACTTTACAATCTGCAAAACTGAGTAGGACCAGTTTGTCTTCCATAAAAGTTTGGCTGACTAATCTTCCTTCTACCAAAATGCCGTTTTCAAAAGCCAATACAACTGTCTTATCTACAATGATCCCAGCCGATAAAAGATCTGCCGTAGTATAGTCCTCTAATGACTTAGTCGCATCTTTAAGTTTACCAACAGGAGATCCAAATCCATCTGCATGATAGTTGACATCGTGGCCTTGTAAAAGTTGGTCTTTAAAAGCAAGCGATGTTGGCCCTTGTGTATTGATATATTTGATTCCTTGATGCGCATCTGTATATACTTTACTAATCACACCTGACACTTGTAATCCCGAACTAAATACAGCTGTACAAATATTTTTACATTCTATGGCTTTAGAAACGCTTTCAATTCCACCAACCCTGTAAGCCATAGTAGATTCAAATTGCTCAAGTACGTCAATTAGATTTTGAAAAGTAGGCGTAACAAAAAGTTGTGGTTGCTCTTTTGTAATATCATACCCATAACTTAATGCATCAAAAGTGTATTCAATTTTTTTAACTTTAGGATCCATACATGAAGCACTTTCGCCTATCGAAGAAAGTAAGCCTGCGCCATAAATTTTTGGTTGGTCAATAGATCCAATTAATCCATACTCCACAGTCCACCATTGAAGTCTACTTAATAAAGCCATCTCGGATGGCGCTCCTAAATTTTGCTGATTGTATAAAACCAAAGCTTCTGCATCGGCTAATTCCTTTTGGTCTACATTCGGTATTTCCTTTAAAATAGAAAGTGCTCTGATAGATTCATATAGAGCATAATCCTTTGAAGAAAATAATGCTTTGGTTCCAATGCTGCCTAAATAACTTAGGTACTGATTGTATTTGGTATCACTGATGATTGGTGCGTGCCCTGCAGATTCATGAATGATATCAGGAGCAGATGTGTATTCAATATGTTCTAGTTGTCTAATATCTGCGGCAATCACTAAAACCCTGTATGCTTGGAATTCCATGAATGCAGCAGGTGGGATAAATCCATCTACTGTGACTGCTCCCCATCCAATCACTGTCAGTGCATCATTGATTTCTTGTAGGCTTGGAATTTTCTCAATAGTCAATCCTGCTTTTTTAAGACCAGGTATATACGGATAGTAAGCTACATTTTTTAAATAGCTATAATTCTGACGCATTACATAACGCCATACCGCATGATCTACTGGTGTATATTTTTCATACACCTGAGGTACAATGTACTTTCTAAGATGTAAGGGTAAATTTGCTACTTGCTCATTTTGATAATCAAAAAATGTATTCATATAAATAGCTAAGAATTAAGATGTGCTAATAAGGTTGAAACCATTTCTTTTGGGCCAGTATAAAACGGAACAGTTTGATGAATACTAGTGGGTTGTATATCTAAAATAGCTGTTTCATTTGCAAATGCTAGGCCACCGGCTTGTTCTGCTAAAAAAGCCATCGCATTTGCTTCAAACAATAACCTCAATTTGCCATTTGGATATTGATTGGTTCTTGGATATATAAAAATACCCCCCTTTAATAAATTACGATGAAAATCGGCCGCTAAAGACCCAATATACCTGCCTGACATTCTTTTTTCTTTACACTCGTTGATATATGTAGTGACACCCTTATCTAATAAATCGAAACTGAGTCCCTCATTCATTGAATAATAAGTGCCCGCATTATTAAACATCAAAGATGGATGTGACAATACATATTCGCCTAAAGTCGACTCATACGTAAATCCATTTACGCCGTTCCCCGTTGAAAATACCAACATGGTTGAAGCGCCATATAAAATATACCCTGCTGCAATTTGTGTTCTTCCTTTTTGTAAAAAATCTGATGCTTGTAAGGGTTGGCTTGCTGGTGTTTGTTTTTTATAAATAGAAAAGATGGTGCCGATAGATACGTTCACGTCAATATTATTAGACCCATCTAAAGGATCAATCGTTACAATATATTTTCCATCATTTTTTAAATCAATAAATTGTTCTGTTTCCTCTGACGCAATTCCACAAGCTTCTCCTCCTTTTGATAAGGCCCTTGTAAATCTTGTATTGGCAAGTAAATCTAATTTTTGTTGATGGTCTCCTCCAGAATTCGTTACACCCACATAGCCCATGATATCAACAAGACCTGCCTTGTTGATTTCTCTATTAACTACTTTAGAAGCAAGGGCGATATCCCTCAATAATTGTGATAGTTCACCTGCAGCATTTGGATATTGACTTTGATTACTCTTAATAAAACGATCTAGCGTAATGCCAATCGGTAAATCGATTCTTGATTTTTCCATATACAATTATTGGGTCAATGATGAATCAACTACTATGAATAATCAATTTTTTGACAGATTTGATTATTGAAATTTCAAAATATTATTGTCAAAAAGTGTTTTAAGTTTACCGGCTTGTTGTACATAAGCAGCTTTATCGGACCAAGCATCTATCGGATTTAAAATGTTAGTTGGCACATTGTTACAAGATGCAGGGATCGATAATTTAAAATAAGGTTCTGTTTGAAAAGTAACATCCTGAAATAAGTTTTCATGAATGGCATCAATCATTGCCCTTGTATATTTTAAGTCTATTCTTTTTCCTACACCATATCCTCCACCAATCCATCCTGTGTTGATTAACCAAACACTTGTATTATGCTGCGTAATTTTTTCTGCTAATAGTTTTGCATAGACAGTCGGTTTCCAAACCATAAAAGCTGCACCAAAACAAGATGAGAACGTTGCTACTGGCTCTGTTACACCCATTTCCGTGCCTGCTACTTTTGCTGTATAGCCACTTATAAAATGATACTGCGCTTGCTCCGCATTTAATTTGCTAATTGGAGGCAATACCCCAAACGCATCGCAGGTTAAAAATATAATATGATTCGGATGACCGCCCACGCATGGGATTTTTGCATTTGGTATAAATTCAATGGGGTATGCAGCCCTTGTATTTTCTGTGATCGACTTATCGTTATAATCTACTTTTTTTGTTGCTGGATCAAAGACCACATTTTCTAAAATAGTCCCTCTTTTGATGGCTTGATAAATTTCTGGTTCTTTCTGTGGCTCTAGATTAATTGCTTTTGCATAACATCCACCCTCAATATTTGAAATACCATTTTCGCTCCAGATATGTTCATCGTCACCTATCAAATTTCTATTTGGATCTGCTGATAAGGTAGTTTTTCCTGTGCCACTCAAACCAAAAAATAAACTTACTGCACCATTTGCAGCTTCGTTTGCAGAACAATGCATCGATAACATTTGATTCAATGGCATCAAATAATTCAGCAATGAAAAAATTGCTTTTTTCATCTCACCTGCATACTCTGTTCCAAAAATTAAAATCTCTTTTTGCTCAAAAGACAATTGGATAGATGTGGTTGAAGTAATGCCTTTAATAGACATATCTGCACTGGTAGCTCCTGCATTATAAAGTACATAATCAGGTGTGCCAAATTCAGCTAACTCTTGTTGTGTTGGTCGAATCAGCATATTGTACATAAATAAAGCATGGTATGCTTTAGTACAAATAATTCTTACTTTGATTCTATTTTTTTTATCCCATACCGCATATCCGTCAACAATAAATAAATCCGCACAAGCATTAAAAAATGCGATGGCATTATTTTTTGCTTGATTAAAGGATGCCGGGTCGATAGGTTGATTCACATCCCCCCAATTAATATGCTCTTTGGAACTTTCCTCTAAAACAATTCTTTTATCTTTTGGACTTCGACCAGTTTTTTCACCTGAATAAACCATCAAGGCACCGGTATCTGACAAAGCCGAACCCTTATCTGTCTCAAGTGATAATTGTATAAGCGCCTCACTTGATAAATTTACATGCACATTTGAATGCTGAATTCCTAGATTTGATAACATGTCCATAAGCAATATTTATAACTGCAATATTACTAACAATTGCTAGTTTATTCAAATAAAGACATATTATATATAATTTATTTTATATATACATATAATATAGATGCAAATGGCTCAAAATGAAAGAGGCCCCTATTACTAGGAGCCTCTTCTGTATTTTTCTAAACTTAAAACGAACTTAAAGACTATTATTTAACAGCCTTCCCGAATCCAGCAAAATGTACAATTTTTCCACCTTCAAATCTAAACGCATCCATCCATTGTACTTTTTGTGTTTTACCATCTGCAAATACTAAATCTGCCTCATCCCACATATCTACCCACTGATGGCCATTTTCTCCAACCACAGCAAAAATTCCAACAATCGAATAGTTTGTAAGCGTCACCCCAGTCATGCTCTTTTCCAAATATTCCATGATTCCAGCCTTCCCTTTTACTGTTGAACCATCTTCAGCATTCATAAGTGCCGTATCTGAAATCATGTCTCCAACTGCTGTAAAATTTTTCTCAATTATAAATTTGTGAAATTGCTCAGCTAATAATACATTCTTTTGATCACCCATCTTAAAGTTGTCGGTATAAGTTGGCTTGTAAAGATGTTCAACTTTTTCTGTTGTAGCTTCAACAGTTTCAGTTGTCTTTTTGTCAGCATTAGTACAAGCAGCAAATGATGCAGCAACAAGTAACCCTAGGAATACTTTTTTCATAATTTGATTTTTAATTTGAACAATGAATTTATCAAGTAACGAATAGCAAAATGCAATAAAAACTGGGAATGTTGTTCCAAAATCCTAAGAAGGAACAAATAAATAAGGCTAACACACTATTTAAGGATTAAAATAGAGTTTCTTACTTACTCAAAAAATAAACCTATGAAAAAATTACTTTTCTCAGCAATGATTGCATCTAGTCTATTCGCATGTAAATCAGAAACAAAACCAGCATTCGATTTAGCAAATGCTAAAAAAGAGATTGAAGCAGCTGATCAAGAGGTCATCAACTTTATCCTTTCAGGAGATTCTGTTGGCGCAGCCAATGCCTATAGCAAGGAAGGGACACTAATGGCTGACAATATGCCAGCTCTTGCAGGAGTAGACAAGATTAGCGCTTTTTGGGGTGGCTTTAGTAAAATAGCAGGAGGGCTTACATTAACTACTTTAGAGGTTTGGGGAGATGAAAATTTTATTACAGAAGAAGGCGTATTTGAAGTTAAAGGAAAAGATGGTAATCAATTAGACAAAGGAAAATATCTAGTACTTTGGAAGAAGGAAGATGGTAAATGGAAACTACATAGAGATTTATCAAACTCTGATTTGCCATTAGTAACTAAATAAATTACAGCCTATTATATTATTCATTTTAAACACTATAAATTAGGATATGGAAGATTTACGTTACCCTATCGGGAATTTTGAATTCAAGCCTTTTAACAATGACATTAAAAATGAATGGTTAATTGAGATGAAAAAATTACCAAATGATCTAGCATTGGTTACCGAAGCCTTGAATAAAGCACAATTAGATACACCTTATAGAGAAGGTGGCTGGTCTGTAATGCAAGTGGTACATCATTTAGCCGATAGCCATATGAATGCTTTTGTTGTATTTAAATTAGCATTGACAGAGGATTTACCAACTATAAAAGATTATAGTGAACATGATTGGTCATTTACTGCAGACGTATTAAATACGCCTATTCATGTTTCAATTACGCTTCTAGATACACTTCATCAAAGATGGACTTCGCTATTAGCTAGTTTGACCGATGAACAATGGCAAAGAAAATTTTATCATCCCACACACAATATTGAAATAAGTTTATGGGACTTTTTTGCAGTATATACATGGCATGGTAAACATCATATTGCCCATATCGAAAATCTTAAGAAAAGAGAAGGTTGGAAATTTTAATGAATCAAAAAATAAAAAACATGAAAAAAGTTATTTTTTTACTAATGTTGGGAGCAATCGGATTTAACTTAACTGCTTCTGCTCAAAAAGCTATCAATTCTATTCATTTATATGATGTTAAGAATGCAGATATGGAGAAAACCTATCTCGCTAGCTTAAAGGAAATCAACACCATTATGGCCGAAATGGGTTTCCCAAAGAATTACTATAGCTACTTTAAATTAGCTGCATCTGATACTACTTCAACTTATAGAAATTGCACCATTGGTCATTGGACTTCAGAGCAAGACTATAAAACAATCCATGACCATCCAAAATTTAAGGCTTGGGCTAATAAGAACAAGGATATCAATGCCGTTTTTGTCGCAGGTCAATTGTATAGAAGGATGTATGCTGCTGATTAATTTTTAAAGAAGAAAAACATCATACTTGATGCAAGGGGTCTATGGATTTGAGTTCATAGGCCCTTTTGTATTTCATAAATACTTAAAACAATAGCGCTGTTAAATTGAATATAAAATCTTATTTTCAATTTCAAAATAAAAAAATGGAAGTACACCACCACTCGCATAAGCCTAAAAACTGGAAAGAATATATCACTGAATTCATTATGTTATTCGCAGCAGTTACACTAGGTTTTCTCGCCGAAAATCTAAGAGAGCACCAGATTATAAATCATCGTATTGAGCAAAATGAAAAAGCTATTTTAAAGGACTTAGAAGCAGATTCAAGCGAGATAGCAAGAGTCCTTGATGTGGAAGATAAGTCCATCTATACTTTCAATAGGATAAATCATCTATTTTATTTAGTAAAAAATAAAAAAATTAGTCAACAGCAATTCATTGATTCTATTAAAATATTACCAAATTTTATTGCTGTAACCACTACGGTTTATGTGAACAATAGTTCATTTAAAAATATGCAGTCAAGTGGATTACTGAGCTATGTAGAAGAAGGGGCATTAAAAAATACATTAGCAACTTATTACGAAGTAGATTTTAAAGCAATAGAAGCTGCAAATGATTTTTTTGATCAACAAGGTATTATTTTTAATAATTATTTCCCGATTGGTTTAGGAAAATATATTAGAGAAAGTCAAAGTTTATCAAAAGATTATTTAACTAATAGCAAGGATGGATATGAAGATTTTATGTTAAGTCTAGATAAAACAAAGGATATTTTACAGTCAGATGAGTTTATCTATGAAGTACAAAAATATTATAATTTCATATTTTACTACCGTATGAATATTTATAGAATTAAAAAAAGTAACGACGCGCTTTTAAAACTATTGAGATCGGAGATGCATTAATACTATTCAAAATATTACCTCAAATAAAGCCCTGCTTATAGGAAGTTTTTTGAGGCAAATTATGATGAATACTTCAAAGGAATTAACCTAATGATACCAACCTTATTGAATAATTTAATAATAGGATATACTGGATCAATCTCCCACCACTTAGCTGCAAAGTTTGGTCGGGCTCTTGCATTTAAATAAGAACTGCCTTGGGTTACCCAAGTAAAAATATAGAAGTACTTCTCCCAAAAAGGAGACATAGTAAACATTTTGTGCGCAGAATAACGATGTAGGTAAAAAGTCTGCCCAAATAAGGAAAGGTACCAATGTAGAATAAGAAAAATCAATACAGCCATTATTAAAAATTTATTTACGAAGCTAAACTTCTTAGTCTGTATTCTAATAATGTGTTTAACAAAAAGGGATTTTGACCAAATTATGACAAGAAAAAAGATAAGGAATAGTTGTACTATCTGGATGGGTAGATACTATTCGATTGTTTTAATAAAATGCCGATTGTTTATCCAATATTTCTACTTAATATGTGCATGGAAAGCCAGTAAAATTTAATTCATTAAACTATTTTTTATGCTCGAATTTTTAGTCATCGGTATATCCATTTTATCACTGCTATTTTTTAGCGTCGTGGTGGTGAATCAAGGTACCATCGCCATCATCACTTTATTTGGTAAGTATCAAAGAATCATGCTGCCAGGTTTAAGATTTAAGATTCCTTTTATTGAAAGCATTTTTAGAAGAGTTAGTATTCAAAATCAAAGTATAGAATTAGAATTTCAGGCGGTGACCATTGACCAAGCGAATGTTTACTTTAAGAGTATGTTATTATACTCTGTTCAAAACTCTGAGGAAGAAACAGTAAAAAAGGTTGCTTTTAAATTTATTAGTAATAAGGATTTGATGCAGGCCCTTGTACGAACAGTTGAGGGAAGTATTAGAGCCTATGTGGCTACAAAAAGACAAGCAGAGGTTTTAACAGCAAGAAGGGAAATTGTTGACTTTGTAAAAGAACAGATTGATAATAGTTTAGAGGAGTGGGGATACCATTTACAAGACCTTCAAATTAATGACATCACATTTGATCAAGTGGTGATGGATAGTATGAGTAAGGTAGTTGCTAGTAATAATTTAAAGGCGGCTGCGGAAAACGAAGGACAGGCTTTATTAATTACAAAAACGAAAGCTGCCGAAGCGGAAGGTAATTCTATCAAAATATCTGCACAAGCAGAGAAAGAAGCGGCTCAATTGAGAGGTCAAGGTGTTGCCCTATTCAGACAAGAAGTAGCTAAGGGTATGACAGAGGCAGCTGAGGAGATGAAGCAAGCGAATTTAGATACCAATGTTATTTTGTTTAGTATGTGGACCGAAGCCATTAAGAACTTTGCAGAATATGGCAAAGGCAATGTCATATTTTTAGATGGTAGCCCAGACGGGATGGATAAGACCATGAAACAAATGATGGGGTTGATAACAAAAAAAGAGAACAGTAAATAAAATAGATTTTACAACTCAAGATAAAATCAAAAAGGGTCTATGCGTTAAAATGCATAGATCCTTTTTTGTGGCCATAAACAGCTTGTTAACTTTAAATTAATAATGAGTTAACGTAATGGTAATAGGTAGCTTATATTTTCGAATTTAAAATTTAAATATGAAGCAACTAAAATTCCTTTATCTATTGTTGATTACAGTTACTATCTTTTCTTGCCGTAAAGATGATATTGCTCCACCATTAGAGAACACGCAGAATGAAGATCTAAGTGGCTACACAGAAATAGCATCTATCAATTTAGGCGGCCTAGGTGCAGCAGAAATTACTGCATTTGATCCAGCCACTGACAGATTGTTTGCGGTAAATAACAGCGCTGAAAATAAAATTGACGTATTAGACATGTCCAATCCAGCGCTAGTTACTGTAATTAAGTCTATTAGCATGCTTCCTTATGGTGGCTATGTAAATAGCGTTGCAGTGAGTAATGGTAAATTAGCAGCAGCAATTGAATCTACCAATAAGCAGGCCAATGGAAAAATTGTTGTTTTTAATACCTCGACCTATGCAGAAATTAAGTCAATCAATGTAGGTGCACTTCCAGATATGGTTACTTTTAGTCCAGATGGTAATTATATCATTTCTGCAAATGAAGGTGAGCCAAGTAATGATTACCTGAACGACCCAGAAGGAAGTGTTTCAATTATTAAAGTATCTGATTATTCAGTAACTACTTTAAATTTTGCATCTTTCGAAAGCCAATTAACTACTTTAACTTCAAAAGGTTTTAGAATCTTTGGACCTGGTAAAAATTTCGTTAAAGATATTGAACCTGAATATGTAACTGTTTCTGATGATTCAAAAACTGCATACGTTACCCTTCAGGAAAATAATGCGATTGCCGAAATAGATTTAATAACTGCAACCATTAAAAAAATTACGCCACTTGGATTTAAAGACTTCTCATTAGCAGCAAATGCAATTGATATTAGTGATAGAGATAGTAAAATTGAATTTGGAAATTTTTCAAAAGTATTTGGTGTATATATGCCTGATGCGATTGCCTATTTCAATTACAATGGAACACCATATTTATTTACAGCAAACGAAGGTGATTCTAGAGAATATACGGCATTTACCGAAATGAAAAGAGTAAGTGCAGTTAGTTTGGATGCAACAAATTTTCCAACTGCTACAACACTTAAAACAGATGCGCAACTAGGTAGATTAAATATTACAACTACATTAGGTGATACAGATGGTGATGGTGATTTTGATGCCTTATACTCCTTAGGCGGTAGATCATTTAGTGTTTGGAACGCGACCACAGGTAGCCAAGTATTTGATAGCAAAAACGAACTAGATATTAAAGCAAAAGATTTAGCAGTTTATGATGATACAAGAAGTGATGACAAGTCGGTTGAGCCAGAATCAGTATGCATAGGAAGAGTTGGTAGTAAAAACATTGCTATTATTGGAATGGAAAGAGCTGATGCATTTGCTATTTATGATATTACCATTCCAACTGCACCAGTTTTTATTAAAATGTATAAAACAGGTGACGCGCCAGAAGGTCTTTTATTCATACCTGCATCAAAAAGTCCAATTAATCAAAGTTTAATTGTAACGAGCAACGAGAATGATGGAACGGTTAAGATTTATAAAACAACTAAATTATAATTTAGTTACTGACAGCCTAAAAGTCTAGTTTAAAAAGGGTCTATGCATTTTAACGCATAGACCCTTTTTTATTTAATTCGTAGTTTTTAAAAAACGTTTCTATACTTTTCTAATCTTCTTTTTTTAAGATGGCTATGTCTTCCTTGATTCTTTCTATTTCAACCAAGAGTGTACCATTGTATACGCCGCGTATGCGCTGCTTTTGATCTACTAGAATAAAATTTTCGGTGTGTAAAAACTCATTGCCAGTTTGATAGTAGCCAATGGTATCTCCAGCAAAATATTGCTTCTTAGCTAAGTCATATATTTGCTTTGTAGGACCAGTCAATAAATGCCATTGTTTGCTATTGACCTTATTTTCAATGGCATATTTTTTTAAAACAGCAACTGAATCTGTATCTGGCGTTACGCTATGTGATAAAAACAAGATTGTTGTGTCTAGTTTAAAAGCTTCTTGCAATAAATACATATTACTCGTCATTTTAGGACAGATCCCCCTACAACTTGTAAAGAAAAAATTAGCAATATATATTTTCCCCTCCACCGTTTTATTTGAAATCATTTCCCCTTCTTGATCCTTAAAGTTGAATTGAGGAATACGATGTATATTTTGGTATTGACTATCCGTTTTTTCAATCCACTCTGGGGTCCAGTCTGGGGTATTAAAATAAGGCAATGTTTCGTTTGCGGTATTAATTGCTTCTAGTGGCTGGTTGTTTGTTGTACAAGATAAAACAAGAAAGCTGAAAAGGAGTATGAAGATAAACATGCAACTAGAAGTGCAACTTGATATTAGTCTAGAGATATACAACTTGATATTAGTCATTGATTAATTTTTTAAAATGGTATCATTTGGATTCATGCAAAGTTTCAAACCAACCAATCCATACCTTCTGCCGTTTTTTACCACATAGTTCGCTCTTATAATGCCGTTTTCCCACCACATTTTTTGACTGCCTTGTTCATAGCCATGTTCATAATGAAAAGTTCTGTATGCTTGGCCATTTTGATACCATTCTTTAGCAACACCTTGATACTCTCCATCTTCAAAATAAAACTCAAATTGTGGTTGTCCGTTTTCCCAATAGCCAATATGTTTTCCTATTTTTTTTCCAGCATGGTAATTACGCACCAACGCAATTTGTTGATTGGGATACCATTTTTTTTGGACGCCTTCTTCCAATCCATTCAAATAACTTGATACCATCATCGTATCATTTGCATTGTAAAGTGTATAAACCAATCCACTATATTTTATATTATCGTAAAAAAGGGTGTCTTGGTGTAAAGTGAAACTTTTGTCTGTACTAGGTTTAAATATCCTAGGTAAGCCAATCTTATCAACTACCAAATTACTTGATGCTGGCTTTATGTTTTGGCTAGTCTTGCGATTTAAATCACAAGCGGAAAAAAATACGCTCACAATAAGCAGTTGTACAATCAATAACTTATTCATTTATTGTGAAACTGTGCCTGGTGTTCCATAATAACCTGAACCATTAATGTACGGGTCAACACTGGTGATATGATAATGATAAATGCCACTAGGATAATCAGCAGTCGCCAACGTATGACCATGAAACTTATCTAACTTACTATTATCAACCAATCCGCCATTTTCTTCAGGACCATACACTGGGAATCCATCTAATAAAAATCCTAATAATGCAGATTTGGTTACTTTAACTGTAGTTAAATAAAGTGGCTCCACATGATAGTGGTATGCGCTAGAAGGTGCTGGATGACCCCAATAACGATCAAAAGAAGTGATCTCGTTTGCTAAAGGTTGATTAGGACCTGCATATTGATTGTAAAATGGAACACCGTTTAAAGATACCCCAATGGCACCAAGAGGTGTAGGAAGATTCGTGGTTGCCAATTTAGGATTAACGGGAATTTTAAAGACATAGGCTTTTGCAGCAATTGAATTTGGATTTTTTTGAAACTGATATCCTGCAAATGTGGTACCAGAGAAATTATCGTATAACGTATTTGTTGTAGCGTAATAGCTACTCTTATGGTCAGGCAAACCTGTGGATTTAATCGTAATATATGTGCCATCAGATGTGATGCTAGATGCACCATATATTTTTTTATAGATATCTGGCACTGTTTCGCTTACCACTGGATTTGTTGGATTATTTGAACTACCTGTTGGTGTAGTTGTAGCTGCCTCTTTGGTACAACCTTGTAGTAATGCTAGGGGGAAACAAAGGGCTAAATAGATTAATCTCATAGTTTGGTATTTACGCTTTGACCAAAAATAAATTGTAAAGTTTAAATTAGGAAAATTAAAACTTTATAATCAAAGCCATAGTTGCAGATGTCTGAGACGACATCCTTTGATCATACCTGTAAATAGGATCCTTAGATTGATATTGTTTTAACTCTGCGCGCCACAATACATTAGGCGTAATTTGACGATCATAATTGACCGAAGCACCAAAGGTTCGATAGCCATTAGGTGTAGCAGTTGGGATGATGATTTGTTGTTTATCGCTATAATATTCAAGTCTAGCTGCGATTTTACTTTTAGGATTTAAATTCAATTTTCCAATCAATACTGGCGTATACCAAACTGCTGTTGTTTTAGTCTCATTTTGTTGCGTGCCTATATCGAATCCAAATATAAAAGCTGTCTTAGGGGATACTTCATAGATCGCATAAAGATTATGAAACACTCTTAATGCATCCATCGTGTCTAAGCTGATGCGGCCAATAAAATTACTATAGTTTAAAGTCAGGGTACTACTTGGTTTATAGGTAAGTTGTATACCCACACTTGGCGCTTGATCCTTATTTGTTATGGCTATTTTCTGCCATCCATTCAATACATGAAATGCAAAGAATAGATCTTCTCTTTTGTTGGTGTAACTCAATTTAATCCCCGTTTCATAGTAAGGTGAATTTTCGGCTAGAATACTTCTAGTTAAGTTCCAACAATCACTTCCCACCGCACTTTCAAAACCAATATGCGAAGGCATCACCCCTGCGTCTATCCACATATTATGTTGCTTAAATGGCTTATAACCCATATTTGCTTCTAGCAAAGGCTTTGCCCAATTGGGCTCTACACTTAAATTATACATGGCATAATTACCTGTCATAAGTGCCAAATTTGATCTCATGCGACTAGACTGATACCCTAATTTAACAAAAGCCAGGTTGACATTCAATTGATTGTGCTTTTTGTAATTGTAGTTAAAATCTGGCTTCTCAAAATTATTTGGATTTGAGAAATCATAACTATAATACATGTCAACATATGCAGCGACTTTAATTGATTTTGTTGAATCTTCTTGCGACAAACAATGCACAGAAATAAATAGGACCAATGATAAGAAGGTATAACGCATCCATAAAAATACTACCAATTTTTAAAATTGAACAGGGATTGTAGAAAGGGGTTTTATCACAAAATAGATAAGGTGCAAAAAATAGGTAAAACTTATTCTTATCTTAATATGACTGTATTTGTAAATAGCATAAATTGTAAGTACTAAAACACTTTCCTATGGTTTGGCGTAAGTTTAATGGCGAGACCCTAACGATACCTATAGAAGCACATTTAAGAAAATGTATAGAGGAAGAGAGTGCAAAACATAATAAACTAAAGGTCTATATCGGTACAGATAGTCAGGTAAAACAAACTGTAACAGAATTCGCAACGGTGATTGTTTTTTTAAGAGAGAAAAATGGAGGATTCATGTTTATTCATAATGAAAAAACAAATCAAAAATTACACATAAAGGAAAGAATGTTACTCGAAGTGTCAAAGAGTGTAGAAATTGCTTATTCTCTTTGTGATTTATTTATTGAACACGATGTGGAAATGGAAGTGCATGCAGATATTAATACCAATAGTCAATTTAAGAGCAATGAAGCGTTGAAAGACGCCATGGGATATATTATGGGGATGGGATTCGCATTCAAAGCAAAGCCAGACTCCTTTGCGAGTAGCTGTTGCGCAGACAAGGCGCTGAATTAGTCTTAAAATATAGTTAATACATAGATATATTAGGCTAAGCTATCATTCTATTGTAATTTTACACCTGCATGCAAAAGAGCACATTACTCAAATATTGCATATTCGTAAAGGTATGAACCAACTGAAAACAATCAATTATCGTTTTATTGGCTTACTCATTTTTGTAGGCTTATTTCAACATTTTTCTTTCGCAACTTTACAGAATAAGCTTGGATTTAATAATCTAAATTCAGGTATTGTTCAAAATAGTTTTTCCGAAAAAGGTTGCGCACATCAACATGATAATACATTAGAAATTTTTGCAGAAGCGACAGCTGAAGACGAAGACGAAATTCATAATGAACAGGAATTTAATAAGGTTTTTAATTCCAGCAATCAAACCTCTATTGCTCAACACTATTCGAATGCGATTCATATTCTTTATTTAAGATTAGCATCCACCAATCAACTTAAAGTTGATTTACCCTTCTTTATGCTCTATAATTCCTGGAAGAGCGACTTATCTTAATTTTTTTATCTAATGCTTTAATTACGCGTTAGACCTCACAGGCAATTACATGCTTGTATTTTTCTATGTTTATATTTTTAATACAGTAAAATAAATTTAATGAAAGGAGTCTTAACTATTGCCTATATGGCATCGATCATGCTTTTTGCATCTTGTTCAGAACAAGTTGAAGAGAAAGAAAAAGAAACAATATTTACAGTGACAAGTCCTATACAAATGGATACCACCATTTATAAAGAATATGTGGCACAAATACATTCTGCAAATCACATTGAACTTAGATCTCAAGAGAAAGGATATCTTCAGAAAATATTTGTGGATGAAGGGCAGTTTGTAAAAAAGGGTCAAATGATGTTTAAGCTGTTGCCAACAATTTATGAAGCAGAAGTTGGAAAGGCAAAAGCCGAATTAAACTTTGCAGAGATTGAATATAAAAACACTAAAGGATTGGCTGATAATAATGTTGTTTCATCTAGCGAGTTAGCAATGGCTAAAGCAAAACTTGATAAGGCTAAAGCAGAATTACAATTGGCCCAAGCGCACCTTGGTTTTACTGAAATTCGCGCACCCTTCGACGGAATCATGGATAAATTCCATACACGTTTGGGAAGTTTAATTGATGAAGGTGAATTGTTGACTAGTCTTTCTGATAATAGTAAAATGTGGGTGTACTTTAATGTGGCAGAAGCGGAATACTTGGACTATTTACAAAAGGTGAAGTCTAAAGAAAAACAAAAAGTATTACTACAAATGGCCAATAAGGAAATTTTTGAAACAACTGGCTATGTAGAAACAATTGAGGCAGATTTTAATAATGAAACTGGCAATATTGCATTTAGAGCAGCCTTCCCAAATCCGAAAGGAATACTTCGTCATGGTGAAACAGGTAATATAATGATGCCTATTCGTTTAAAAAATGCGATCCTAATTCCACAAAAATCAACTTTTGATGTACTTGACAAGAAGTATGTATATATAGTAGATGCTAAAGGTGTGATCAGATCTAATGAGATTACAATTGCTCAAGAAATTCCACATTTTTATATTCTTGCCTCTGGTCTAAAACCTACTGATAAAATTCTTTTAGAAGGTTTAGGTAAAGTAAAGAGCAACGAAAAGATCAAATACAATTTTGTTTCACTTGAAAAAGAATTGGCTGGAATCAAAAATATTCACGCCGAATAATGGCAAGTAAATCAAACAAGCATGTTTAAAAATTTTATAAAAAGACCCGTACTAGCCATTGCATTATCTTTAGCAATTGTCTTTTTGGGTTTCATCGCAATCACAAAATCACCGATTGCACAATTTCCAGAAATTGCACCTCCTAGGGTAAATATTTCAATCGAGTTCCCTGGATCAAATGCAGATGTATTAGTAAAATCAACGATCACTATTTTAGAGCGAGCTATCAATGGTGTACAAGGTATGCAATACATGATTTCGGATGCCACTAGTGCGAGTGAAGCAAGTATCGAAGTTATTTTTGAACCCGGAACTGATCCAACACTTGCAGCAGTTAGGGTAAAATCAAGAGTAGATCAGGTGATGACCAATCTACCTCCTTTAGTTCAACGTGAGGGAGTAATCATTTCTCCTATGCAACCAAGTATGTTGATGTACCTTAATCTATACAGCAAAGACAATAGTGTAGATGAGAAATTTTTGTTCAACTATGCAAATACCTTCATCCTACCAGAACTACAACGTATAAAAGGAATGGGGTTTGCACAAGCAATTGGTAGTCGTTCTTTTGCTATTCGTGTTTGGTTGAATCCCGAACGTATGAGGGCATATAATATATCAGCAAAAGATGTTTTAAAATCAATTGATGAACAAAGTGTGTTGGCTCGTCCAGGTCGAGTTGGTCTTAGTTCTGGAAAAACTGCACAATCTCAGGAATACGTATTCACTTATAAAGGATGGTACAATACGCCAGAACAATACAACGATATCGTAGTAAGAGCAAATGCAGATGGCGAAATTTTAAAACTAAAAGACATTGCTAAAGTAGAAGTAGGTTCTGAATTTGTAGACATCTATTCCAATAAAGACGGACATCCCTCAGCTTCATTGGTATTAAAGCAAAATCCTGGCAGTAATGCAAGAATTGTAATTGAGGATGTAAAAACAAAATTGGCAGAATTAAAAAAGGATTTTCCACCAGGTATTGATTTTGAAATCAATTACGATGTCTCCAAATTTGTAGATGCATCAATCGAAAAAGTATTACATACATTAATAGAAGCATTTTTATTAGTGGCATTTGTTGTCTTTATCTTTTTAGGGGACTGGCGCTCAACAATCATTCCTATTCTAGCTGTGCCAGTTTCGTTGATTGGCGCATTTGTATTTATGAACGCGTTTGGCATAAGTATCAACCTCATCACCTTATTTGCATTAGTACTAGCAATTGGTATTGTTGTTGATAATGCTATTGTAGTGGTAGAAGCAGTTCACGTAAAGATGGAAGAAGAAAATATTTCACCATATGCAGCAGTGCAAAAAGTAGTAGTAGAAATCAGTGGTGCAATTATCGCAATTACCTTAGTCATGGCTTCTGTATTTATCCCTGTCGCATTTATGACAGGTCCAGTGGGTGTATTGTATCGTCAGTTCTCATTGACTATGGCAAGTGCCATTGTCATTTCTGGATTTGTTGCCTTAACGCTCACCCCAGTATTGTGCGCCATGTTACTTAAGAATACACATGGTAAGCCAAAGAGAAAAACGCCAATCAACCTTTTCTTAAACTGGTTCAATAAAACTTTTGATCGTGCTACAGGTAAATACGAGGGGCTACTTGTTTTAATTGTTAATAGAAAAACTTTGACTTTCGGTATTTTGATTGTCTTTGGTTTAGGAATTATGGGAATTAATAAAGTGCTTCCAGCAGGATTTATCCCCAATGAAGATCAGGGACAAATTTATGCCATCATTCAAACCCCTCCTGGAACTACTTTGGAACGTACCAATGAAATTTCAAAGAAACTTCAAGTAATTGCTAAAGAAGTAGAAGGCGTCTCTTCGGTAACTTCACTTGCAGGTTACGAAATTCTTACTGAAGGTCGTGGTTCTAATGCGGGTACCTGTTTGATTAACTTGAAAGACTGGTCAGAAAGAAAACAAAACGTTAAAGAAATTATTAAGGAAATTGAAGAGAAATCTAAAGACCTGCCTGCCAATATCGAATACTTTGAACCACCGGCGGTACCGGGTTACGGAACATCTGATGGATTCTCTCTTCGTTTACTAGACAAAGGAAGTAATGTTGATTATCAAGAATTTGATAAAGTAAATACTGAATTTGTGCAAGCACTAAGTAAGCGTAAAGAACTGAGCGGTTTGTTCTCTTTTTATTCTGCAAAATATCCCCAATACGAGATATTCATAGATAATAGTTTAGCGATGCAAAAAGGAGTGTCTCTAGGTGAAGCTATGGAGAACTTAAACATAATGGTTGGAAGTACCTATGAACAAGGATTCATACGTTTTAACAATTATTATAAAGTGTACACGCAATCATCTCCTGAATTCAGAAAGCAACCATCTGATATTTTAAATATGTTTATTAAAAACGAACATGGCGAAATGGTTCCCTACTCTGCTTTTATGACAATTAAAAAAACACAAGGCCCTAATGAGATTGCCAGGTATAATCTTTATGTCTCCTCTTTAATCAATGGTGTTCCTGCAAAAGGCTATTCTTCTGGTGATGCTATTGAAGCCATTAAGGAAGTTGCAAAAACGACCTTACCAAGGGGATATGATATAGCTTGGGAAGGAATTTCATACGATGAATCTAAGAGAGGAAATGAAGCATTATACATTTTCTTAGTCGTGATCTTCTTTGTTTACCTCATCTTATCGGCACAATATGAAAGTTTTATTTTACCGATGGCTGTTCTACTTTCTATTTTCCCGGGTGTATTCGGTTCCTTCTTATTATTAAAACTAATGCATTTGTCAAATGACGTGTATGCGCAGGTGGGACTGATTATGTTAGTTGGTTTACTTGGAAAGAACGCTGTATTGATTGTTGAATTTGCAGTGCAAAAACAAAATCAGGGCGCCACTGTTTTAGAAGCTGCTATTACAGGTGCTAAAGCGCGATTCCGACCAATTTTAATGACTTCATTTGCATTTATTGCAGGTTTGATTCCTCTTGTGTTGGCAAAAGGTCCGGGCGCGGTTGGTAACCACACCATTGGTGCATCTGCACTAGGCGGGATGTTGTTTGGAACAATTTTTGGTGTCATTGTTGTTCCTGGCCTTTACTACATTTTCGCAAAACTTCAGGAAGGCAGGTCACTCATTAAAAATGAAGATCTAAATCCATTAACAGAGGACTTTGTAGAAAATAGAGAAGATGCTAGTCTTATAAAACAAATTAAAAACATCATTAAAAAAATAAGGAGGAATAAAAATGAAAACTAAATATTTAATCTTGCTGCTTAGTGTTGGTTTTACTGCTTGTAAAATACCTGCGCTCATTAGCAAACAGGAGGATAAAACAGTACCTGCTTATTATAATTCAGTTCAAGATTCAACAAATATCGCATCTGTAAAATGGCGTCAGTACTTCACAGATCCCTATTTGATTGCCATTATTGATTCTGCGTTAAAAAATAATCAGGAATTAAATATTGCACTTCGTGAAATTGAAATTGACAAGAATGAAATTCAAGCACGTAAGGGAGAATATTTACCTTTTGTAAATTTGGCTGGCGTTGCTGGCGTTGAGAAAACGGGGAGATACACCTGGGATGGCCTTTCTGAGGAAGATTTAAAATCGAACCCAGAAAAAGGACCGAAATATATTGGTGATTTTAGGACTGGGGTGTATGCCTCATGGGAATTGGATGTGTGGAAAAAATTGAGGAATGCAAAAAAATCAGCAGTTGTAAAATATTTTTCGACCATAGAGGGTAGAAACTTTATGCTAACAAATATCATTTCAGAAATAGCATCCTCCTACTATGAATTATTAGCGCTTGATAATATGATGTCCATTGTACAACAGAATATTGATTTACAAAAAAATGCGTTGCTGATGGTTAAGCTTGAAAAAGAAGCTGCTAAAGTATCTCAACTAGCAGTGAATCGATTTGATGCACAATTATTGCATACACAAAACCTTCAATATGGAATACAGCAGCAGATTGTAGAAACAGAAAACAAAATAAATTTTCTAGCTGGTAGATTTTCAAAACATGTTGCAAGGACATATACGGATTTAAATGATATTTCTGTTGAAATAGTTCAAAGTGGTATTCCATCTCAGCTATTATTAAATCGACCAGATATTCGACAAGCTGAATTAAATTTAGCTGCCTCTAAGTTGGATGTACAAGTTGCTAGAGCAAATTTTTATCCTTCATTTAGATTGACCGCAGGTACAGGATTTACGGCTTTCAATCCTGGTTTTATATTCAGTCCTGAATCCTTGTTATACAATATCGCAGGTGATGCAGTTGGACCTTTGATTAATAAAAATGGTATAAAAGCTGCTTATAAAAATGCAAATGAAAAACAATTCATTTCGGCATATGAATATGAACGTACTATACTTAATTCA
>Ga0209191_1000485_pt1 | contig 30629 bp, 35 predicted proteins | sample S_130626_EF_Meta_FD_187320 | JGI IMG/M metagenome (GOLD analysis project Ga0209191, IMG submission 187320) | Freshwater microbial communities from Lake Simoncouche, Canada to study carbon cycling - S_130626_EF_MetaG (SPAdes) (version 2) | ecosystem: Environmental > Aquatic > Freshwater > Lake ...
CTGGCTCTACAGATGGCTCTAACGTCTTCCCTGATGGTCCAGATATTGTAACTATCACTGTACGTAACCTCAGCGCAGCAAACGTAACTACATCAACTGTTAACGGACGTCTATCCTGGACTGAAGCACAAGCATAAGGAGGCCTCACGGTGGCTTTAAATAAGCTAAACCATATATACGGTGAGCCTCTTGTTGTAAGTTCGCTTAACGTACTTGGCAGCACTGTCCTTGACAGTACCCTTACTGTTCTAGGAGAGTCTACCTTTGCATCTGCATCTATTGGTGCGGTCACAAATACTCAAATACAGTACCTAGCAGGCCTTACAAGCGACGTTCAGACCCAACTTAATGGGAAAGTTACAGCTGCCCAAGTTGCAACGCTCTACGCCCCTTTAACAGGCGCTACGTTTACCGGTGCGATCTCTGCTACCGACCTAACTCTTACTAACGACTTAACCGTAGCTAATGGTGGAACCGGTTTAAGCGCAACCACTAAAGGTGGAATCTTTGTAGGTAACTCTACAACCTCCTTCACTAACGTCACTGTTGGAACTGACGGCTACTTGCTTACTGCAGACAGTGCTCAAGCAACAGGTCTTAAGTGGGCAGCAGCTCCTGTAAGCCTTCCAAGCCAAACATCTAACTCAGGCAAGTACTTAACCACTGATGGAACGTCTGCGTCTTGGGTCACACTAAACGCCCTACCTACTCAGACTGGTAACTCGGGTAAGTTCTTAACCACAGATGCAACAACTGCTTCTTGGGCAACTCTTACAGCATCTAACCTAACTGGTGGAACTCTTTCATCTACCATCTTAGGTAACTCTACTGTTTACATTGGTACTACAGCTGTAGCCCTTAACCGTACAACAGCAAACCTTGGCCTTACTGGTATATCAAGCGTAGCATTTCCAGGATCAACCTCTGGTACAACAACTGTTCAGGCATCTGCAGCAGCGGGTACAACCACATTTACTCTTCCAGCAACTACAGGTACTGCGGCTCTCCAGGGAGACACTCACTATGTAGGAACTACTGCGGTTGCTCTTAACCGTGCTTCTGCTAACCAATCTCTGACAGGTATCTCAAGCGTTGCTCTTCCCGGATCTACTTCCGGAACTATTACTTTACAGCCCGCAGCAACTGCAGGTACCAACACTATTACTCTTCCAGCTGCTACTGGAACGGTTGATTTACAGGGCAATACCTTCTATGTAGGTACAACAGCTATTGCTAATAACCGTGCCTCAGCATCTCAGACACTTACTGGCGTGAGCATTGATGGTAACGCAGCTACTGCTACCTCTGTAACTAACGGCCTTACTACCTCTAATTACAGCTCTTATGCCGTACCACTATCTGGTGGAATTATGAGCGGTACTTTAACTATTGGAAATGTTGGAGACCAGATTCACCTTCACCCAGTAGCTAATGGAACTTCAGGAAAAACAACTCTTCTTAGAAATGATGGTTCTGACTTCTACATCCTTCTTGCTGATTCAAACACTACTCCAGCGTCTGCATCTTGGAATGCCTTGCGCCCGTTATTCATCAATACAACTACAGGAGTATTAAACTCAGTTAACAGCCAGAACTTTAGCGGAACAACTACTGTCCAAGGAACACTTGTTATTAACTCTGATGCTCGCTTAAAGGAGAACTTAACTCCTCTTACAAACGCCCTTGATAAGGTTAAAGCACTTACTGGTTATAACTACAACCGTATTGGTTCTGAAAAACTTGAGATGGGAGTTGTTGCTCAAGAGGTGCAGGTTATTGCGCCAGAATTAATTATAGAGAATGAAGAAGGAACGCTTGCTGTAGCCTACGCAAATATGGTAGCATTGCTTATTGAGGCAATTAAAGAACAATCTATTCAGATCGCTTCTCTTGAGGAGCAAGTAAAAGAACTTAGGGGCTAACAATGGCGACTACTATTTCGGGCACAACTGTTACTTTTACTGACGGCTCTACTTGGGGTGGGGCTAATGGCGCACTAACTCCAGATGGCAATACTTCTAGAACATCTTTAGACCACAACATTGGACACATTATATTAGCTAACTGTATTTTTAATGCCAATACCGTGGGGTTTGAATCTGGAGGCCTTACGTTTTGGGCATTAAATATGCCTAACTCTTACTATCACATATATGCTGGAGTTATTAATCTTGCACCTAATGTAAATACAGCTTTTGATGCTACTGATTCTAGACACGGCTCTCAGTCTTATTTTGCTAGGGGGTCTGGAGGAAGTACTTTAAGTGGTACTTGGAAAGCTAGAGGGCAAGCTTGCGGTGCAGGCATTAATCAAACAAATGGTTACTTTGTTTTAATGGAGCGTGTTGCATAATGGCGTTTACTTTATCTGGAACAACCTTAACCGCAAATAGTGGGAACGCATATACTTCACAACCTACAGCAGCAGCTATTGGTGGAAATTATTCAATCGGTTATGCGGTTGGGGCTTTTGTGATGTCTATTCAGGTAAACCCAAAGACCCCGCAATCTTATGTAAATGACGCTGTGGCAGTAAATGGAACTGCCGGATACTTGGTTCCTTGGCCTACTTGGTACTGGAACTATGTTCAAGGGGGTGGACCTTACACAGGTGCGGCAAATCAAGCTGTTACTGGTTTTATCACATCTGTTTCTTCTGTTGTAAACTTTCCCGCATCAAACACTAACTACACAGCTATACCTGGTGTGTGGAGAGCTTCTGGTTGGTGTGGAGATGCGGATTATATTGATGAGCAGTACTTTTATCAGGTGTTTAGGAGAGTCGCATGACTATGACCGTAGATGGTAACTTTATTACCTACAATGATGGAACTAAGCAGCAATCAGCAAACTTTAGAGTACTAGATGGTAACACCGCTCATAACGCTACCAATTACGCAATTGGTACGTACCTACTTATAGACACCAAACACTATAACGGTAGGACCAGCCCTATTCCTCTAGATGGTTGGGGAAGGTATTACACTGGGCCGTCCCTGTATGGGTCTCCTGCAAATCAGGGTTCAGGAGCAATTGCTGTTTTTAATAATGCTATGGGTTTTCTTCAAGCTTGTGCTGCATCGGGGGCTTCTGGAGGAACAACTTTATCAGGCACATGGGTTTCAAGAGGCTCTGGGCAATCTCAGGCTTTTGTCGTACGAATAGCATAGGAGAATAAAATGGAAAACAATCCACTAAGTAATGTAAGAGATGTAAAGCGTTTAGCAGAAGGCTCAGACCAGCGCTTTCAGTGCATCGTAGATTTAACGATGAACGGTGTTACAGAGGCAGTTGGTTACATCGCTGATAAAGACGATGTAGCTGAAACAGGTCAATGGGTCTACGCACAGATTATGAGCGGTGAAGCTGGGGAGATTGCAGAGTATGAACCACCTGCCCCTCCAACAGATGAGTACTTAGCTGAGATGGCACGTAATGAGCGAGGCTCTAGACTGCGTTACCTAGATACAATCTTAACTAATCCACTTCGTTGGGCTGCGTATAGCGAGGAACAACAGACCGTTATTGCTAAGTACCGTCAAGATCTATTAGACGTACCTGCACAAGCAGGTTTTCCTCAGGAGATTAACTGGCCAGTAAGCCCGGTTTAAAATGGCTTTCTATTCTTTTACCTACACAGTAAACAGTGTAAAGGGAAACCCTGAGCGTGAACAACATGCTCAAAAAATACATGACTATATGGGTAAAGTCACCACTCCTTTAGGAACTCCCACTATCTCTCTTACTAATAAGAAAGAATGTTGGGAGTGGCTAGAGGCAAACCCAGACTTCAATATAGATCTTGTAGGGTACAACCCTGGGCACTACTCTAAGTCTCAAGTTATTAGAAAGTTTTCTAAAAGAGATGGTTGGAAGTATGGGGAGATTGGCGTTTGGGCTAGTAACTTTCTTGCCTGGAAAGCATTTGTAAACTCCCCACAGGATTGTCTTATTCTATTTGAGGATGATCTTATTATACAAGATGACTTTATGCACACCCTGCACACCTACATGGATGAGCTCCCTGAGGATTGGGAGATATTCTACTTTTTTGTAGACCCATCAACACACGTATTCTACAAACCAAATGAGCATCACATTAATAAGGACCACGTCTGTACGGTGTACCAGGATTGGTCTAATGCCTGCTATGTGATAAACAAGAAGGCGGCATCCAAACTATACTCAGAGATCCAGGTTAACCCTATTGGCTTGCCAGTTGATTGGCACATCCTAAAACGATTAGATGTCTTTAACGTATACACTGTTTTACCAACAGCCTATATTCCTTGCAGCCTTGTACCACAAATTAAATCCAGCTTTCAAAGCTCACAGAAAAGGTGGGATTTAAGCGGGCCTTACGGTGAGTGGGGTGTGGATGACAAAGGAATACCATACAGTCCTTTAGCATACGTTAACTTGTTAGAGAAAGAGTATGAAAAACATGACTGACATCTTATATAAAGTTTTTCACTCAGACAAGGACACTGATAGAGAACACCTGTGGCATAGTGCTAACCATATCTTACAGTTTATTGGAAAAGAACTTGATACCCCTACAGTTTTAATATCTGGCCCTAGGGCTCTTAAAAAGTTTTTAAATGAGAACCCCGATTTTAACGTAGATCTTAAAGGCTACGACCCACGTAAATACATGGATTCTAGATCTCAGTTTGTAGGAGCTATCTGCAGAGTGGGTTGGAGATATGGGGAGCTGGGCGTGTGGGCTAGCAACTGGCTTGCTTGGAAAAACTTTTTAAACACAGATGCTGACTACCTGATCCTTGCTGAAGACGACATAGTTTTAATAGATGAGTGTAAAATGTTACTGGATCTATATGTAGAGCATCTGCCTGAGGGTTGGGATCAGTTTCATCTATGGGCTCCTACAGGAGACCTATCTCTATATGACCCAAACAAGCACGGTATAGGTAATATGTATGTGGCTAAGGCATATCAAAACTGGTCTAACACTGGATATATGTTGAGCCGTAGCGGGGCACAAAAGCTTTTAGATGATGTTAAAAAAAGAGGTATCAAACTACCTTTAGATTGGCTTTGGTTTCAGGAGTCAGCCGAGTTTGATTTTAACTGCTACACCATAACCCCACAAAGTACCCACCTATGTTATAACAGCGAAGAGGTTGGGTCCACCTTTCAATGGCAAATGAGGCGGGAAGACCTGACAAACTACGACTCTCACCTGTAAGCTTAGCTAGGTATCCAGAGGCAATACACTAATTTTTATAGTATAGTAAGACCCTAATCTTAAGGAGCACACATGCCAGCAGACTATCCCGGTTTAGTTCACTCATTTAGCCCTCGACAGGATCTGGTTGATACTGTTATTGCTGATAACGTAAACGCCCTACAGCTTGAGGTAGCAGCTGTTCAAACAGTTCTAGGTAGCTCAGCAAATAGCACCAACCCACTGATCTCTACCTTCTCAGGTACATGGAGCTCAGCAACATCCTCTTGGGGCACTGTGGGTGCTCGCCTTCTTAATATTGAAGCTGGTCTTGTTAACGGCGTTCCTAACGTACCTTACGTATTAAATACGGGTGGAAGCACTATTACCACCACCTCTAATAAAGCTATTGTGCTTCAAGCAGGATCAGGAAGCTTAAACCTTCTTGAATCGTATTCATCTGGAGCAGTATTAGGGTTTAACTTAAACTCTTCAGGTATCCCTAAAGTAGGAACTAACAATGTTCTGTATGTAGGTAGTACAGAGTACATCGCTTTAACTACTGCAGACACAAGTTCATCTGCATCGGCAGCAGCAAAGATCCCACTATCTACCGTAACAACAGCCGGTGATTTAATTGTAGGTACTGGAAACGCTACCGTTGGTCGTTTAGGTATTGGCTCTTCTGGTCAGGCTTTGATTATGAGCGGTACCTCGGTTGTATGGGGCGCACCTGTAGATGCTACTAAAATTCCTTTATCTACAGTTACTACAGCCGGAGATTTACTACTTGGTACTGGAGCTTCTACTGTTGGTCGTTTAGGTATCGGTACTAGCAGTCACATACTTACCTCTAATGGGACAACAGCTACGTGGGCAGCACCTGCTGTAACCGCAGCTCAACTTACCACAACTAACACAGCTGTAGCGACAGCTCAAGCAGCGGCAGATGCAAAGATTCCATTATCTACAGTTACCACTGCTGGAGATTTAATCCTTGGTACTGGAGCTTCTACAGTTAGTCGTTTAGGTCGTGGAACAACTGGTCAGGCTTTAGTTATGAGTGGGACATCCGTTGTATGGGCTGCTCCAGTAGATGCTACTAAAATTCCTCTTTCAACGGTAACCACAGCTGGTGATTTAATTGTGGGAACTGGAAGCTCTACAGTAGGTCGTATTGGTATTGGATCTAACGGCCAGATACTAACAAGTAACGGAACTACCGCTGCTTGGGCAACACTGTCGACACCATATGTAAATCAAACAAACGGCACAGTAACAACAGCTGCAACCTCCTCAGCTGTAGTTCGTAATATTCACACATCTACTTCTACTCCAGTATCCGGTAACGGTATAGATGGAGACGTCTGGCTTGTGTATACATAATGGCGGGCCGTGTTAAGGTAGCAGGTACTTGGAGAGCAACACCTGCTGTATACACTAAGGTAGCTGGAAGCTGGCGCACAGTATCAAAAGGGTATATTAAAGTAGCCGGTACTTGGAGACTATGGTTTTTAGCCGCTATCACTGATTCATTTACTAGAAACACAAACGGTACAGGTACTTTAGGTAATACAGATACTGGAAACACTTGGAGTAACTTAAGAGGGTCTTGGTTTGCTAACGGTACCCAAGCAGCAGAAATTGCTACAGCTACGTCAGCTTATCCTCTTGCTGTAGTTGAACTGGGTTCATCAAATATGATTGTCTCAGCCAATATTACACAATCCACGGGTGTTGTTGTATGGGGCGTTGATGCTAATAACTGGTGGGCTGTAGTAAATACAAACTATAACTATAACTTTCAATACACTGGTACCTGTACCTCTTGCAGCACCTGTTACTACTGCAGTAGTTATACTTGCGCCGGTGCCTGTGGTAACGCCGTAGCTGATACTAATAACTGCTGTACAAATGTAACTATATATGTTTGCGACGGCTACTGCGCGGGTTATGACTCATATGGTAATTGTTATGATTGGCAATATAATTGTTATTACGAAACTTTTTGCGTTGGAGATACCTATCCATGTGGTAATGCCGTAGCAGATACAAATAACTGTGGTTGCTGCTCAACCGCGTACACATGCTGTAGTGATTATTCTTGCACTCAAACCGGCACAGCTACTCAATATCAAATTAAAGTTTTAAGGTCGGTTGCAGGAACAATAACAGAAATTAATGCTGCAAACCTATCTTCTGTGGCAACTAGCGTATCAGTTACTACCTCAGGCAATACTTTGAGCTATACGGCTTATAGCGCAGGTTCACCAATTGCCACATACTCTGCGGCGCAAACATCGCCTAACACTGGTACAAAGCCTGGTATTATTAAGGGACCTGCCACTCAAGGCTCAGATACAGTAGATAACTTTGCGGCATCACCAAACTAAGGAGCACAATATGAGCACACCCTATGACCGTCCAGCTAGGCCTTGGGACCTGTATAATAAAAACCTGGGACGAGTAGATACTTTAGATGCCGAAGCGCGTCTTGCTATCTGCAAGGCATGTCCATCTTTACTTCCTACGGGAAACTGTAAAGAGTGTGGCTGCTTTATGTCTCAAAAGGTAAAGTTACCAAACGCATCTTGCCCATTACATAAGTGGGAGTCAATACGAATTTCATATAAAGAAGAGATAGAGGAATAACACATGACAACAGAACCTACCAGAGTATTGCCACCTAATATTGTGGCATATGTTATTGATAACACAGTTGTACAAACAATTTTTGTAGATGATCGCATGGCCGCAATTGTTTTAAGCGAACCATTGGTGCTTAATATTACAGATCGTGGAATAAACACAGTTTTACAAGGGGACATTTACGATCCAGAAACAGGCACGTTTAGCCGCCCTACTGAATAAGGAGATATAATGCGTGGAGACAAGCGTGAGGGTCGATTTAGTATTGACTTTGAACGTTCCTCCAGCGTCTCTGGAGTAACTAAAGAGCTAGTACATACCGTAGGCACAACAATTGATTGGTATATCTACGATAACGTTAACAGCATTATTGACCCTATCTATGATGTAGGGGCTGATGGTGTTGGTGGCGGACGTATGTGGAAACCAAAAATTGCTATCCCTGCAATTAACGCAAATATGGATCAAGGCACATCTGTGTACGATCAACGAGGTTTCTATAACACAGATACTCTTAATATAGTTTTTAATATGGACGTTATAGAAAACGCTGTAAGTCTATATGGAACTGTAGCTGAGAATATTAGACGCCTATCTACAATAACTACTAACCCTGACCTATACCTAAGAGACAGAATTGTCTTTAGAGATGGGGTATTTTCTCCAATTCGGATTGGGTTAGACGGACTTTTAGGCGATAAATATACTATTGTTAATGTTCAATGTGTTCAGGTTAACCCTGAAGAAATGGTTAACGACACTCAGTTCCAATACTATGCACTACTTAACTCTCAAAATTGGGCTCCATTCGTACATGAAGGTTACGGAGATGGATACTACGGCACGGAAGGATACGGCTACTAATGCCATTAATTAAACCAACTAAAGGATCACTAGATTGGGACGTAAGTCTTAACGCTGCTCTTGACACGTTAGACGCAGAAAAAGCCCCCAAAGCTAGCCCAACGTTTACTGGAACAGTACGTCTGACAAACACCACTGCACCTACCGTCAATATGACAGGTGGAGGCATCCTCTACGTGGAAGCTGGGGCTCTAAAGTACAGGGGTTCTTCAGGTACTGTTACCACAATTGGTCCCGCATAATGGCTAAGATTAAAGCCGGTGGGGCAGACCACGTTGTAAAGAAGAACAAAAAGGGCGAAATAATTGTTGATCATGCTGCTAGCGCTAAGGCTGGCAAATATGATAAGATTAACCTGACCAAGAAAGCTGGGGCCAAGACCGTCAAAGAAGGCGAGAAGGCAACTAGAGATTGGCATAAGAAGAATCCTCATACGAAAGGTAAGAAATAATGTGCGCAGCATGCGGATGTGGTAAGAAAAAGGGCGAGCCAGGTTTTGGCAAGGGCCCTAAGTCTAAGATGGCAACAAAGAAGTGTACTTGCGGTACTTGTAAGGCATGTAAGGCAAAGAAGAAGTAATGTGCGCTACCTGTGGCTGCGGTAAGCCTAAAGACAAGCACGGCATGAAGACCCTATCTGCTGCCAATAAGAAGTACGACAAGAAGTCTGACTCAAAAGGTAAGTCTAAAAAAACCAACGTAGTACGAAAGAAGGGTATGTAATGTCTAAGTACACGGAGAAGTCTGATAAGAAGCAGGACGCCAAAGACACAAAGGGCATGAGCCCAAAGCAAAAGGCGGCCTTTCATAAGGCAGACAAAAAGCATCGCAAACCTAAGTCCCAAGAGGACGACGCCAAGATGGACAAGAAGATCATCAAGAAGATTAAAAAGAAGTAACGAGTTAGCCCCCGCAAGGGGGCTTTTTCGTTTATGATATCCTATGACGCCAGAGAAATCTGGAACCCTGCAGCTACACCCTTGCACCTCTATTGGAGGATTTATGATTAACCTTACTAATCGCATCCTGCGTGAAGAAACGGATGCCGACAAAGTTGAGTTCGTTCGTGGTGTTTCCAACCTAAATAACAACGGCGGTAAGAAAGTCGTTGGAGGTTTAGTGGCAGGATATATCATCGCGAAGTGGCTCACAAAAAATGGGTAAGCCTTCATGGAAAGCAATGATGCTGCAACCTATACGCCAGCAAGAAAAGAAGCTCACCTCTGCCTATGAGCAGATAATGCGTGCAAGTGTCGCAGCGATGCCTAACTGGACACCGGAAGCTGTAAAGAGTATTAACATGCGCTATAAAGATGGCGGACATGTAATCACCTATTCTGATGACAGTATTCTTGATATTGAAAATGGCACCCCAGACCAAGACTTGTCCCCAGCTATTCGAAATTTTATGATAAATAGGAACGGTAAATAACTATGCCTATTTTTATTAATGAAGATGCCGCCTTAAAAAAACGTATTAGCGGCTTGACGGTATCAGATAGCGGGAACGCCACAAGACCTGTACCTGTGTTTTACGGACACCCTGACAAAGACATTCGTAGCCAGACCTATCCATATATCACTATTGATTTGATCGGTGTATCAGAAGACCGTGAGCGTGCTCATAGAGGCTATGTACCTCTTACTTACAAACCTGAAGGTATGGATCTTGGTGACCCTACAAGCGGCGCCCAGAATATGGTCAGCATGCCTATACCACTAGATTTATATTACCAGGTCTGTACTTGGTCACGTCAACCACGGCACGATAGACAGATAATATCTGCTATGCTTAGCCCAGTAAGAATACCATATAGATTTGGACAACTCTGGATCCCAGAAGATAGCACATGGCGTCGTATGGATCTCCTAGGGTTTACAAAAAGAGACACTAATGAGGGCGGTAAGCGCCTTTTTAGTAATGTCTACAATCTTCGTGTAAGTGCGGAAGTATTTACCGATGAGTTTGTACCAGCTTACCAAGTACTAACAGACCCTAACATCGAGCTGACGTGGCAGACAACCTCGTTTACTACCCCCACAAACTAACTACAATCCCGTTACTTTAAGAAAATAACCTAACCTAAAGGAGTAAAACTAAATGGCAACATTCAGTCGCCCAGGCGTCTATGTCCAAGAAGTGTCTCTTCCACAGCAAGTTGGCTTGCCAGATACTAGCGCCTCAGTAGGCGCAATGGCAGGTGCTCTTTCTAAGGGTGATGCAACTGAACCTCAGTTGCTTCAATCTTGGGGAGACTTTGTGAAGACATTTGGCGGATTAAATGACACCTACCCATTAACATGGGCTGCATACAATTTCTTCGCAAATGGCGGAGGATCATTGTACGTACGTCGTATCACTGGTGCTGGAGCACTTCCAGGAACCATCACATTTATTAACCAAGCCACATCAACTTCTACGTTTACAGCCACTGTTACTGCAGCATCTGCAGCATCAGGTACAGTTACATATACAGCTGCAAACACATTTGCTGCTGGACAGACAGTAACTATTACTGGTCTTAGCACAGCTGCATTTAACCTATCAGCTGTAACTATTGCATCTGCATCAGCAACACAGTTTACAGTAACAAATGCTGCAACTGGTACAGCCGTAACAGGTGCTACAGCTTCAGCTACAGTTACAGTTACTGCTACACCTGTATTTACACTCAGCGCTGTAAACGCTGGAACATGGTCTGGTTCATATTCAGCACAGGTAGTTCCAGCAGGTGTTGGAACCCGCTTTGGTCTTAACATCTACTATACAGTTGGTTCAGCAACAAGCCTAGTAGAATCATTTACAGATCTAAGCATGACTTCAACTGATAAGTACTACTTTAAATCTGTAATTGATACTACATCAAGTATTGTAAGAGTTAACACATCAGGAATTTCTACCACTGCATTCCCATACACAGCTGCTACAACACCTACTGCATTTTCTGGTGGCGCCGATGGTGCTGCTCTTGTACGTGCAGACTACTCTGCTGCATGGCCATCATTTGACCCTATTCAGAATCCTTTGCTTGTTTATGCAGCAGATGCTCCATACGCAGCAACATCTACACTTACAGCTCAGATTCATGGCGATGCTATGATTTATGCAGGATCTCGCGACGATGCATTTGTAATCATAGATACTCCTTCAGGTCTTTCTGTTTCAGCAGCTAAGGCTCAAGTAACAGCTACTATGGCAATCGGTGCCGCAGCTACAACTGGAAACATTGCAGCTGCTTACTACCCATGGGTTAATATCCCAGACGGTAACAAGATTCCTGGTGCAGTTCATGCTCAGGCACCTGGTGCTGCAATGGTTGGTCAGTTCTTAGCCACAGATAAAAGCCGTGGAGTATTCAAGACCCCAGCAGGTTTAGGTAACAAGATTGCTCTTGCAGTCTCTACCGAGCACCAGTTCACTAACGCAGAGCTTGATGATATCAATACATACGCTGACCCAATCAACGCAATTCGCAACGTCCCTGGCGCTGGAATTGTTGTTATGGGTGGACGTACTATGGATAACACACCTGGCAACCGCTATATTAACATCCGTCGTTCTCTAACATTTATTGAAAAGCAAGCTAGAGATCTTAGTGCTTTTGCTGTATTTGAGAATAATGATTCTCTTTTGTGGAATAATCTACGTACAGGAATTGGCAATTTTCTTCTCAATTATTGGCAACAAGGCGGTCTTCGTGGTAACTCTCCAACTGAAGCTTACTTTATAAAAGTTGACGAGACTACAACTACTTGGTCAGACATTCAAAATGGTCGAGTAAATATTGAAATAGGCGTAGCCCTACAATACCCAGCAGAGTTTGTTGTCATTAGAATTGGACAACTAACAGGAAACGCAACAGCGTAAAGGAGATAAACAAAAATGGCCGATGCACCAAAAGTATACTCAAATGCACTCAGTAATGAAATACAGGATACAGGAAAACTAATTACAGATCCAGTTCGTAATTTTAAGTTTCTTGTTACCTTCTCGCCTACCAACGGCGCACCTACTACTTGGAAGGGCGGGTTTGGAACAATGGGCTTTGTATCATTGTCTGGACTTAGCGTAAACACAGAAGCTATTGCATACCGCGAAGGTGGTTACAATACCAACATGCACCAAATTCCTGGACAATCATCCTTTACTCCAATTAGTTTATCAAAAGGCGTAATGCTTAATCAAAATGGTAACTCTCTTTGGATGAAGCGTCTGTTTGCAATTATGACTCCAAGCGCTACTACAGGTATTGGATCAAACTTCCGTTGCAACCTAGACATCAAGGTCCTAAGCCATCCAAACCCAGCTGGTTGGAAAGGCTCAGATTCAACTAAACCTGATGCAACTAATGCGTATGAACAACATACGTCTTTGCGTTTTAAGGTTTATAACGCATGGATCACATCTCTATCATACAGTGATATGGATGCAGGAGCTAACAGCCTCATGGTTGAATCAATGCAGCTTGTGCATGAAGGCTTCGACGTAAGCTACGCTGAAGACCTCACAATAGCTAAGACCGCAGAAGCACTTCCATAACCACTACATATAAGGAAACAATATGAACACAGATACAGTTATAAATTCGCACACAAATCCTGAACTAGCAAACAAGTTAGCTAAGAAAGCTACAGAGTTGTCTGATCAGGAGGCAATGGTGAAAGCGGTAAAACCGCCAGTAACTTTGCCTCCTGCTACAGACGTAGATCTTCCTGGCGGTTTGTTTGATCCGTTTAACGGTCTTATTTCTAAGGCAGAAATTAGAGAACTTACAGGTGTAGACGAAGAGGCAATCTCTAAAATCGTTGACCCTGGTAAAGCTCTTCTTGCTATCTTAGAACGAGCTACAGTTAAAATTGGAGATGAGCCAGCTACTAAAGAAGTACTTGATTCTTTATTTTCTGGGGACCGAGAGATGCTTCTTCTAGCTATTAGATGCGCTACTTTTGGAAATGAAATTAAGTTAGGTCCTGGATTGTGCCCTCACTGTGAGGAAGCGCAGACCTTTAATATAGACCTTTCTAAAGACGTTGATATTAAGCGCCTTGACGACGATGCTGAGTTTATAGTAGAATGTAAAGTTGGCAAAGTTTTGGTAACACTACCAAAGGGTTCTACACAGAAAGCTATTATTGACTCAACAAATAAAACCTCTGCGGAGCTAGACACTATTTTGTTAAAGAACTGTGTTCTAGAAATTAATGGTCGACAGGTCATTAGCCCTGAGGAAGTTAGAAACTTAGCTATGCTTGATCGCAGAACTATTTTAAAGGAAATCGCAGACCGCAACCCGGGTCCACAATTAGGAGCACTAAAGAAAGAATGTCAGTCTTGCGGCCAGGAGGTGCCGCTCCCGCTATCACTAGCGGATCTATTTCGAGACTGAAGTTGATTACGAACTTCTAACTGATATGTATGACTTATTAAGTCAAAACTATAAAGGTTGGACGTTAACAGAGATTCGTTCTTTATCACCTAGAGAACGACTTAACTGGTTATATAAAGCAGCAGATAGACTAAGGCGGTGATTAAATGTCCCAAAGCACGGTACGTCCTGATGACGCTGACGACTCTGGCTTCTCCCTAAACGGATTAGATGAAAAAGAATTTGATGCTCTGCCTAAAGAGATGCTTAAGGTCTTTAAAGAAGTTGAAAAACTTGTAGAAAAGATCATGAAGGACTGGGGCAAAACTCTTGACGAAACAAAAGAGACCGCAAAAGAAGTAGGCGATGCTGCCAGTGGTGGCTCTGGCGGAAAGATGGCCAACAGTCTTGGAAAGTTTAGTAGCCCTGCCGGTAAAGTGGGTATGGGAATTCTGGCTGTGGGAGCTGCCTATACCTCCATGGCTCCTAACACTATGGATGCTGTTACTCAGCGTATGCAGGCAGATACGTTTGCCGGTCTTAGTGGTGTACAGGGCGGATCTCGTGGCGCAATCCGTCAAGCTAACAAACTAGTTGGTGGCGGAGCTACAAGTGCTATGGGCCCTACTATGGCTCAAGCAACTCTTTTTGGCAAAGGTATGGCTGCGGGCACAGTAGGTGCTAACAACGTTATGGGGCAGATGGCTGGCTCAACCGCGTTTAGCGGCATGAGTAACCAGCAAGTTGCAGGGGCTGTAGGTAACCTTAACGGCATGTCTCTGCTTCGTATGGGAATTCAACTGCGTGATTCTAATGGTGAAATTAAAAAGAATGATGCCCTTATTAATAAGGTTTATCAGTTCTTGTTTCGTGGACAAAAACTTACTAAAGCTGAAGCTGCTATGGTATACGCTCCACGAAGTAAATCTAATATTACTCTTCAACAAATTTCAGAAGGCGACCCAGATCTATTTAACTTCTTAGCATCTGGTATTGTTGCTCGCGCTAGTGCTGGAAGCGACAAGAAGTTTAGTGCTGCAATGAACAGTAAAGATCCAAACAAGATGTTGGATCTTATGGGTGTAGATAAGAGTAGTCCTCTACGTTCTAATTATAAATTTAATACAAGTGAAGCAAACAAACTCCTTGCTACAGAAAAAGGATTAGTTGGCGGCTACAACACCAGTTTAAATGCTGCATCATCTCTTAATGATGCTTATACTAAAATGGCAGAAGCTCTTGGCCCTGTTAATGATGGGCTTATGAACCTTAAAGCTATCCTACAAACTTTTCCTAATGCTGGTGGTGTAGCTGGCGGCGTAAGTCAGATTGCTAGCACTGGCATGAATGCCGCAATGACAGCTATGATGATGCGTGGTGGTGGGGGTGGCGCGGGTGCGGGAAGCGCTGGTTTCTTTGGCAAAATGGGATTTGGCAAAGGTACTTCAGGAATGGCTGGAAAATTTTCTGCTAAAGGTTTTGGTGCTGGAGCAGTTGCAGGTGTTGGATTAAATGTTGCAGGAAATGCAATTAAAGGCGACTCAGAAAAAGGAAGCGCAAGATCTAGACTTGGTACCGCTGCAAAGTGGGCAGGCAATGCCGCTATATTAAACATACTTGGTCCTGAAATTGGCGTACCAGCTATGATTCTTGCCGGTATTGCTGGCGGCATCTTTGGTGGTGAGAGAGGCAATACTATGGATGTTGCTGTTGAAAAGCATACTGCTTCAGGTACTCCAATGCCAACTGCTAGTCCGGTACCTGCTGGAACAGATGTTACATCTCCGTTTGGTCTTAGACCGGAAGCTGTAAAAAAAGCTGCTGCAGCTGGACACAAGATCAGCTTAGACCATAAAGGTACAGACTACGGCGTTCCCTCCGGAACACCTATCAAAGCTGTATCAGATGGTGTTGTAGAGAAGACAGGAAATCAACCTACTGGTTGGGGTAACTATGTTCTTGTCCGACACCCTGATGGTAGTAGCTCAAGATACTGTCACTTGCGTCGCATAAGTGTAAGCACAAATCAAAAGATTAAAAAGGGAGACATCATTGGTTTGTCCGGTGGTGGTGAAAACGACCCTGGTCGTGGAAACTCAACAGCTGCGCACCTTCACTTTGAAATTGCAAACAAGACAGGTGTTCGTGTAGACCCTGAAGCTTGGTTAGCAAACGCAAAGATCCCTCTTATTGCTGGGCTTAACTCTCAAGGAAAAAGATCAGAAGTAGGAAGCATGTTGTTTGATGAGTACAACTCACTTACTGATGCGTTTTCTCCAAACAGCCTAGACGGCTTCTTACAGGGTCAAGCAGATTATGGCGGAATTTCTTATAGTGATCTTACTAAGAACTTTAGTAAATCAGAACTTGAAGCCTTTAAAAATGTTACTGATAACTACACCGGTAAGCCAACTAAAAATAAAAAAGAATTAATGACTATGATTGCCGCGGGTGGTTTTAGAGGACCCGCGCTTAAAACTGCATACGCAATTTCTTTAGCTGAATCTGGTGGCCGTTCTAATGCAAAAGGTGATGTATCTTTACAAAATGAAAAATGGGGTCCAAGTGTAGGTTTGTTCCAAATTCGTTCTTTAAAGGACTGGAAAAAGTATAACGATCCTTACCGTGACGCATCCAGACTTACAGACCCAAAGTACAATATTGAAGCTGCTTGGAAGAAAAGTAACGAAGGAACTAACTTTAAGCCTTGGTCTGCATATACTAACGGTGCTTTTGCTAAGCACCTTTCTGAAGCAGATGTTATGGCTAAGGCTGTTGGAGTAGGTGGCGGCATAGGTGGCGGCAATGATTCTATGAACGTTGGGGTCGCTTCTTCACCAGCAACCATGGGTAGTCGCAGCTCCAACGGAAGTACAATGACAGCCAATTCTAATGTTACAATTAACCTGGATATGAGAGTATCTATAGCAAGTGCTAGCCCGGTAGAAGCCGAACGTCTTGTACGGCTTGTGGGGGAAAAACTTAAAAAAGATGCTGACTTTAAAAAGATTGCGAGTAGTTTATAATGCCAACATATAAATATTTTTATACAGTTGAAGCAAGCACCTCAAATGACTACCTTACTAATACTGGGGGAACGCTTACCGCAGAGCAGTACGCAGAGCTATTTGATGATGCTAACTGGGTGTATAGCGAAGTCGATCATAAAGAAACGCATCCCACTAGAACAACAGACCTTGTAAATGGTGTCTACACTAAACCAGCCACAGAAGATAAACCTTACGCTACAACCATTAAAGTTAAAAAAGATTTCTATATATCATATAGAATTAGATTTTATCTACAAGTAACTGGGTCGCCAGGTGGTGGATCTTTAGACGGTGTTTATTATTTAAATAACGCATGTATTAGTGATGTAACATTTAATCCAGTAACTACTGAAAATGTAAAGAAAAGTAGTAGCGGTAGTCAAAATGCGTCGGGAGTCGAAGGGGCAAAGTCTTACTACCCAAACGTTATAGGAGCAACCAGCGGTACTAATTGGTTGGTAGTTTTTCATATAGCTAAAGATAGTTTTAAAATGGGTTTTCCTTTTTCAGTTACAGCAAAAGTAACACCTCAACAGTACATCTCTCCTACTGGCACTGTCCCTCACCCATCAGCAACTGTTGTAACCATTGCAAATACAGACATTGCTGGTATGAGACCAGGAATTAACTGCACAAATGCTGGTCTTAAAACAGCTGTACCTGACAGCTTTGCTAATTCTTTATCTTCTAGAGGTGCAACTTTTCCAACTGGTGGTGACTATTCAAACTTTAACTATACTTACGCAGAAGATAAGTGCACTAAAGATCCAAAGAGACTTTTTACCGGAGTAAAATGGTTTGCTTATAAAGGCACGTCAGGATATCTTAAAGGTAAAGTAGTAGTTAGATACGCTAGAGTGTTTTCAGATAAAGACGGCAACGTAATAAACAACAAACCTCAAGAACAAGAAGCAGATAAAACCAAATCTTATCGCATGTGCAAAAACTTAGAAAAAATTGTTGAAGAAATTGTATTATTAAAAGTAGGAAACTGTGGTGAAGAAGTAGACCCTCCTGAGACTAAAGGTGATGATGACAAAGACGCTATTATTACTAGACCTACTCAACCAACAGATGCATTAAGATGGAACCCGCCTCCACACGTAGACTCTAGAGGTGTAGATTACTTTACTAGAGTTAATAAAGATCAATTCTTTAGCGCTAGCGGTCAAACAATAGACCCTAGTGCTTTTAGAAACATAATAAATACATATGTAGGTTCTCGACCTGAACGTGGTCGCATTTTTCAAGACAAGACTACTGCTAAAGCGATGAACTTAATAGAAGGCGTATCTTTAAATAAAAAAACTGGTAACGCTTTGCAATGGGGATTTAGATTTATGTATAATCCAGAAATGATTAGCTATGACAACTCTGATAAATCCGGAGTTGACTGGACGTATGGATCTAAAGATAAAGGTACCCTTCTTACTGGAAGTCAAACTATTAACTTCGATCTATTAATTAATAGAATACCTGACATGAGCTACCTACTAAACATAGATAAAGAAATTGCAAACGCTCCAAACAATCAATCAAGATACGATATTTTAAGTGTTAATGGTGCGTACGGTAGAGACCTACAACCTTACGAAAAAGAAGGAATATTAAAACGCGGTACAGAATATGATATTGAATTTTTGTATCGTGTCTTAACAGGAGATCCTAAAGCAAACTCTTTATTGTTAGAAAAAGGAAGTACACAGCTCACAGCGGATATAGGCTACACTACAATGGTACCTGTGTGGTTAATTCTGCACGAAAACATGAGACTATTTGGAGCAGTATCTAGCATCAGCGTAACCCATAGAATTTTTAATCAAAATATGGTTCCTATGCTAAGTCGTTTGTCAATTGGTTTCCAACGTTACCCTGCTGTGGATGGGAAACCTCCTAACACAAGTTCAACCCCAAGTACTACACCATAAAGGAGATAATAAACTATGGCTATAGAACGTGTATCTAGATATTACGATGGTCCTTTGTCTCAGACAGAACACAAATATACTGGAGAATATGTAATTTCTGTTTACAGAAAATTTTCTACAAAAACGGATGTTAAATACGTTATGCATACATGGGAAGAAGGAGATAGCTTTGGAATCCTTGCTGAAGCTTTTAACATAGGTCCTAAGTATTGGTGGGAGATTTTAGAAATCAATCCAGAAATATTAGACCCTTTTGAGATCGTTCCTGGAACAAACGTAAGGATCCCTTATGTTAACTGATATAGAAAGTCCTGGGTGGATACCGTTTGTTTGGCAATCTTCTGGTCAGCTAGTTGATTTTTCTGTTACTTTTCCAAAAGCTAAAGATCTAGACATTAGACTTATAGGTGCTGAGCTGTATCAAGCTAGCGGTGAACACGATATGCTTATTCTTCACTTTAAGGGAAACCCTGATCCTAAACAAAATTCCATACTATCTAAAGACCCTGTTATTTTTACTTTTAGGTCTCAAAAATTAAAATCTACTTGGAACGGATACGTAACTCAAATAGAGCAATCTAATACAGTTACTGGTGGAAACACAGACATTATTTGTATAGGACCTTCCTTTTACCTTAAAGATACGTCTCAAAAAATATACAAAAACGTAACAGCAGATCAGGTAGTTTCTCGTATTGCTTCTAAGCATAACTTACAAGCCGTTACACAAAGACATCCAAGAGTAAAAGATAGCATAGTGCAGGCTGGACAAAGTGATTGGCAGCTTCTACGTCGTCTTGCCAAATCAACCGGGTTTGTTTTGCGCTGCGAAAACACCTCCCTTCTTTTTGTATCTGTAGATAAAATATACAAAGATAAGAAACAATCCGCCCCATACTTTTATTATATTGGTAGCGACGATAACTCTGGCAGTACCACTAAAGAACTAAGAATGCTTGGAACTTGTTTTGGGTTTAAACCAATAGTTTCTGACAGTTCTCCGGATACTGGAGTTCGTGTAGACCGAGTGATTACAGGTATGCATACACAGAATGGAGCTGTGCTTAGCACTACTCACAAACACAAATCTAAGTCCGTAGGAAATGCGGGAGTTGTAGTGCCTAGCCAGGAGTACTTCTTGCAATGAAAAATTTCTCGAATGATAGCCCTTCTTTAGATTCCTCAGCTTCTTTTCAAACACACCACGTATATGAGGTAGCCACATCTTTTGCAGATGCTCAACACATTGCCACAGATTATTCTAATGCAAACAAGTATCAACATAAAGCTGTGGTAAGTATTGTTGGCCACGCACCACTACGTCCATACGACCCCATATATCTTGACGGTCTTCCTAATGGTATGTCTGGGTATTGGACCGTGCTAACAGTTAAGCACATATTTGGCGGTAGGCCAGCTGACTATATGCAAGAACTTATTGTTGGCACAGACACATTAGGAGATACAAATCCAGATGCTGCTAAAAACTCTTCGTATAGAGATGTACAATCAGAGCTTGCAGGACAATCAATAGATAACGCCGACGCTGTTCTTACGGAATACTATCTATCTCCAAACTCTTCCTCATTGGAATCGTTAAACGGATCTACAAAATTAACTCGGGTTACATCTGATTCTACGGTAGGTGTTCCAGCGGTAAGCGGCATGAGCCCATTTGCTGACACCCCACCCGACATATCTCAAGTAACAAATGTGTTAAAATGGACAGCTACTAGTAGTGGAAGGGTTATTAAATGACAGCACCTTATTCAAATTACGGTGAAGATCCTCAAGGGCGTCTTCGTTTCTTTGGGTTATACTCTGCTATTGTTGCTCCCGGTGTAGACCCGCTAGGAAGAAACCGCGTACTACTTCAAATCAGTATGCCTACTGGCGGTGAAGTATCTAACTGGGCTGAAGGCTGTTTACCTATTACTTCAAATTCAAACCACCCAGATCATCTACCCCATACAGCAGCAGAAATTGCTGCGCTGCTAACCACTCAAGCAACATCTACACCAGATGCATATGGAAGCACAGATATTCCACCGTTAACTATTGTGGCTAAAGCGGGTGCGGGTCAGTTAAACCATGCCTATTCAAGATCAACTACTCTAAAGCCGGCCAAAGAAATGATAGCGGCTGTTGGAAAAAGCTATGTTGTCAAGAACGCACCTACATCAAAGACTGACGTTAATGAAAAAAGTCTGTACACTACAGAGAGCGGTCTTAGTGCACCAGGACTTACCAGCTCAGACACATCAATAAAGGTTCCTGAGCACACGTTTCACAGAAACCTTCCTGTGGTAGGGCAAAAGGTTTGGGTTATGTTTGTAGCCGGAGACCCTGAGTTTCCCGTATGGATTGGAGTACAGGCATGACAACAAGTATTGCGTATCCGTACACAATTGATCCCAATGGATTAGTTTCTGCAACAAGTAATAGCACTAAGTTGTATCTAGATAGGGTTTTAACTTTAGTCAGTACTTATATGGGGCAGCGTCCTATGATGCCAGACTATGGTGTAGACTGGTCTGGAGCTCTTTTTGAAAACGATAACGTAGCAAGAATAGCTATACCTATAGCTATTAGAGGAGCTGTTGCTAAATGGGTACCTGAGGTACAGGTATCAGACGTAAATATAAACTTTGATGAGCTTGAAGGTATTGAAAACGTTACTTTAGGACTACTACTTCCTGACAATACGTTTTCAACACTTAACATTAATACAGCAACATTTAATATGGACGGAACGGTTACCTACTAAAATGCAAATTGACTATACATCTAGAGACTTTGAGTCTATCAAAGAAGACCTTATAACGTTAATTAGAACTAAGACAAATAGTGACTGGGACCCTACAGACTATTCAGATCTTGGTTATGTGTTAGTAGAGGCGTTTTCCTATATGGGTGACATTATGTCTCACTACTTAGATCGCATTGCAAATGAAACCTCTATTGATACCGCTATTCAACGCAACACTCTACTGTCTTTAGCTAAGCTGTATGGCTATAAGCCGTCCGGACCAACTCCAGCAGAAGTCTACGTAACATTTACAAACGTATCTACAGCTGCTGTTGACATTCCAGTAAAAACACAAGTACTTGCACCACTATCTTACGGACCTTACTCTGTAGTGTATTTTGAAACAACTGAGTCAGCATCAGCTTTAGGTCCCGGCCTATCTATTACCTTAAAAGCTCAAGAAGGTATAACAGTAAACACAGACCGTCCAGACCTTATTGACAGCACATACAACAAAGCATTGCCAGCAAACCTAGGTACATCTAGCGGAACTGAGAATCAAGTATTTTTAATTGTAGATTCAAATGTTATTGACTCTTCAATTAGCGTATATGTAGGACAGTCATCTGCGTTTAGCTTATGGAATTATGTAAGTTCTCTTTTAGAGTACGGTCCTACAGACACAGTGTTTACTACAGAACGTAATAGTGACGGCACCTTAAGCATTGTTTTTGGTGATGGAATTAACGGCTCAATCCCACCAGCCAGTCAACTAATCAGCTCTACATATAAAACAAGTGTGGGTGCTGCAGGAAACATTAAGTCAAACTCTATTTCAGAACTAACTTTTATTCCTGGCAATACAGAGACTCAAGCTTTAACATACCTTACTGTAAGTAACGTAGCTCCAGCTTACGGAGGAGCAGATGCAGACAACACCAGTCAAATAAGAACAAAAATTAAAGCAGCAGTCTCTGCTAGACGTCGTGCTGTTACACTAGATGATTATGCTGATCTAGCTTTATTAGTAAGTCAAGTAGGAAAAACAAAGGCGCAGTCATCTGTTTACTCATCTGTAAACCTATACCTACAAACTCAAGAAGATAATAGTGCTGCTCCAGGATACCCTCAAGCTACAATTGCCACCGCTTCTGGATCAGGAACTGTAGTCACGTACAATACCGCGTCTCCGCATGGTCTTTCTGTAGGAAACGTTGTAAATATTTCTGGACTGTACCTAACACAGTATAATCTTTCTGGAGTTGCTATTGCCGCCGTACCTACCACTACATCATTTACAGTAACAAACGCTGCAACAGGTACTTGGAACGCTGTCACAGCAAATGGTCGTACTGGATTGGTTATTAAAACAACTCCTACAAACAACTGGTATGCAATTCAAGCTTCTGTACTGCAATATATGGCAGATAAGATTCCTGCTGGAGTAACATTAAACATACTTCCTCCTACCTACGTACCTGTTTATGTAGACGCTGCAGTTACTATTCAAGATACCTACAAGCAATCTGACATTAAACTAGCAGTTTATAAAGCATTACTTGGAGCTAATGGGTTGTTCCAATACTCTAAAAATGTGTTTGGTGGAACTGTTCCTCTTTCTTCCGTAATTACAGCTATTCAATCTATACCTGGAGTTATATCTACCTCAGTTACTAAATACAATAAAGATGGAGGAGCAAGTGCAGCTAGCTTTACGGTAGAATCAAATGAAATTTTATACCTTACTTCATCTAACTTGGTGAGTTCTGTAACCGGTGGAATTGCTTAAGGGGAAAATTAAATGGCAAAATACGGTACTAGACGATATGCGTCTGGGTTTAAGTACGGTGAACTATCTACTGTAGGTGTTTACTATGAGTCAAACCTCATCGCAACTTCTTTAGACTACAACATTATTCAAATTACTTGGGGAAATATTATCCCCGACCCAGCAGATCCGGCAATTACTCACTGGAAATTAGTGAAAAGTTATGTTGGAAGTTTAGACAACCCAGATGATGGACAACTTGCAGTTGGTGGGTCGTATCTAGGTGGTGGGTTTACAAATAGTTATACTGATATTCTTTCTATTACCGACACAACAGAAATTCATTACTCATTATGGATATTTAATGGCCTTAACTGGATTAACTGTGGGCAAGATTATGAAACTGCTGTTGCTCAAACTAGCACTATAGATATTGTTACTAGGTGGGTACCAAAAGCTTGGCTTAACCCTACAGTTGCAAATATTGGTGACGGTGTAGGTGAGAATGAGGACAACACTCTTTATAAAGTATTAAGTATGTACTCTTTTATGTACGATCAACTGCGTGCTCAAGCATACCTTTTAGGTAGGGTAGCAAATCCTATTTATACCCCATCTGTTTTATTGAGATATGGGGTTACAGATCTTGCGCTTACATATGAGCCTTCTTTAGGAGACAGCTATCATCGTTCTTTGTATGGTTCAGGAAACAATATTAATGCAATTAAAGGAACTAAGTCAGGAATAAACGCATATGTTACCGCATTAACACATTGGAATTCTGATATTGTTAACGGCAATAATTTAATGTTGGACTACAACGACTCTTCCTTTGAAGAAAGCTTAGGACGTTGGGCAGCATCTAGTGGGACTTTAGCACAAAAAACATATGCCGTAGAAACAGGAGTACCGGTTCCTGCTAAGACACAGGTATTGTTTGACCCTATTTTTAAACCTAGACTGCTTGGCTTTGCTCAGCTTACTACCGCTGCTACTACAGCGGTCACACTAAGCTTGCCAAACACCGGAGACAACGTAACTCTATATGGTATATCTGTTAAAGAAAACACTCGTTATCTATTTAGCGGTCAAGTACTTCACAGAGACAATGCTGCAAACGTTACCGCCACTATTACCTGGTACAACATGTTTGGAACATCTTTAGGAAGCACAGCAGCGGCAACAGCATTAACTACGACTACAAGTTGGAAAGAGTTTACAACATCTTCTGACTCTGGGAGAAACGGTCGTCTATCTCCTATTGGCGCTAAGTTTGCTAAAGTAACTATTACTGTAACCCCATCGTCCGCATCATCTAGTAGGTACGCGCTTGATCTTCTTCAATTTGCTGAAGCTTATAGAAGCCTTGAATATCAAGACGCAAAACTTATTAGGGTAGAAGCTGTAGGGGATAAAGAAAACTACTTAGCCAACGGTAACTTTGAATCAGGTTTATTTGGATGGAATGCATACAGTGGGTCTTTAGCTATTGATAAAAACATAACCTCTGGTGTTACAACTTACGGTGTGCACGGAACACAGTGCCTTAAGTTTACAGCTACAGCCGCTAATGCTGCGATTGTTTCTGATTGGGTTGCTGTTGATCCAGGTAAAGTTCTTACCTTCAGTGCATATGTTCTGGGCACTTCTACAGACACAGCTGTAGCAAAAGTTGAGTTCTCTCAGTACGTGTCTGAAGAAGAACAGACTAGAATTTTTTCAGATGCGGAAGGACAGTATTACCCTACTACGCATTATACAGTAGAGTCTAGCGCAATGACGCTATCTCTTACAGAAAAGAAACAAATATCTGTAACATCTACTACTCCTGCATATACTAAAGATTCTGGATACCCCTTAGTTAAGGTAAGTATTTATTTTCCTGGAGCAGTTAACACCAGAGTTTACTATGTTGATGGCGCAATGATTGAGCATACAGATACAGCCAGCAGATTCTTTTCTGGTATCGGTGGCATTGCTCCTACAGACCCTACTACCCAACAATACTATTCTCCTGACTATACTCGTTGGGAAACAAAGAATATAGTTAACTATATGTCTAACCCTGGGTTTGACGTTAACACTACTGATTGGTCATCTACAGGAACACTAACAAGAGTTACTACGGATGCTTCTCTTGGATCTTTGTTTGGAACACACTTTGGTAAAGTAGTGTATACAACAAGCACAGCAATCACAGGGGTAGCATACCTACCGTATGCTGCAGAAGGTGGAGAAGATTTTATTGTATCTGCGTATGTAAGAGGACCTGCTGCAACCTACACTATAAACGGCACAAGTTATACAGTAGGAGCAAGTGACACCACAGTGTGGCATAAAATTTCTGGGTTATATAAACTTACTGCAGCAGCTACTAGTTTATCTTGGACAATATCTGTTGTTGCCACTACTCCAGCAGTTGCTACATACTTCCACATAGATGCAACGCAGGCAGAGTACGGACGTATACCAAACCGTTATGTAGATTCAGCTGACGGTACAAATACCACAACACTGCTTAATCCAATAAACGGCGCTAAAAATATGTACGCTATTCAAGGAGAAAGCACTTACTCAAGTAAGTCTAACTTCTTGTACAACTATCCTGTTAAAGTATCTCGTTTAAAAAACACACTTACAAACTTTATTGGTCATGGAAGCACCTTCTCTATTAAGACTGGCCACGAAAGTTACGGCTATCAAGATTTAACAGAATCTTTAATTCCTAATAATTCCTTTGAAACAAGTCTTGGATCTTGGGTTGTAGTAAACTCTACTCTTAGTAGGGAAATTTCTAGAGGCTTAGAGTTTAACGAAGATGTTACCCACGGCCAAGCCTATGCAAAAGTAACAACTGCAGGGTCTGCAGGAAGCGTTCCTTTTGGAATAAAGACATCAAAGGTATACATCTCTGATAGCGCAAGCTACTACGCTTCTGTTGCTTTGCGACCAAACGCTGCAAATGCGGCGGGAACCTTTGCTTTGAAGGTAGAATTCTTCAACGCTCAAGACGTATCTGTGTACAGTAAGACAAATACTAAGACCTTTACCACTACCACACGCTGGGCATACCTGGCAGACACATATTCGATTGCCAACATTGCGGGAGCAACGTACGCGATACTAACAGTAACCGCTACACCAACAGGTGGTTATGTATCCGGTCAGAACTTCCACATTGACAGAGTAGTGTTTAGAGAGTAGACTGTTTTATATGGGCACTTTATTAATTTCCGCATTGGCTACAGCGTGTATCCTGTCTGCCGTAGAAGCATTTCTATTCTCATTAAACAAGTGGCGTGGGTTGTTAGGTATTTTCTTTAACACACTCTTTTGTCTACTACTAGGAGTCTCACTTAAGGAACTGGTACCCTTTGTACTTGGGTCTACCTTTGCAGGTCTTACCCTCTCCTTGATGGTTGAGCAAATCTTTACAGGCTTACCGAAGGGCAATTTGCCAAAGCGCATACCTCCGCGATAGAATATCTATAGAGGAGACATTATGCAATCACCATATTCAAACCCCTACTTGTCGATGCGGGCAAGAGGGCTATTCGCATACTATGCAGAGCTTGGCCGAGTTGTATCGGCTGACGAGCTCTCTGCCGTCATGCCCGAAGGTAGAGACTCAATCCAAGGTGCGATCAACGAATTAAAAGCAAACCTATATATTAAGACCACCAGAGAGTGGAACGGCACTAAGTGGTTTAGCTCTATGAAGTTCACAGAAGGGGCAAAAAAGCTCTTAAGTCTGAATACCGGCTTTTCAGGGCTCTTGTACATTGACAGTGATGCAACTACTAATACTAGTACTACTACTAGTAACAATCCTATAGTAGAACTACTACGTAGTTCTACTATATCGAGGACTGCGTCCTCGAGGAATGAAAGAGGTAATGAGATGGGATGGGATTTAGATGGAGAACAACCTAAGCCAAAGAAGCGCTTTCGAATTGACGCAGAAGATGATTCAAGTGGCGCTGTAGGCAAGGTCGAAGACAAGAAGGCTTTGCGCCAGGCTAAGTACGGGGCAAAGGATCTAGAGTCTGATCCACTTCAGAATCGCTCTAACAAACCTGAGGCGGACTGGAGCACTAAAGATCTTGTAGCAGAGTTTGGGGCTTTACTAAACCGTAGTCAAGCTCGTGATGTCCCTATGCAGCTTAACACTCAGCATCTTTCTATCTGGATCAACAAGATGGTTGGCGAAGGCGTAACTAGACAACAGATGCTTCTAGCTATTAGAATGTTCTTTGAGGACCCACGTCATCTTAACGACCCAGGTATTGGCGTTCAGATCTGGCGCAGGTTCATAGCGTACTACCCAACCGCACACGGCTTGGTTACCCGCGAAGAGTTACCTACATCCTATGTGGATGAAGAGTTCAAGGCTCAGCAAGATAAGATGCTCAGACTACTAGGAGGCAAGTAATGGAGTGCATTGCTAAAACTTCTACTGGTAATCCTTGCAAGGTTAAAGGCGAGGAGAGCCGTAACGGATTGTGTCATGTTCATGACCCAAACGGCAAGTATCAAGTCCAACACCCAAAGTTCGCAGAGGCAGTTAAAAAAATACAGGAGGCAAGTAATGTACGACTTAAATAAGATCGCACCTACCATCCGTCACCGGATCCTACGAGCCAATCTGCCTATGAAGTCTATCGGTATGGAGCTCTCAGACCTCAATAACGGCCCTGCTGTGGATAAGGTCAAAATCTGGCTGGAGCAGGTTAGATCAGGAGTGGTCATTAAAAGCCCTGGAAGCCCCTTTAGCGGGCTTGGACTCCTACTGGTAGGGTTACCAGGTCACGGCAAGACAACCCTAGCCTCTGTGGCGGTTCAGGAGCTTATTCGAACAATGCCGTTTGACCTAGAACAGCCTGGTTTATTCTTGGACTACCCAAAGTTCCTACGACTTGAGAAGAGCGCATTCGACGACAACAGTCTAGAAGATGACCTAAAAAAGATCTACGGGGATGATCGCCATTCAATACCTTTGTTTATCTTAGATGATCTTGGTAAAGAATATAAAACTCAGGCCGGTTGGTCAGAGAATGTTTTTGATGCTTTGATCCGTGCACGATTTAACGCAGGTCTTCCAACAATTATTACTACAAATGTCCGTACAGAAAGTTGGAGACGTACGTATGGTGAAGCAATGGCAAGCTTTGCCCATGAAGCATTCATGTGGGTTGAGGTAGAATCAGAGAATGGAGACTTACGTAAATGAAATTACCTGACATGTATTGGATGATCACGCAGCTTTTTCTATCTGACACTGGTGTGCACGAAGTGCATGTCCATCAGAGCACACACAAGTTGCGTTGCAACTGTCCTGGGTATACAACACGCAGTCAATGTAAGCATACTCGTTTTGTAAAAGAGAAGATGGCAAACAACGGTGGCACATACCCTGTAGAAATCTCAAACAAAGTTGATAGATACAGTAGTGAGATGGCTGCCGAGGATCCAGTGGCTTTTAGAGAATTGCTGGTAAACTACGGCAAGATCGTAGCACTGTAGGAATGCGCGGGGGCGATATTTCTAACGAGATACCTATGAGGGTACTCGTATCCTTAGACTGCATACTTGCTAGGGAACTAAAGTTTAATAGGGTGCTTGGTATTCAAGTTCCTTATGAAGAAGTTACTTACAGCCGTCAAGCCCTATCAAGCTTCTGGCGGTTCAGAGATAAAAATGAGTACACCTTAGAGTTAGTAGGGTTCGAACACTCTCAGGAACAGATGGACGATGTGTTAGAAGATCTAGACAACCTAGGTACTAACCCATTTAATTATTCAAGAGCTTATCCGGTAGTTGCTGATCTTGTAGCAGAGCTTCCGTACAGACCGGAAATAAAATATGTAATTGATGTCAGCTCTCGTGGTATGCGCTACGGGCACTGGTTTCTAGACGAGGGAGCAATGCATGGCAGCAAATAATGAAGAGCGCTTGCTCTCCAAAGCCATACGCAGTAGGGATATAAGACCCCTTATTGAGTACGGTGTACAGGAGGACTGGTTCTTTAATGATCTTAACCGACAGGTCTGGAAGTTCGTTGCTAAGCATAACGAGAAGTATGGTGAAGTACCTACTGCCGTTACTGTAAAGGAAAACTTTCCTACCTATACGTTGCATGCCGTAGAAGATAACATCGAGTATCTCTTAGATCAGTTGGTAGAGTATCGCAAGCGTCAGAAGACTATTGATACTCTGCTAGAGGCACAACAATCTGTACAGCTAGGTGATCACAACGCAGCTATTCAGACTATGAGTTCTGCGGTGCAGTCGCTTCTTAACGACAACACCAGAGAGTCTAACGACGAGAACCTTAGCGAGAACCCACTAGAACGTTACGATGAATACTTGAGTATCAAGACTCGTCCTAACGGTTTACTTGGTATCTCTACAGGGTTTAAGACTATCGATGACATTACTGCCGGATTACTTAAGCAACAGCTGTGGACTATAGTGGCCCCGCCTAAGACAGGTAAGTCTGTGCTAGCTATGCAGATGGCTATCCGTGCACAGGATGAAAACCTTAAGGTTATGTTTCAATCGTTTGAGATGACGGCTAGAGAAATGAAGACACGTTACGACGCTATGCGTGCCCACATTTCACACAGTCGTTTGATCCGTGGTGCTCTGCGCACAGAGGAAGAAAAGCGTTACATGGATCATCTAAGTGAGCTCCGTCAAGAGTTCTGGATGCCAGATAACATTGCAGCACGAACCATCACTGGTCTGTCTGCAAAGATTGAGAAGTTCAAACCGGATATCGTATTCGTTGATGGTATGTACCTGATGATGGATGAAGAGACCGGAGAGACTGAGAGCGAACGCTCACTACGTAGTCTTACTCGTAACATGAAGCGTGTAGCTCAGCGTTATGATGTGCCTGTTGTGGTGAGTACTCAAGCACTGCGTTCTAAAATGCGTGGGGGAAAAGTAACTGCTGATTCTATTGGCTATACATCTTCTTTCTTGCAGGACTCAGACATTGTGTTAGCACTACAGCGACAGGACGAAGAAGATGATTCATCTAGATCTTTAACTGTTGCAGCAAGT
>Ga0209191_1000486_pt1 | contig 30620 bp, 30 predicted proteins | sample S_130626_EF_Meta_FD_187320 | JGI IMG/M metagenome (GOLD analysis project Ga0209191, IMG submission 187320) | Freshwater microbial communities from Lake Simoncouche, Canada to study carbon cycling - S_130626_EF_MetaG (SPAdes) (version 2) | ecosystem: Environmental > Aquatic > Freshwater > Lake ...
GTATATAGCCAGCTTTTAAATAGATTAAAGCCTTTTCCTCTATAAGTTTAATTCCTAATCTTCCAGCCGCCTCAACAAATAAACCGTTCGACGTGCTTGCAACACTATCGCCCGCGGCCCCCCGATTTTTATAAAAATCTGTTTGACGACTATTTTTTATATTTAAATTACCAAATCCCAAATCAACACCGAAAACAATCTTTTCATTCATTGACCAATTTTTTCCACCATAGATGCCATATTGCACACCGTTAGCTGAATATTTCCCAATATCCTCTCCATTGTAAAAATCTATTTCTTTATTCTTTGCTCTGCCATCTGCATAACCAAATGAACCACCAAGATAATAAGAGTTCCATTTGCTATCATCAAAAAGAGGGGCAGCAAACAGCGATGCAGATAAAGTTAGCAATGCAATTAAAACAAGTTTTTGTCGTGTGTTAAATCTCATCAGAGAATTCCTTGTAAATAAATTTTAGAGAAAAACTCATGTTCAGAAATGATGAGGATTAGACTAAAAGGTTAATAACCTCTAGTGCTTGAAGCTATAGACCATTATACTCTTAACGTTAATTATAGTTGTCAACTGAATGAGGTAATTTGCAAAACCTCCCCCCTAAACCTCTCTTCTGCTAAAATACCCCCAACATCTGGAGTAGGGCATCAAAACTCACCTGTAATTTTTTGTGGGTATTTTTGTGGGTAAGAGGGGTTGTCAAAACCCACATCTTATTGATTAAATTCGGGAAAACATGACAATCCCATTTTGTGCAGCTCCACCATTAATTTTTTAACGCTTCTAGTTCCCATATTAAATGAGATTCCAAACCTTTTAATTTGTCATTTAATTTTCTTAGCTTTTGCTTTAAATCAAGTTTCGTAGGCTCGTACAGATACTTAGGCCTAATTTTTTTGATGCGAACTACTTTAAATGAACCTTTAAAACCATACATTTTTGCCCCGATAGATGGCATACAAAAATAGTGATGCGTTTTGTCAGTTATAAAATTAACGTGAGTAGGATCAACAAAGACAGATGGGTCAGGGTATGCTGGCGTCACAGCATAGAATTTACCTTGATGTTTTAAAACTCGAAAGATTTCATTCATTAGCTCAATAAATGCGAAATGAGTTTTTTGATTTTTAGAGTATGCAATTCTTGGGACATGTTCTAGAAAATCATATGCCGAAACAGAATCGAAGAAATTATTTTTAAAGGGTATTTTTTCAAAAATTAAATTAGCATTTTTAATTTCTGCAATATTTTGTTTGCTAATTTTTTGACTCATAAGGTCAACCCCATACAGCTTTTCTTGGTTATATGGATTTTTTGGTTTATCACCGCAGCCAAGATCCAAATGTTTAGTGCAATTTTTTTTATTTATCAATTTGTTTAATGCTTATTTTTTTAAAAATATAGTATAAAGCTATTAATAAGTAGAATACTAATAAAACAATGCTCTATTTTTAATGATATTCATGTTAATGATAATATGAAAAAATGAATTCACTTCTTGAACTATATAAGTGGCTAAATTATAAAATTAGCCAAAATCTATTTCTTTTCTTTTCTTTAGCCATTCTATTGATAGGTAGTGGCTATGCATTAATTGTGCCAATCTTTGAAGGATTTGATGAAACAGCACATTTTTCAAGAGTTTTAGAAATTTCATCGTCAAGGCTATCTTTTTTAAAAAATCATTCTTATATTGATGAGTCAATTTTTAATTACAAAGGACCTTCTCCATATAATTCAGGAAATCCTCCTTTTGATCATGAAAAAAGCTACAGAAATTTTTTTTCTGACAATGCAAAGATCAGTTTTTATGAAAAAGAATACCGTCAATCGCATGAAGTATCAAATTTTATCTTTAGTCCACAAGAAAACTGGGAATACCAACATCCACCGCTTTATTATTTAATATTGGCACCTTTTATTAATTTTTTTTCCGATATTTCTTTATTGAATAAAATAATTTTATTAAGAGTACTTTCTTATTTGATGGCATTGGGAGGAATTCTCTTCGCATATAAGGCAATAAAAGATAATGTCGATTCGTCTAGAAATGACTTTTTACGTCTTGGCTTTTTAGTTTACCCAGCAATATTCCCAATGTTTTTTTTAGAGTTTTCTCGTCTAGGTAACGACAGTCTTGCATTATTTTTCTCGGGAATATTGTTTTTAGCTTTGTCTGAATTTAATAAAGATCCTTACAACCTAAAAAAATCTTCTTTTGTTGGGTTTATTCTTGGACTTGGATTGCTAACTAAGGCTTTATTTGTCCCAATTTTATTAGCGATTTTATTTTTTTACTCCACCCAAATATTTTTTGGACGCAGTAAAAAACCTTTTTTTAAGGGTCTTTTACTTATTCTATTAATGACAACTCTTACCGCAGGGGGTTGGTATTTATATAAATATTTAGTCTTTTCTGATATTGGAGCAGGTATAGAAGCTCTTCAATTAAATCAACAAGGTGGTTTAGTTGCTGGATTAAAAGAGCATTTTGCAATCATTAATTTTTTAAGAGCATTAATAGTCCCCATAGCTACTTTTTCATGGGCAGGCTCGTGGTCTCTGACAAGGATGCCAATTGCACTTTATGTTCCTCTGATTTGTATTTCTTCGTTCTTTTTTCTGATTTATTTTTTAAAAATAAAAAGGAATCTTCTTGATTCAAGCTCTTTCTTGATATGGTTATTTTTATTTTTTTATGCCGGTTTAACTTATCACATATTAATTACAATAGCTCTAGGAGGAGTTGCAACAAGTCCGGGATGGTATTTACATGTTCTTTTTCCTTGGATTGCTTGTGCGCTTGGCTTAAGCATAGAGACAATTTTTAATTGTAAGAGATATTTAAGGTTATTCTATGTGCAAATAATTTATGCCGCATTATTTCATATCTTGGCATTATGGTTTTTGTTGTCTCTCTACTCGGGTTGTTCAATTAAGGGTGATAATAAGCATTTTCAATTTGATAATAGCTATTATTGTTTAGATCAATTTTTTACTGTTCTCTCTAGAGCAAATCTTCTAAATCATTCATACTTTGGCCTTTTTTTAATATTTATTGGGTTCTTTATATACGCAGTATTGTTAAATGTTGCTTTTAGAAAACGAGTAGAGCTTTATAAGAATTAGTTTTTATAGAGTTAAAAAAATAAATGAATAATTCAGGTTTGGTAATATTGATTCAGAGGAGTTCAATCATTCTCCTTGGTTTTGTTACGACTATTTTAATTGCAACATATTTAACCCCGCACCAACAAGGCTATTATTATGCAATCGGCTCACTAATCTCATCATATAACCTGATTGAGCTTGGTCTTCCCATTTTGTTAGTTCAGCTTTCTGCTAAGTTTTACCACAGAAAGAATGTTGCAGTATTTAAAAAATCACAAAATATTCAATTTCTAAATTTTATTAGATGGTTGAGTAAATATTTGTTAGTAATTTCATTGCTAATATTTTGTTCGTTTATACCGCTAGGGTATTTATATTTTAATTTAGCCTATCCGAATGAATTCCATATTTGGTTTAAGCCATGGATTTGCATTGTATTTATTACAGCTTTATCGGTACCTATTAATTCCATGCTTGCTGTAATTGAGGGTATCGGTAAAGTTAAGCTTGTTTATGTTTTAAGAATTGCAGTTTCAATGTTAAGTGCATTATTAATCTGGTTTTTTATTTATATTGAAAAGGCTCTTTATGGGCCTGGTGTCATGTGCTTTTCTCTTTGCTTGGTAGCTTATCCATTATTTTTTATGAAATATAGAAAAGCAATAAAAAATGCATTACTCTTTAGAGTTAGCCATACATTTAATGCTGGAAAATTAGTGTGGCCAATTCATAAAAAATCAATTTTAATGTTAATTGCAAGTTATATTTTCTATTTCTCACCCAATTTAATTATTTTTTATTTTTCTAAACCGGATGCAGGTAAATTAGGCATCTCTATAGTAATTGCTTCCAGCATTGTGTCGCTAGCAAGCTCTTCATTACAGTCTAATGTTTCTGAAATGTCGAAGCTTTATCATATTAATAAAAAAAATGAATCAAATAAAATTTTCAGAAATGAGTACATAAAAACTATGAGATATACATTCATTGGTTTTTTATCTTTTTTGCTAGCTTTATACCTTATTGATTTTACAAATCTTTATTTTGTAAAAGATAAAATCTTAAGCATGCAAAATTTTATTTTGCTGTTTATCAATTTTTCACTCATGCAGGCGCTCACATCTCTTTCTTATTTCTTCAGACTTCGAGACAAAGATCCAGCTTCTCGCTTATACCTCTCAGCTAATATCTTATCCTTATTAGTTTCTATTTGGACTTGTAGTTTTTTTGGAATTAAAGGTCTTTTGATCACAAATTTACTTTTTATGCTTGTGTTTTGCGGTCCGCTTTTATTTAAGCTTAAACGACAGGCCCATGTTGATTTTATATGAGCCAAATTATTCAATTAACGATAGCTATACCAACTTATAATCGGGCAGATTCTCTTGATCGAAATTTGAGTATTTTAATGCCTCAAGTAAAACGCTTTCGCAAATCTGTTGAAGTCATTGTTTCTGATAATTTTTCAACTGATCATACTCAGGAGATCCCTGAGAAATACATTAATCTTGGATTTGACATCAAGTACATTAGAAATAAATCCAATCTTGGCTTTGATCTCAATTGGGTAAATTGCTTTAATTTGGCGAATGGAAAGTATGTCTATGTTTTGGGTGATGATGATATTCTGGTTCCAGGTTCTTTAGAAAAAATCATGAACATTATCAATGCGAATGAATACTCGTTAATTTGTATGAGAGCTTATGGATTTGCGTCTGACTTCCTGAAAGAAAAACCTAAATCATTTCTCAAGAATAGTGAGTTTAATGACATTAATCTTTTTGTTGTTAAATCAGGACCCTTAATCACATTTATCTCATCGATGATCATTAATAAGTCATTAATTAACCATATCGATCCTAAGAATTTAATTGACCCACTCTTAACTCAGATTCATTTGATACTAAGGGCTGGCCTTGCTGGAAATAAATCATTGTTCATCAATGATTATTTAGTTGCTGCTGACAGATCAAATGCAGTTTGGGGATCTAAAGGACTTTTATTATTTTCAAAAGATCTCGGAAGAATATTTGATTTTTATAAGCCACTTGGTATAAATTCAAAGGCTATTAGCCGCCTAAATAGAAAATTTTTAATTACTTATTTCCCTTTAGTTATATTGCGACTCCTCATTAATAAAACAATCTTCAACAAAAAAGAAATGACACAGATTTTTTATAAAAGATACCATTCAGAATATTCATTCTATATTTTTTGTTTGCCATTATTTTATCTACCAAGACGTCTTGCTATAGCTTATGGTTTTTTTATTGCAGCTACGGGGAAGCTTATTTATGGTGAATTTTTATCAATGTTCTATTTTTTAAAATCACAGGCCTTGAAATTCAAATAAAATATATGTCACTTAATTACTATAAGAATATTCGTTATGATGTGCTAGAAATTGCTCCAAAAATTTCACATGGAAAGGTCATGGAAATAGGCGGAGGCGACTTTCCAACGCTCATTAAATATAACGATAAGAAATTTAACGAATTATGGGGGGTTGATAATTACCCATCTAAGCGAAAAGGTATTCGTTTTATTTATGGATCAGTCGAAGATGACAAATTAAAAAAATCTATTCCAAGTAATTATTTTGATTTAATTTTTGCAAATGATGTTTTGGAGCATTTAACTGACCCAGAGGCCTTTTTCAGCTTTGTCTATCAGAAATTAAATCAAAATGGCATTTTCGTTCTCTCCGTTCCAAATATAAGACAGTTAAGGACTTTTTATCACGTATTTCTTAGAGGGACCTTTCCCCGTAACGAAGCTGGTTTATTTGATAAAACTCATTTGCGATGGTTCTGTAAGAAGGATATTTTGAATCTTGCTCTTAATTCAAGATTTGACATTCTTGACTACAAAGCGGTAGGTAAGCTCGTTCCTAAATTTATGGAAAAAAATCAATTGGCAGAATTTCTTGCGCTACAAAATCTTTTTGTGTGTAAGAAAATTTAAACCTTGCATAAGTTTTCTAAAAATACCTCTTCAAAGACTCATATAAAAGCTTCCCGTATTGCTATTGTTTTTGTCTTATTTTATCCAGAAACTAACACGATTAAATTTATTAATAATTTTATCCGAGTCGGCTACCAATTGATTGCGGTGGTTAATGGAGCTGATGAAAAGCTTATTCTTCGCTTAAATAAAATTTCTGGATTGCATCTTATCATCAATAAAAAAAATGTAGGCCTTGCTAAAGCGCTTAACCAAGGTATTAATTATGCATTTAATATAATGCAAATAAGATTTGTTGCTTTATTCGATCAAGATAGTGAGCCATCTCCACAGCATCCATTAGTCCTGGCAAGGACCTTACTTAAACATTATGATAAAAATATTGCGTGCGTTGCTCCAAAAATTCAAGACATAAAAAACAGAAGCTTACAAAAAATCGATTCAAATTATCCTTTCTTATTTGTTAAATCAGCTATTACTTCTGGCTCAGTTATTCCTAAAGAAGTTTTTTTAGAGGTTGGACCTATGAATGAAACATTGTTTATTGATGGTATTGATCATGATTGGTGTTTTAGGGCTACATCTAAAGGATATAAAATTGCTTTAAATGCAGATGTAGTCATGAAACATAATTTAGGCGAAAACTATATTAGGCTATTGAATATTTTTATACCCTTTCATCGTTCGCCTTTGAGGCACTATTACATCATTAGAAATTCAATAGTTCTTATGAAGAAAGGCTATGTACCTCCCCAGTGGAAGCTAATTGAATTCTTTAAAATGATTAGACGGTTTGTATTTTATTTATTTGTGAGTGAAGATAAATTTAAGACTTTAAAATATACTTTTTTCGCTGTATTTGATGGAATTTTTAATCGTTTAGGTGAGTTTAAAAATTGAATAAACAATTTAAAAAATCTCCCAATCTTGCTATTCTCATGTGTACATACAATGGCGAGCAATTTCTAGAGGAGCAACTTGATTCTATCGAGAATCAGGACTATGAAAACTGGACGCTCTATGTGAATGATGATGGTTCGAAAGATAGCACCCTTAACATTCTTAAGGGTTACCAAAAAAAATGGGGTGTTAAGAAGCTCATCATCCGTCGTGGCCCCCAAAAAGGTTTCTGCCAAAACTTCCTTAATATCATCAACGATAAAATGATTCAGGCGGACCTTTATTTTCTTTGCGATCAGGATGATATTTGGATGTTGAATAAGTTAAGCCATAACATTGAAGCAATTTCCAAACTCAATCCATCAAAGCCTAATCTCTATTGTGCTAGAACAACATATATTTCGGCGAATTCAAAAGACATTCTGGGTCAATCTGACCTTTTTTTAAAGCCCCCATCTTTTAAGAATGCTATTGTGCAATGTATCGCAGGTGGAAATACAATGGCTTTTAATAATCACCTCAAAAAAGTATCACAAAGATATCCCAAAGCCAATGTGGTATCACACGATTGGTGGCTCTATATCTTAAATGAATTGGTGGGTGGAGAGACTTTCTATGATACCGAATCGACGATTCTCTATCGCCAACATCACAAATCACTTATTGGGTCCAATACGGGCTTCTTGGCTAAATTAAAGCGCTTGAGAATGCTTATCAATGGTACTTTTAGAATTTACAATTCTCAGCATTTTGAGATATTTAATAAGCACTATCTCACAAGCATCGAATCGAATATCGAACTCATTAACCAATTCTTTATTTTACGCGATAAGCATTTAAAGCTTCGTTTTAAGATGATTCATGATTTGGGCATTTACCGCCAGACTTGGAGTGGCCAAATAGCTCTTTACCTTGGTGCTATTTTTAATAAATTATAGATAATAAAAATAAAAGCCGCGCTAAGTGGTGTTAGCAAACTCAAGCTTAAGTCATTATTTAAGTCCCTTTTTAAGTTAAAATTCTAACCATATGACTATCCTCGTCACAGGTGCAGCCGGCTTCATTGGATCTAACTTCGTCTTAGACTGGTTCGACCATACAAAAGAGGGCGTGGTGTCCATGGATCTTTTAACCTACGCCGGCAACCTAGAAAATCTTTTCTCATTAAACAATAACTCTCATCATTACTTTGTGAAGGGTAATATTGGCGATCGTGAGTTGATCGCTGAACTCCTAAAAAAATATCAGGTGAGGGCGGTGGTGAACTTTGCAGCCGAGAGTCATGTGGATCGCTCCATCCATGGACCGGGGGATTTTATTGAAACTAACATCGTGGGCACTTATAACCTTTTAGAATCTGTTCGGACTTATTGGGATGGCTTAAGTGAAAAGTCAAAGCAAGACTTCAGATTTTTGCACGTGTCGACCGATGAGGTGTATGGCTCATTAGAAAAATCAGACCCAGCTTTTACTGAGACAAATCGTTATGAGCCTAATAGTCCTTATAGTGCAAGTAAGGCGGCGAGTGATCACCTGGTTAGGGCCTGGCACCATACGTATGGACTGCCTGTATTAACAACGAACTGCTCTAATAATTATGGGCCCTATCACTTCCCAGAAAAGCTCATCCCCCTGTGTATATTAAATGCGCTTCATGGAAAACCTCTTCCTATTTACGGTGACGGTCAGCAGGTCCGCGATTGGCTTTATGTGAAGGATCACTGCAGTGCCATTCGAACCGTCTTAGAAAAAGGGCAATTGGGAGAAACTTACAACGTGGGTGGTTGGAACGAGAAGGCGAACTTCGATGTGGTGAAGACCTTATGCGGTATCTTGGATGAATTAAAACCTAAATCTGACGGTACAAAATACGAATTACAAATCACTTTCGTCAAAGACCGCCCCGGTCATGATAGACGCTACGCAATCGATGCGACAAAGCTCGAAAAAGAACTCGGTTGGAAACCTAATGAGACCTTCGAGACGGGGATTCGTAAGACCGTCGAGTGGTATCTAAATAATCAAGACTGGGTCGACCATGTCGTCAGTGGCGAATATAAGAACTGGGTTGAGAAGCAGTATTCATGAAGATCCTTCTTACTGGTAAAAATGGCCAGGTCGGTTTTGAATTACAAAAAAAATTAGGTGCACTAGGCGAGGTCATTGCAACTGATCGCGAAGAATTAGATCTAGCAAACCCTGATGCCATTAGAGCCTTTATCGATCAAACAAAGCCCGACATCATAATTAATCCGGCTGCTTACACTACAGTCGATAAGGCAGAATCAGAGTCCGACCTCGCATATCAAATCAATGTCACGGCCCCAGAAGTTTTAGCGGAGAAGGCGATTGAGTTAGATATTCCATTAATACATTTCTCAACTGATTATGTATTCGATGGATTAAAACAAGAAGCCTATGTCGAGACCGATCCAACAAACCCTCAATCTGTTTATGGCAAAACAAAACGTGATGGCGAAGAAAAAATTCGCGCGCATGCAAAGCACGTCATCTTACGAACAAGCTGGGTATTCGGAAGCCACAGTAATAATTTTTTAAAGACGATACTGCGACTCATTACGGAAAAAGAATCACTCAACATCGTGGGTGACCAGTGGGGGAGTCCCGCCTCAAGTTCAATGTTAGCTGACGTGACGCTTAAGATTGTGGATACGATTTTAAAAAATAAAAATTTTAACGACTACGGTACCTACCACGTGACGACTGAGGGCGAAACAAATTGGCATGCTTACGCAAGTTTGATTTCAAATGAGGCAATGAAATTAAATTTAAAAATTAAATGTGACGCAAATCATATTCGTTCCATTGTCACATCAGAATACCCAACTGTCGCGAAGCGACCCTTTAATTCTAGGCTCAATACAGATAAATTGAAAAAGACCTTTATGTTAGAATTGCCGCATTGGGAGTCGGAAGTTAAAAGGGTACTCAAGGAAATCATTTAATTGGCAAATCTACAAAAAAGAAAAGGCATCATACTTGCAGGTGGGTCGGGTACACGCTTGTATCCAGTGACGCAGAGCATCTCAAAACAATTACTCCCCGTCTACGACAAGCCCATGATCTATTATCCGCTTAGTACTTTAATGCTAGCGGGCATCCAAGACATTCTCATTATCTCGACACCCGATGACACGCCTCGATTTGAATCACTTTTAGGTGATGGTAGTCAGTGGGGTTTGAATATTTCATACAAGATACAGCCGTCGCCCGAAGGTTTAGCGCAGGCCTTTATATTAGGCGACACATTTGTTGGTGATGATTTATCGGCACTCGTCTTAGGGGACAATATTTTTTACGGTCACGACTTTAATGAGTTACTTAATAATGCGATGATCCGATCCGATGGCGCGACTGTGTTTGCGTATCATGTGCACGACCCTGAGCGTTATGGTGTGGCCGAATTCGATAAGAATAATAAAGTTTTATCTCTAGAAGAAAAACCAAAAAACCCAAAATCTAATTACGCGGTGACAGGGCTTTATTTTTACGATAAAGATGTGGTTACCATCGCTAAGAGCTTGAAACCATCTGCACGTGGTGAATTAGAGATTACAGATCTTAATCGACTCTATTTAGAAAAAGAAAAACTCAACGTCGAGATCATGGGCCGAGGTTACGCGTGGCTCGATACGGGTACACATGATTCATTGTTAGAGGCAAGTCAATTTATTGCGACATTAGAGAATCGTCAGGGCTTAAAGGTATCTTGTCCTGAAGAAATTGCTTATCGTCGTGGCTGGATTAATGCCACCCAATTAGAAAAATTAGCCGCACCGTTATCAAAGAATAGTTATGGCCAGTATCTCCAACGCGTCTTAAAGGAAAAAATTCTGTAACTCATGAAAGTCACACCCTTAAGTATCCCCGATGTGATTCTCATCGAGCCCCAAGTGTTTGGCGACGAGAGAGGATTCTTTTACGAGAGCTTTAATCAAAATAAATTTGAAGAAGCGATTGGCCGTAAAATTAATTTTGTGCAGGATAATCATTCAAGATCAGTGAGGGGTGTATTGCGTGGACTTCATTACCAATTAACTCCGAAGGCGCAAGGTAAATTGGTGCGTGTCATTCAAGGTGAAGTCTTTGATGCAGTAGTGGATTTGAGACAATCTTCACCGACATTTGGTAAGTGGGTTGGGGAAATATTATCTGCTGACAATAAAAAACAACTCTGGATCCCGGAAGGTTTTGCGCACGGATTTTTAACGTTATCGACTACCGCAGAATTTTTATACAAGACCACGGACTTTTATAGCAGGGATCATGAAGAAGCCATTCAATGGAATGATAAAACGATTGGTATCGATTGGCCCATTAATGAAGTATCGTTATCATCTAAAGATGAAGCAGCTCTTTCTTTTAAAGTGGCAAAGTACTTTAGTTAAAAACGAATCAAATTCATTGGAGCACCAGACGATAAGCCAAGAGTGCGCTTGAAATGATTTACCATGATATTTTTATGGTTATAAAAAGCAACATACTATATTGCTGTAACTCATTGAAATTATTTGGATTAGGTGAGCTGACTCACTTTTTTATAACACCGAAAAACCCTTAAAAGAAGGTTAGCTAATGCCCGTTAGCGTCGCTAGAATTGGTCTGGTTTAGGGTAAAATGCTAGCAAAACATAAAGAAATGAACTAAGGCTCCCATGGCTAAAACTAGCGTTGTCCCAGGTCGAAAAATTATTGCATTTATTCTTACCTATAATTGCGCGCATATGCTCGAAAAAGCATGGCGAAAAATTCCCAAGGATTATGTTGATGAAATTGTGGTCTCTGACGATATGTCAAAGGACAACACAATTGAAGTTGCGAAAAGTCTTGGGTTAAAAATTATTCAGAATCGTGGTAATAAAGGTTATGGCGGAAATTTAAAGAATGCATTGGCTTATTGTTTTAGCCATGGAGCATCGCATGCAGTTGAAATTCACGGTGATGGTGCTCAATTTGATCCGATCGCTATTAAAGATGCCCTTCCGTTGATAAAAAAAGATTATGATCTGATTCTTGGATCTAGATTTCAAGTGTCTGGACAGGCTTTGAGAAATGGCATGCCTTTGATAAGATTCTTAGCAAACAGAGGCCTAAGCTTTTTCGACCGAATTATACTTAAATTACCTTTAACAGAATTTCATACGGGATTTAGAATTTATAGCAAGCAATTGTTTGCAACGTTACCCTTGGAGCATGACGCTGATAATTATCTCTTTAGTTTTGAAGTAATTGTGCAGGCTACTTACTATAAATTGAAAATTGGAGAGGTGCCCGTGGAGGCGGATTATAAGAGCGAACATACCTCTCACAATTTGATTGGTGCATCAATTTATGCGATTAATACTTTTTATATTTTATTTAAATTTTTGTTGTCTAAACATAAGATAGCTTTCTCTAAACAATTCCCTCATATTTAATAATGATAAATAAAAAATGTCTTTGCTGTGAATCTGAAAAACTTGCTTTTTTATTTTCTTTGGGGACTATGCCACCAGTCAACGCATTTGTAAATACAGGTGAGCCAGAGGAATCATTTCCATTAGATCTTTATTTTTGCGAGAACTGTGCTTTAATCCAATTGGGCGAAGTTGTAGATCCTGAAAAGTTATTTTCTAATTATCACCATACCTCATCAGCGTCTGCAGGAAATGTAAAGCATTTAGAAGATGTTGTGAAAGTGCTAGATAACAAATCTTTAGTTAAAGATAAGAGCATTCTAGAAATAGGATCTAATGATGGCCTTTTACTTTCTTTATTAAATAAAGCAGGCGCAGAAGTTTTAGGTGTAGATCCTGCTGCAAATCTTCATCATGAGGCTGAAGCAAAAGGTGTCAATTCATTAGTGGGATTTTTTGACGAAGATTTTGCTAATAAGATGAAGAGTAAATATCCTACCTTTGATGCAATTGTGGCTCTTAATGTGATGGCACATACACCTACATTTCTTTCTGCATTGAAAGGCATTAAAAAATTATTGGCATTAAACGGAAGTTTTGTAATGGAAAATGCATATGTTGTAGATACAATCCTTCAAGGCCAATTTGATACAATTTATCATGAACATATTTTTTGTTTTTCCCTCCATTCGCTTCTTTATGCTTATGATCTTGCCGGATTAAAAGCAGTTGATGCTGAAATTATTCCAACACAAGGAACATCGATTAGGGTATTTGTTCAGCATAAAGAAGCTGCTTCAACGCCAACAAATCGAATGCTTCAAATTTTAAAAAATGAAAAAAAAGCTGGGTTTAAATCTCTGGATAATTTTAAAAAATCTTCGTTCATGATTTTGGAGTTTAAATCCAAACTCTTGGCATATCTAAAAAAGAACAGCGCTCATAAATTTATTGGGCTTGGCGCTCCCGCACGAGGAGTGGTTATTTTGAATTATTGTGATATCAATTCAGATACTATCGATTTTGTAATTGATGACACACATTTAAAACAAGGTAAGCTTGTGCCGGGCTGTAAAATTGGCGTGAAAAGTTGGGATGCGTTAGACACTAAAAACCATCATCAATTTATTATATTAAGTTGGAATTATGCTGATAGTTTTATTCAGAGACTTCGCAAATTAGGGGCCTCAGGCAAAGTTTTGATTCCTTTTCCTCATTTTCAAGAAGTCATTCTTTAATTATATGAAAATATTGCTTGTAGGTGGATTGGGTTATATTGGCTCATATTTGAATCAATATCTTTTAAATTTAGGCTTTAATGTAGATATTTGTGATCACGTTAAAAGACCAAATTTAGCATTAAACGCAGAGATTAAATATCCTTATAGTTACACGGGATTAACTGCAAAGGATTTGGCACAATATCATTCAATATTGTGGTTTGCTGGCCATTCTAGTGTTTTTGAATCAAATAAGGATCCAATTGGCGCACTTAATAATAATATGATCAATCTCATTGATTTCCTGAAAAAAATACCTAATGAAGATACATTGTTTGTGTATGCAAGCACAGCAAGCTTGTATACGGGCGTAGCTGGCCCATCTAAAGAAGATGCCAAAGTAGTTCCTTATGAAAATGCATATGATATTTCTAAGTTTTCATTTGATTACCTAGCCCCCCGTTTTCATAAAAAAATTATAGGTCTTAGAATGGGAACTTTGTCAGGTTTTTCTAGGAATATTAGACCTGAATTAATTTTTAATTCTATGATGTTAAATGCTCATTTTAGGGGGGAAGTTAAAATAGCAAATAAAGAAAAAATCAGAAGTATTTTATTCTTATCTGATTTGGCTGAAACAATAAAAATTTTCCTGTCGAAGAAATCTTTTCCATTTGGCTTTTACAATGCCTCAAGCTTTACTTTTTCAATTGGTGAACTTGGTGAAAAAATTTCTCAATTTACAAATGCCAAAATAACTATGCTCCCCGACTCGGAAACATATTCATTTTCAATTGACAATTCAAAAATCATTTCCCTAGGTTTTGTAAATACCTTTTCTCTTGAAAATCAAATGAAAAATTTTATTGGTGATATTAATTCTAACTCCTACAAATTTCCATAAAAAATAGATATGATTTTTTTACAAACACTAAAAAATTCTAGATTTTTATTTTTTTGTATTTTTGGGGCTATAGGGTTTGTTATTGACGGAGTGATTTGCAATTATATTTATATAAACTTTAATACAACGCCTCACTTTGCTCGCGTAATCTCAATCTTTTTTTCTATGAATTTTTCCTGGATTGCAAACAGAACTTTTACTTTCAAGATTAATTATTTCAAATCTTTTAAAGAATGGATCTCTTACCTTTCTATGTTATCTGTTGGAGTTTTAATTAATTATTTTGTTTTTATTTTCAGTCTTTTTATCTTAGGAGAGACTCAAATCAATATTTGGATATCTTTAGCTGCAGGTTCTTTATCCGGGTTAGTTTTCAACTATAATTCGGCTAAGTTTTTGTTTAGTTTTTTGCAGAAAAAAAGTAGCAGATAGTTTTTATTTGATTTTTGACCGAATTTAATTTTTAAGGGTTTATTTGATATGAAAGCAGTTATCTTAGCTGGCGGTTTAGGAACACGAATTTCTGAAGAAACTCACTTAAAACCTAAGCCAATGATTGAGATTGGTGGTATGCCTATTTTATGGCATATCATGAAGCATTATTCATATTACGGTGTTAATGAATTTATTATCTGTTGCGGCTACAAGGGCTATTTGATAAAAGAATATTTTGCTAATTATTTTTTACATACCTCAGATATTACCTTAGATATTAAAACAAATAAGATGGTAGTCCATCAACAAAGCGCTGAGCCTTGGATGATTTCACTTATCAATACTGGTGAAACTACTATGACAGGCGGCCGACTCAAGCGCATTTTTGAGTATGTAAAAAATGAAGATTGTTTTTGCATGACATATGGTGATGGTTTGAGTGATATTAATATAAAAAATTTAATTGATTTTCATAAAAATAATGAGTTATTTGCAACTCTTTCAGCTGTTGCGCCCCCTGCAAGATTTGGAGTTCTAGAGCTTTCTGAGGATAAAGTCAAAACATTTAAGGAAAAACCGGATGGGGATCAAGTTTTAATTAATGGTGGTTTTTTTGTTTTGAGTCCCAGAGTTTTCGATTTTATTGCTGATGACCTAACTATCTGGGAAAGAGAGCCCCTTGAAAAACTATCAGCTTTAAATCAGTTGGCAGCATATGAGCACAAAGGCTTTTGGCAGCCTATGGATACATTGCGCGATAAAAATTTATTAGAACATCTTTGGGCTTCTGGAAATGCGCCTTGGAAAGTTTGGATGTAGAAAATTATGACTTCATTTTGGAATAATAAGAAAGTATTTATTACTGGACATACTGGCTTTAAAGGTTCTTGGTTATCTTTGTGGTTAAATCATCTTGGAGCAGATGTATATGGTTACGGACTTTCTCCAACTACAGAGCCAAATTTGTTTCGGATACTTAATCTTGAGCAAAAGATTAAATCTTCAATTTCAGATATTAGGGATCTTTCGAAAGTTAAGTCAGCTATTTCTGAAGTTATGCCAGAAATTGTTTTTCATCTTGCTGCTCAGCCATTAGTCCGCAAATCTTATCAAGACCCAGTAGAAACCTTTTCCACAAACATAATGGGCACAGTGAATTTTCTAGAGTCAGTGCGCGCATGTCGATCAATCAAATCTGCTGTAATTATTACAAGTGATAAATGCTATGAAAATAGAGAATGGCCCTGGCCTTATAGAGAAAATGAACCCATGGGAGGATTTGATCCATACAGCAGCAGCAAGGGTTGTGCAGAATTAATTGCTTCATCATATCGCAATTCTTTTTTTAGCTCAGTTAAGCCTGGTGAATATTCAGCGTTAGTTGCAACCGCAAGAGCTGGAAATGTTATTGGCGGTGGAGATTGGTCTGAAGATAGACTAATTCCTGATATAGTGAAATCAATTAATAAAAATGAAAAAATTGTATTAAGAAATCCTTCTGCAATTAGACCTTGGCAGCATGTTTTGGATTCCTTGCATGGATATATGACTCTCGCTAATAAATTATACCTAGAAGAGTCTGAGTATGCAGATAGCTGGAACTTTGGACCATCGGATAAGGACAATTTTTCAGTGGAGGAGATGGTTAAGAAGTTTTTAAATGCATATAAGTTAAATTCTAATTATGAAATAAATAAATCTGCAAGTTTGGTTCATGAGGCAAATTATTTAAGACTGGACAGTTCAAAAGCTAAGGCAAAGCTTAATTGGAAAACTAAATGGGAAACGGAAGAGTCAATTGAAAGAACGGCTAAATGGTATAAATCTTATTTTAGCAATAAAGATATGACCGCTTATTCTTTAAATGAGATTGAAGAGCATTTTCAAATTAATTAACATCCCAAAACTTTTTAATTAATTTAATATTTTGAAATTTATAAAATAAATATTTTAATAAAGTTTTAATAAAGACACTTTCCTTTAATGCGCCGCTTATAAATTTATTTTCAATAAAATAACGCAAGAAGCCGTAATGTCTAAAATCTGTCGCTTTAGATATTTTTCCACCGTTTTTTAAGAGCTTGCTTTTTATACATAGAGCTCTGTTTATGTTAAAGCAAACAATAGAATCGAAAAATTGAACAGAATAAATAGAACTTCTAATAGCATTGTTTTTTTTATTAATTAGTAAGCCTGACCTTTCATGAATAACATCAATAATCTTTTTGGAATATGATATGAATGAAAATTTTGATGGATTGCCAAATTCACTTAAATAGCTAGCATGCGTATCTTCAATAATTATTTTGCCATTATTCTTTATATAAGGAAGAGCAGATATTAAAGTTGTAATTTGTTGGATGTTTGTGTGGCCACCATCATCTAAAAGTATGTCTATTTTTCCTATTTTTTTAAAACAAGCATTCCACTCCGCTGGGTTTGCTTGGTTTAAGATAAAGATTTCAAAACCGTGCTTTTTCCAATGATTAGCATTTGGATTAAAATCAATACCAATAATTCTTGCTTTTTTCCCTAAAAATTTTTTCCACATAAATAAAGAACCACCATGCAAGACACCAACCTCAACGAAAGTAATTTTTTTATCTTTAAAGGGAGATAATAGTATTTTATAAATATCAAAATAATTCGAATATTTGTAGGATAAAAAAGGGGATTGCATGAAAAATTTATACATAATTTTTTATTTTTTAGGCCCTATTAAGTGAATTAGCAATTATACTTATACTCAATATTTAAATTTTAACACTTTCAAGACTATGAATGAAATTAAACTATGTGAGGTTTGTCAATCAATCAAACTTGAGCCTGCATTAAACCTAGGCTTGCACCCAATGTGTGATGATCTAGTCTCAATTTCATCTAATCGAACTTGCAAAGAGTATCCTATAGAGATTGTTTTTTGTAATAACTGCTTCACTGCGCATCAAAAATTTCAAGTACCTAAACATGAATTATTTCCAGAGCTTTATCACTACAGATCAAGATTCACTTCAGATGTTTTGAATGGTATGAAAGATCTTGTTGCTTCGTGCGAGCAAAATTACGGGAGTTTGAGTGGTAAGAAAGTTATTGACATCGGATGCAATGATGGAAGTTTGCTTGATTTCTTTAAGGCTAAGGGTTCTGAAACGATTGGAATTGAACCAACAGGTGCATCTGCTGATGCTAAGTTAAAGGGTCACCAAATTTTTAATAATTATTTCGATGTTTCAATTGCAAAAGATATTGTTACTAAATATGGAAATCCTGACTTTATAACGTTTACTAATGTTTTTGCGCATATTGAAAATCTTAAAGAAGTTACTGAGGCCTTAAAAGTTTTAATTGGTATGAATTCAACCCTTGTTATAGAGAATCATTATCTTGGCGCTGTATTAAATAAAAATCAGTTTGATACTTTCTACCACGAACATCCGAGAACTTATAGCGCAAAATCCTTTGAATTTATCGCCTCATCGCTTGGCCTAAATATTAATTCAATAGCTTTTCCATCTCGCTACGGAGGAAATATTAGAGTATTTATGTCTAAAAGTGAAAATTTTAATTTGAAAAAAAATAGAATTGATGAAAGTGCTTTTTACCAAAAATTTAAATTCATGAAAAAAGATTTAGATAAATGGGTTTCTGTAAAATCAAAATTTATCGAAAATTACGTGAAATTAAATGGAAAAATTAAAGCCAAAGCCTTTCCAGGTAGAGCAGCTATTTTAATTAAATTATTAGGTTTAGATGAAACAAAAATTTCAGCTGTCTACGAAAAGAAAGGTTCAATGAAGATTGGAAATTTCTTACCTGGAACACGTATACCAATTTATTCTGATGATGATTTATTTAAACTACAAGATCAAAATGAGCCAATTCTAAATCTCGCTTGGCATATCAGCGATGAAATTAAAAGTTATTTATCACAAAATGCATATACCGGTACAGTTATAGATATTATTGATAAGACTGACTTTAATTAATCTATAAATGAATGATGTTGCTATTCTTGGCTCAGGTTTTGGCCTTTATGGTTATTTACCCTCAATTGAACCTTCTGCTCTAGGAAGAGTTTATCTCCCAAATCGTTATAAAGACATTTTCTTTTCAAGACCGGAATTAAAAAAAATAGAAGAAAAAATTTTTTGGGTCGATAACGAAAATGATGCTATTAAAGGGGCAAGTCTAGTCATTATTGCGCTAAATCCAATGAATCAAGAGCGTTGGGTAAAAACCTGTCTTGATTTAAATAATATCAATTCTTTAATTTTGGAAAAACCTTTAGCGCATAATCCGGACCAAGCTAAACTTCTCTTATCTGATTTATTAAACTCTAAGAAAAACTTTGAAATTGGTTATTTGTTTAGATACACTCATTGGGGCAACATGTTGATTAATTTCTTTGATAATAAAATCACAATTAATCAGTTCGATCGAATAGAAATTAGTTGGAGCTTTCTTGCGCATCATTTTTTGAATAATGTAGATACATGGAAAAAATATCATAGCGATGGAGGCGGAGTTATAAGGTTTTTCGGCATACATTTAATAGCTCTTTTATCCGAGCTTGGATATACTCATGTTAGTTTATCCAAAGTAAATGGGTATGAAGCAAATCAACCTTCAAAATGGGAAGCAATCTTTATGAGTCCACTACTGCCAGATTGCCATATATTTCTTGACACACGATCTCGATCTGACTCTTTCTCAATAAAAGCTATCAAGCATGGAACAATGGAATCATTATGCTTACTTAAAAACCCCTTTGAAATCAAAATATTAAGAGATAAATATAAAAGTGACTTAAGGATTTCCCCGATAAAAAGAATGATTCAAGCTCTAAATGAGGGTATGAATGCAAATAAAGAATTAAGGTTTCTTAATGCTATTATTTTGTGGGATAGAGTGGAAGCGTCGACAAACTTATAATATGTTTGGAATTTTTACATGATGAATCTTAAAAAAAAGTTTTTTTATACAACTTTTCTTTCTATTTGTTTCCTTCTTATTTATATAATAATTTACTATCTTCATGTACGATTTTTTCATGTAAAAGTTTTATTTTACTCAAGTCTATTCGATGTTTTTATTTCGGTATTAATAGTCAATTTCTTTTTTTTATATAAAAAATTTTTTTTAACTATAAATTTATTTGAAAAATACCTTTTATTAATTATATTTTCACTTACCGGCTATATTATTTCAATGTCAGTGCCAGCATTAATTGACCGTTCTTTATCATTTTATCTCCTAGAAAAAATTGATCAGAGCAAGCAGGGTATTAATATAAGTAGAATTGACGATCTTTTTATTAATGATTTTGTTATTAAATACGATATGATTAATGTAAGGTTAACAGAGCAACAGGCGTCCGGAACCATAGCCATTAATAATAACTGTGCTGTTATTACAAGAAAAGGTAAGTTTTTAGCTAATTTTAGTAAATTTTTTAGGGCTAATTTATTGCCAAAACATAGAATATCGGAGCAGCAATTGAGTGGACATAAATTTATTGAAAACACTAATTTAAGTGACGATCAATTTGAATATTACAAATGTACTCAATAAATATAGTAGCAATTAATTAGTAACTTAAATATCATGAAAAAAAAATTAATTTCAATTATCACACCTTGCTTTAATGAGGAAGATGGAATTTTTTTAGTTTATAGCACAATTAAAGATTTATTTAGTTCAGAACTTATGAATTATGAATATGAACATATTTTTTGTGATAATGCTTCTACGGACAAAACTCAAACTATTTTAAAAGCTTTAGCAATTAATGACAGACGAGTTAAAATTATTATTAATTCAAGAAATTTCGGCATACTTAAGAATAATTTTAATGGGGTCATGAATGCGTCTGGTGACGCAATTTTACTTTTTATGCCTGTTGACATGCAGGATCCGCCTTCTATGCTTCCGAGTATGTTGCGCCAATGGGAAATTGGTTACGAAATTGTTTATGGCATAAAATCTCAACGAGAAGAAAATTTCCTTACCAAATCTATTAGAAATATTTATTACAAACTCTTATCAAAATTAACATATGTCGACTACCCAGCTAATGTTGCTGATTTTCAACTGATTGATAAAAAAGTTTTAAATACGATGAAGCAGTACGAAGACTCGCAACCTTTTATGAGGCTCATGACTTTCGATTGTGGTTTTAAATCATTCGGAATTCCTTATACCTGGAAATCGAGAAAATACGGAAGATCTCAAAATAGTTTTTTTAAAATGATCGAACAAGGATTAAATGGGATTGTGAGCTTTAGTGGCGCACCTCTCAGAATTGCTTTATTTGGGGGATTTCTTTTAGCTTTTTTGAGTTTACTTTATTCAATTGTAATTTTTTTATTGGTGATTATAAGTAAAGATAAAATAGCAGAAGGTATTCCAACCTTAATTATTGCTCTATTTTTCTTTGGCGGAGTTATTCTTTTTTTCTTGGGCGTGATGGGGGAGTATATTCTTGCGATATATAACCAAGTTCGAAAAAAACCTCTTGTAGTTGAGCGTGAGAGAATAAATTTTGACTAGGTTTTAAATGACATGTAAAAAACTTTTATATTATTTAACAGCGCCAATTATATTTGGTGTATTTTCCCTGATTTTGGGTCAGGATAGAAGCTATGATCTTGCTGGATATCATTATTATAATGCTTTTGCTTTTTTGAATAATAAAACCAGTATTGATTTTTCTGTTGCTGGTGCTCAAGGATTTTTAAATCCTATTTTAGATATTCCCTATTATTATTTAAATCAAATAACTCACCCTGCATTTGTCGGTTTTATTTTTGGCTTTTTAAATGGCTTTCTAATTTTATTGCTTTATAAAATTATTGAAATTGTTATTTCACATAATAAAAAACATTACCATAAAAATCTAATTTTATTTCTTTCTGTAGTTGGTTGTTTAACACCCAATTTTTTATCTAGCCTAGGAAATTCATTGGGTGACAATATTACCTCCTTATTTATTCTTTTTTCTTTATACTTGCTCATATTAAATTTTAAATTGTATGAAAACAAAAAAATTGAATTTAAAAATTTATTTATTTTACTTATTATCGGTTTTTTTGTTGGCTTTCCTGTAGGCCTTAAACTGACAAATGCTCCATTTTCTCTAGCATTTCTTATTGCTTTTTTTCTTGCAATTAATAATAGCAAAAAGAATAAATTATTTTTGCTTTTTTCCCTTGGAATATCGTCTTTTGTTGGTTTCTTATCCAGTGGAGGCTTTTGGTTTCTTCATTTGTGGAATGAATTTAGCAATCCTTTCTTTCCTCTTTTAAGCAATATTTTCCCTAATAAAATTTCTTCGTTGATTACCTTAAGTAGCGAACTAACCCCTAAAAATATTTCACAAGCAATATTTTATCCATTTCTAAGGCTTTTTGGATTTAAACAAAATCTTGACTCGTTAGGTAGACAGATTTTATGGCCTACCTTGTATTTGTTAATTTTTTTATTTTTATTTGTTAGGCTTGAGCTGCATAAGGTTTTTAGTAGAAAGTCTAATTTAAGCTTTAAAAGTTTTTTTAGTGTAGAAAAATTTTTAATTTTTTATGTCTTTTTTGGATATATTTTATGGATGGCAGTCTTTGGTATTCAAAGATACTTAGTCAGTATTGAATTATTTGCCCCTCTTGCAATTTATGTTTTAATTAAGAATTTTAATTATAACGAATACAAGAGAAATGTATTTTTTTTGTTTCTCTGTTTATTTTCAGTTGCTTATACTTTGTTGGGTGGTTTTGGTACTTGGGGTCATACTAGATGGGTAAAACCTGCTATTTTTGTTGCTAAGCCCGCTATCGAGAACCCCTCAACTGCAACAGTCTTAATGACTGACATGTCTCCAATTGCTTGGATGCTAACTGAATTTCCAAGTGATCTAGCTTTTTTAAGATTATATGCTTTTGAAAATATCGATCCATTTTTGAATGATTTTATTCATAAAAGAGATGGTAAATTCTATGTAATTTTTTCGGGACATTATAATTGGCGCAATGATAATGTAAAGAAATGGGATAATTTTCTATCTGTAATAAATGTGAAAAAGACAAAACAAAGCTGTGAAAACTTGGATTCGTTTATTACATTTGTAAAATTTAGAGGAAAAGTAAAATACAATCCATTAAATTCGAATGAATCGTGCTTTTTAGATATTGCTGACAAAGATAGAACAAACCAAGCAGATGAGAATAATAAACTAATAGAATTTAATAATCAAAAATTAGAAAAATTTAATTTCACTCTAAATAAAAGTTCATGTAAAGCCTTTCCAGCAAGACTTGGAAAGCAGAATTGGTCTTATGTTTGGTGCGAAGTTAATTAGCAATTTCTTTTAACATATTCAATGTCTTAACTTTAAGTTGCCCCAACATATTTTTACTTTCAGTTAACTTGTATTTGCACTCAATACTATTTCTGTCGATTGCACATCTGCTCCAGTCATAGTCTGATTTTGGATAATCTCCAACAACTGCTCGGTTAGATTTTGATATGCTTATGATGTCTCCGCTATCCGTTGAAGCATATATATTTTCATTATCAATATCTATATCTCTGATTCTTTTGCCAATTAATATTTTTTCTACATACATTATTTCTTTATTTTTTTTTAATTTCAATCTGTAAAGACTTTTGTCTTTAAGTGATCCAACAATTAGATCACCCCTCCATTCCTTGAATGAATGATCATAAGAAATTTCATTTAGCTGTGAAATCCCAATTGAAGGCGTAAAAGCAAAAAAAGGCGGTGTGAATTTATTGCTACTATTAAAATTTGTTTTAAAATATTTTTTATCAAAATTATCATAATCTCTACCTAGGGTCTCATACGGCCACCCATAATTTGCGTTTTTTTCTATTACGTTTATCTCATCTCCGCCTCTTGGTCCATGTTCAGTTTCAAATAATGCATTTAAGTTTTGACTAAAAAATAATCCTTCTGGAACTCGGTGGCCATGTGTGAGCTTTTCAAAATTATTGTTAATTAGAGAAATTTTGGTGACACTACCATATAAATTTGTATTTTTTATTGCATCTTCATAATTTTTGAATTTCATGCAACAAATGGTATTTCTTGGATATTTAATATTGTAGATATCCATAAGAATATTTCCGCCTACTACGTATATATTATTTTTATCACTTGCCAATCGCCCTGAAATTTCATGAAGCCCACTTTCTATGGTTACACATGGCGAGGAACTAAATATAATTTTAGAATTTTTTAAATCTGCTGCATATTCATAAATTATTACTTTTGAACAAGAGTTTTTATTTTCAAAATAATAAAATACGGAAATGTATAGTTTGCCATTTAGTGCATGATGAAGATCTAATATAAAGCTTTTTGCTGTGCTGGCATTTTCTATTAAATTTGGTATTGATTCTTGTTGCAACTCTTCAAAGCGCTTTTTTTCTTTTACTAACCTTATTTTTTTTATAAAATTTAGTGCCCTATCTGAAAAATAAAGCTCATTCTTATTATTGGTAGAGGCAATTACAATTTGGCTTTTATTATGTGATACCTGATAATCTTGTATATTTAAATTGAAAAAATTAGTCTCAATTTCATTTGCGGAAGCTAAATTAATTTGACAATAAAAAATATTAATTGCTATAAAAATTTTGATAATTTTCACTTCTGATTTGTGCCTATATGATTTAAACCTCTTTTTTTAGCCAATATCACCTGTTTTTGTCGCTCAGTTAAACTTTTCAATTTTTCTGGGGTGTGTGTATTAAAGCAATAAGGGCAGGAGATACCAGGTGTGTATTTATCACCTTCCATATCATCCGCTGACAAAGGATAACGACAAGCGTAACATTGATCATAATCACCCGCCACTAAACCATGCTTAATAGCAACCCTTTGGTCAAATACAAAGCACTCGCCTTGCCATAGACTATTCTCTGGTTTAACTTCTTCTAGATATTTTAAAATACCGCCCTCTAAGTGATATACCTCATCAAAGCCCTCACTCATCATGAAGGAAGAGGCTTTTTCACAACGAATGCCCCCGGTACAAAACATGGCGACCTTTTTATGTTTCTTAGGATCAAAGTGTGTTTTCACATATTCTGGAAATTCTCGGAATGTATTGGTTTTAGGATTAATGGCATTCTTAAAAGACCCGATCGCATATTCATAATCATTGCGCGTATCAATCAACACGACTTCAGGGTCAGAGATAATAGCGTTCCAATCTTGAGGCTTCACATATATGCCCACCATTTTTGTAGGCGATACGCCAGGGACCCCTAAAGTCACGATTTCTTTTTTGAGTTTCACTTTCATACGATAGAAGGGATGTTTATCCGACCAGGATTCTTTATGGTCTAAGTTTTTGAAATTCCCTTCAAAGAACGGGTCAGTTTTTAAGTAATTGAGTAATTCTAGAATGGATTTTTCAGGGCCTGCTAAGGTGCCATTGATACCCTCTTCAGCTAAGAGAAGGGTGCCTTTGATATTTTTAGATATGCAGAAATTGAGAATTGGCTCTCGTAAAGTTTTAAAGTGAGGAAGACTCACAAAATAGTACATCGCAGTCGTTAAATAGGTGTGTTGCATGAGCTTTGTTCTTTATTAAAACCTTTAAAAATGTTATTTTATCAGTCTTTTCAACGATGTTAAATTTTACGGAGTCAACAACATGGCAATTGAACAAACCTTATCCATTATTAAACCAGATGCAGTTAAAAAAAATGTGATCGGTCAGATCTACTCACGTTTTGAGCATGCGGGCTTAAAAATTATTAAAGCTAAAATGACGCATTTATCTCAAGCTGAGGCAGAAGGTTTTTATGCTGTTCATAAAGCCCGTCCTTTCTTTAATGATTTAGTAAAATTTATGATTTCAGGTCCCATCATGATTCAGGCTTTAGAAGGTGAAAACGCTGTTTTAAAACACCGAGATTTAATGGGTGCCACCAATCCTAAAGAAGCAGCACCTGGAACCATTCGTGCTGATTTTGCGGAGAGTATTGATGCGAATGCAGTGCACGGATCTGATTCATTAGATAACGCTAAAATCGAAATCAAATACTTCTTCGGTTAATTTTTAAATGACTAACTTGCTCGATTTGGACTACGAGCACCTCGTTTCTTTTGTAGGAAACTTTGGTGAAAAACCCTATCGAGCCAAGCAGTTGATGCATTGGATTTATCAAGAAAATCTTATTGATTTCAATAAGATGACAGATATTTCTAAAGTATTTCGTGATGTATTAAATGACAAAACCACCATTGAATTTCCATCCGTCATGAGTGACGCGATGTCGGATGATGGCACACGTAAATGGTTATTCGATGTGGGTGGTAATAATGGGATTGAAACTGTTTTTATTCCCGAAGATGATCGAGGTACTTTATGTATTTCGTCTCAAGTCGGATGTGCGCTTGAATGTACATTTTGTTCCACGGGTCGCCAAGGCTTTAATCGTAATTTAACGACTGCAGAAATTATTGGCCAATTGTGGCTCGCTAATTTTTACGTTCGCCAACAAGAGGGTTATAACGCATTAGCGAATTCAGAACGTATTATCAGTAATGTCGTCATGATGGGCATGGGTGAACCACTCGCCAATTATGACAATGTCGTTGCTGCTATGAAATTGATGTTAGATGATAGAGCCTATGGCTTAAGTCGCCGCCGTGTCACACTTTCTACCAGTGGCTTAGTCAATGCTATGGATCGCTTAAAAGAAGACTGCCCCGTGGCTTTAGCCGTATCGCTTCACGCCTCGAATGATAAATTGCGTGATGAGATTGTGCCTATCAATAAAAAATTTCCGATAAAAGAATTGATGGCAGGATGTCAGCGTTATTTAGAAAAAGCACCGAGAGATTTTGTGACGTTTGAATATGTGATGTTAGATGGCATTAATGATTCGGTGGAAGATGCAAAAGCTTTACTTCATATTGTTAAAGATGTCCCGTGTAAATTTAACTTAATCCCTTTTAATCCGTTTCCTAACAGTGGATATAAGTGCTCTTCCCATGAACAAATTCGTAAATTTAAAGAAGTGCTCATGAACCAAGATTATATTGTGACCGTCAGAAAAACCCGGGGTGATGATATTGATGCGGCTTGTGGTCAGCTTGCAGGGCAGGTGAAAGATAAGACCACAAGATCTCTAAAAAGAATTAACTTAATTCAATAAGTTATTAATTTAATTAACTAAAAAATGAATAAAATTTTACTTAAAAAACCGACTTATCAAGTGATGGTGGGATCCATCCCTGTCGGTGGAGGCTCGCCTATTGTGGTTCAATCCATGACGAATACCGATACAGCGGATGTTGAAAAAACCGTAGCGCAGGTTTTTGATTTATGGAAAGCCGGTTCTGAAATTGTAAGAGTCACCGTCAATAACGAAGCTTCTGCAGAGGCCATTCCAAAGATTGTCGAAGAATTAAGCAAAAGAAATTGTTTTGTGCCTATCGTGGGTGATTTTCATTTTAATGGGCACAAATTATTACAGGCTTACCCTGAGTGCGCAAAACTTCTCGCTAAATATCGCATTAATCCTGGAAATGTAGGTAAAGGTAGCCGTCGCGATGAACAGTTTGAAGCGATGATAACCATTGCTAGAACTTACGATAAACCGGTGCGTATTGGGGTTAATTGGGGAAGTTTAGATCAAGCGAAATTAGCATCCATGATGGATGAGAATGCGAAATTAAAAAATCCACTTTCACCTGATGCATTGATGCGTGAAGCTTTAATTCAATCCGCGTTAGAGTCTGCAGAGCAAGCTGTCTCTTGGGGCTTACCAAAAAATAAAATTATCATCTCCTGCAAGGTAAGTCATGTTCAAGATTTAGTATTGATTTATCAAGAGTTAGCTCAAAGAACTTCATATCCATTGCACCTTGGTTTAACCGAAGCAGGTGTGGAATCCAAAGGTATTGTAGCTTCCACCGCAGCGCTTGCGATTCTTTTACAACAAGGGATCGGAGATACGATTCGTGTATCTTTAACACCCACATCAAATGAGCCTCGAATCAAAGAAGTGGTGGTCGCCCAAGAGATTTTACAAACCATGGGGATTCGTTCTTTTACACCATTAGTTACGGCATGTCCTGGATGTGGTAGAACGACCTCGACTTATTTTCAGGAATTGGCTTTAGAGATTCAAACATTTTTACGCGAATCCATGCCGCAATGGAAAGATGAATATCCAGGTGTAGAAGATATGTCAGTCGCTGTCATGGGATGTGTGGTGAACGGCCCTGGTGAATCGAAACTCGCCAATATTGGGATTAGTCTTCCTGGCACGGGTGAGATTCCAGTAGCCCCCGTATTTGTCGATGGTGAAAAGACGGTCACTTTAAAGGGTGACAAAATTGCCCACGAATTCAAAGCGATTGTGATGAACTATGTGGAATCGCACTATTCAAAGTTAAAATAACGACTATGGGCAAAAAATTACAAAGCATTAAAGGTTTCTATGATGTCTTACCGGATAAGACGCCGCTTTGGCATTTTGTTGAAGACAAAATTCGTGAAGTTTTAAATCTTTATGCTTACGAAAAAATCAATTTACCTATCGTTGAACCCACGTCACTTTTTGTCGATAGTGTCGGCACGCATACTGACATCGTTGAAAAAGAAATGTATTCATGGATAGACCCTTTAAATGAGGATCAATTAACCCTCCGTCCTGAAGGGACAGCAGGATGTGTGAGATCTGTGATTGAACATAACCTCACCTACAATGGCCCCATTCGTTTATGGTATCAGGGACCTATGTTCAGACACGAGAACGTACAAAAAGGTAGGCAGCGACAATTTAATCAAGTGGGTGTCGAAGCGTTTGGATTTATTGACGCCAATATCGATGCCGAACAAATCTTATTATTAGCAAGACTCTGGAAAGTACTCGATATTAAAGATGTGGAACTTCATATCAATTCAATAGGCGACCCTGAAGATCGATTGACCTATCGCACTGAACTTATTCGTTACTTTGAGAATCATCAAGACGTTTTAGATGAAGATGCGAAACGACGACTCCATCAAAACCCATTGCGGATTTTGGATAGTAAAAATCCTGCTATGCAAACCATGATTGAAGGGGCACCGAAATTATCGGATTATTTAAATAGTGAGGCAAAGGCGCACTTTGATTCAGTATGTGGCTATCTAAAAGAAGCAGACATACCTTTCAAATTAAACCATCGATTGGTACGGGGGCTCGATTATTACAATCGTACCGTGTATGAATGGGTGACGAACCGCTTGGGCAGTCAAGGTACCATTGCGGGTGGTGGTCGATACGATTATTTGATTGAACGATTGGGTGGTGATAAAACACCCGCCTCAGGTTTTGGTATTGGAATGGAGCGCATCATCCTACTTTTAGAAGATATGGGGGTGGTTTTCCAAAACGAACCCAATATTTATGTGGTGAATTTAGGTGAGACTGCTGAAAAGCATGCCTTAAAGTTATCTGAAACGCTAAGATCCCATGGATTAAAAGTGGCATTAAATTCAGGCGGCAGTAGCTTTAAATCACAAATGAAACGTGCCGATAAAAGTGGTGCAGGATTTGCAGTCATCTTAGGCGATGATGAAATGAAAGAAGGGGTGGCTCAAGTCAAATCCTTAAGGGTTGAAAATCAACAATCTAAAATTCCATTAGATGAATTAGCTGCATTCTTTCTGAAACAAACATCATGAAAAAAATACTCGAAGTCAAACATTTAAAAGTGTTCCCCATCAATGAGCCACGTAAAATTTTAGTAAATGATGTTTCATTTGATTTGTATCCAGGACGTACCACTTGTATTGTCGGCGAGTCAGGCAGCGGTAAAAGTTTAACGGCACTCTCCATCATGAAGCTTTTATCCACGCAACTCAAACAAACAGGTGATATCTATTTTGAAGGAAAAAATATATCTCAATTATCTAATGTTGAGATGCGACATTATCGAGGTAAATCGATGGCCATGATTTTTCAAGAACCGATGACGTCCTTAAATCCTGTCATTTCGATTGGCGATCAAATTAGAGAAGCATTAGAAGTGCATCTTGATTTAGATAAAAAAAGTTTAGATAAAAAAGTGGTATCACTTTTAAAAGAAGTCGGCATTCCCGAAGATCGCGTTTCAAGTTACCCAGATGAGCTTTCAGGCGGACAAAGACAACGTATTATGATTGCGATGAGTATCGCGTGCGAGCCTTCTATTCTGATCGCAGATGAACCGACCACAGCGCTAGATGTCACAGTGCAGGCACAGACCTTAAAGCTCCTTCATAATTTAAAAGAAAAAAGACATATGGCGATGCTTTTTATAACGCACGATTTTGGTGTCGTGGAAGAAATTGCAGATGATGTCATTGTGATGTATCAGGGTCAAATTGTTGAAGAGGGAAGTGTCAAAGAAGTCTTAAAAAAACCAAAACATGCTTACACCAAAGCTTTGCTTCAATGTGTGCCAGATGCAAAAGGCATTAAAAAACTAAAGCCCATTCAGCACCGCGCGTTTATTTAAATGCCACCTTTTAAATCATGATAAAAAATATTAAAAATGAAATGCTCCTAGAAGCTAAAAGTCTTTATAAAACTTATACACAAACTTCTGGATTCTTTGTAAGACGTCAAAGAATCATTAAGGCACTCAAC
>Ga0209191_1000488_pt1 | contig 30557 bp, 49 predicted proteins | sample S_130626_EF_Meta_FD_187320 | JGI IMG/M metagenome (GOLD analysis project Ga0209191, IMG submission 187320) | Freshwater microbial communities from Lake Simoncouche, Canada to study carbon cycling - S_130626_EF_MetaG (SPAdes) (version 2) | ecosystem: Environmental > Aquatic > Freshwater > Lake ...
ATCTGTTTCACGTTAATCCACATATGTGCGGTGGACATGATGGTCAATCATTTGAAATGACTTTAATGTGGTTTGCTATGTCGATTGCACATTGTAGACCATGGCTTGATTATATAGATTAATATTTGGCGTACCCACTAGGACTCGAACCTAGACTGACGGTTTTGGAGACCGCGATGCTGCCATTACACTATGGATACAGAATTTGCGATAGTTTCTATAAAACCCATTGAAACTAACAAACATTGAGCATAGTTTCCCACGCTATTTGTTCTTGGTGGAGATGATAGGGATCGAACCTATTGTGACTAAGTCGGAGGATTTACAGTCCCCTGCCATACCATTACGGCGGCATCTCCATAAATATTTTTGTGAAAACATACACAAACTTTACACCAAGTGGCTTAAACTTTCATTTAAGCCTTAGTGATCTTGGTGTTTGTTGCATTGTAGTATACGACATTTTCAATTGCGAAGCAACTGTGCGTTACTTCACTGACGTAAATCAAGCCTTGAGATTCGTTAACAATCTTTAAGCTAGACTATCTATGTACAATCCTTTATTGTCAGGCTTTACTTGACCCGACCTATCATAAAGGAATGACACAACTTCAATGGTTGTTTTGTTAGTTGTGGGATCTTCTACAGTTTTGTAGAAGGTGGTACGATCACGGTGATTTACCATGTCTATTACTGTTGATACACTTTGTACTATCATACAGTATTTATTGTACCATATAGAAACACACTGTGTCAATATATTTTTATATGGTAGGGGCACAGAGAATTGAACTCTGATTTACCGGTTAAAAGCCGGTTACTTTACCATTAAGTTATACCCCCAAGGGTTGCTTGTCACTGTCCATTTGGACTCTCCTAAAAAAATTGGTACTGGGTACGGGAATCGAACCCGTCTTATTCACGTGAAAGGCGAATGTCCTAACCGATAGACGAACCCAGTGTAAAGGGGAGAGCCACGGTTGCAGGACCTAGTGCTTCGTTACCGAAGGAAGTGCCCAGGCGATGTGGCTCTCAAAACTCAGTATAACATAGATGTGTACAACAAGCCTATTATTGTACATATCTATGTTATGTGTTAGGATTAAGCTACTGGTTTCCACGCCAGCCCTTAAATTGAGCAGTTACTCTGTCCATCTCGTTTATTCCGAGTCTGTGTGCAGTTGAGATTCTGCCTATCAGAGTCTGCGAGGGTAGTTTCCATCCTCACGCTAACGGTTTTCTGCCACCGGATCTCTGTCGCTAATCAAACGCTATTTTAACGAAAATAGTAACGGGATTCTAATCTGGCGGTCCCAAGGGGTAACGATCCCCTTCTTCAAGCGTGACAGGCTTGTGTGCGTCCATGAACACTTTGAGACCCGAATCTGGAACACAGGGTGAGATTCGAACTCACGGTCTTCGGGATTTGCAATCCCGTGCATTGGACCACTCTGCCACCTGTGCATAAAGCATATTGAAACACACTAACTACCTTGGTATGTACTCAAGTTCATAGAACCGCTACGACCCTATCTTTAATGTGCTTCAATATGCTCTGCATCCCCCGGCGGTAATTATAGAGTATCAAGATACGACGCTATCGTACCCATCACACACTCCTTCCACCCGCTTCCCGACAGGGACCGTTCTCGCATTGCTAGCGGCCTTTGGGTTTGAAGACTACCACCCGTAGTTGTCACACTACTTCTTATCGTGTGGGTCACACTATCCGGAGACACCCGGAACGTTCTGGCGGGCTGGCCCCATAACGGGATACCACTTAGCTTGGACTATCTTATGCATTTACAACCAAGCACCCAAATCTCTTACATCAAACATAAAAAACTGGCGGAACGACTGGGACTTGAACCCAGAAAGCGGCTTTCACCACTCGACGGATTAGCAATCCGCTCCAATACCATTATGGGACCGTTCCAGTTAACACACTCTTACGAATGTGTGTATTAAAGCACTCTAAACTACTTAGTCTGACTGTTCGTAAAGAATGCTTTAATACGCTGTAATTTTTCCCTCTACAAGAAGAGTTCCATCCTACAGGCCGCCCTTTTGTGTTAGTTTATAGTGTAACACAGGACCGCGTTCCCTGTCAACCACTTTGCAATACTAAGCATCATCAAAGATGATGTGTTCTTGCCTTTTTGCCACTTGGCGCATTACTTCGGCACGCCTAAACTTGTCCTCGATCAGGCGTTTGACCTGTTCGGGTGTCAAGGTATACTCCTGTAACCACTTTGTCTCTCGTAACTTTTTTGCATCTATTTCTGTCATATTCCTTTCGGCAAACAAAAACCCCAGGGTGTTTAGTCCTGGGGTCCTTGGAGTTTTGTTGTGTATTATTACACTACAGTCCCCCGGGACCCCTGGCAAATCTCTGGTGTGCGATCATTACTTGACACAGACCAATAGGAGGGCATAAAGCCTGCCTGTTTGGCGCTTGCTTGCGTTTGTAAATGTATCGAACACGGTTTCATTGCTTGCTTTCAAATTCCTAAAATTTACTACACTTTTTACAGTGTATGATCTAATTATACAGTTATTTATCCCTCTTGTCAACCAGTTTTTGCGTTTTTGGCAAAAATAATTGACTTACGTGATACTTAACTGTCTATGTGTGTATTGTACGTGTTTGCTGTGTCGGCGTCAACCTTGGTGTTGTTTTAATACAACACTATGAATACTTGATTGCAAACCAACTTGCCAAGGAATCATTGTAAAATGTAAACACTGCATGAGCCCGCATGACCGGTTCATGCGAGAAATTGTCATAGCGTTCAGGACTGTAGGCAAAATCAAAATCCTGTCCTTGTATGTAACCATAACCGCGTATTTCATGCACAATAGCAATCACGTGGCTGGCATTGCGTTCAAGTAGCTTGATTTCAGTTGTCACGGGCACCCTAGCATAAAGATCATCAAATCTCGGTCATCCGCAAAACAAAATCTATACTGGTCAAAGTCAGTCATGTCTGTGAATGTTCGGTCATGCCCTGCCCAGATCATGGTCCATAGTCCGGCACGATTGTCAAGCGGTGACCAACTCCTTCCGAACTTTTTCTCGCACCATTGTGCGGCCCGAAGGCGTTTGCTTTTATGAATAAGGACTTCGTGTCCCAAATGAGGTTTATAAGATAAATGTGAATTCATGACCACCTTAAACAAAACATAGTTAACTGCTCTTTTGTACCAAACTCCACAGTCATTCCTTTGACTCTGGCACCATACAGATCGCACCAATCTAGTAATTCATCTACATTCCTTGTCCAAAAATTTAAATCAGTTAACACAACCAAAAGATCAGGAGTACCCGACAATTCAAAGTCTGCCAGTATAAACCTACTGCTTTTCCAATGGGCAAATATATCGGCACTCATGACCACTTTAACAGGAACAAGGTTAGTTCAGCATCAGTACGCAGATAAATTCTACTGTCATTGCCATCATTTAACCAACACCATGACGGGTTATGCGAAACTGCCAAGTGTGGATGAATGATGTCTTCCAGCCAATCGCCTATCTCTTTGCTGGGACCCCATGTGCTCCAAGACCATTCTCTCCAGGCATGAAACAGTTGATAGGATTCATAACGAGTTACTGTACCAACAGTACCAGAGCCACGCAAAGGTCTTGCTATGTAGTATTTCCAAATTGGATACCCTTTGAATCGGGCATCCATGGTGGTATATATCTTCTTAGGCATCAATAGTCAAGTCTGGTTTGAATCCACCAAAGTTTAAATCCCAACCGGCATAGCCTTTAGGGTTGCTCATTACTCTGCAGTTGCCAACTTCATAATCCACTGGATCATGAATGTGCCCATGTACCCAATACTTGATGTTTTCGTTGTCTAGAATGTCTTCGCTGACGTCGCTGGCATAGCCACCATTCATCAAGGTATCATCCACAAACTGTGGGGATATGCTTTTGTAGGTAGGTGCATGATGAGTGATCACAAACACAGGTTTATCACGATGCATACTTAGAATTGTACGAAAGTACTGCATTGTTTTAACATGGGTTTTAACTGTATGTTCTGGAACCAACTTGTGATAGACATTTCGATCAACATAGTGATTCTGTATCACCCTATAGTCATTCATACTGTGTTTGAGATGATAATAGGTCAAGGAGTCACCGTTGTTGCAGTTGGTCCACATTGTGGCACCCAGGAATATCATGCCACCGTATTCCACTAGTTCATTTTCCAACAGTGTGACATTGGCGGGTAACACACGTTTGAGATTGTCGTAGGTTTGATCAAACCTACCATGATAGTGTTCATGGTTACCCATAACATAAAATACCCGTTCATACTTGGCACATTCGATATAGAAAAAGTCATAGTATGGAAATGCACCAGGAGTATAGCTGTCTGGTCTTGCGGTGTGAAAATCTTTAAGCAAGTTCTTGGCTTCGCAGATATCGCCGGCCAGGATTAGAACCTCACCACCCGGTAAGGTTTGATACTCGCACTCAAGATGTATGTCTGATACAAAACTAATTTTCATGTTATCTTTACTCGTTTGCTGTCAGCTCTATCACTGTAGAGTCTATGCCCTCGGTCACGTATAATGTTTGCAGTTTCTTGTGGGTGATTTTCCCATTGCTCACGCCAAAACAGTTCATCCAAGCCGTCATCACAATCAATGGCATAGATTTCATAATGCCGTTGACTGTTGAACTTGGCCCTCAATAACAAGTTTCTAACTATGGTATTTAAAGGATTGGGCTCTGTGGGTTTGCCTGCAATCATACTTAGTAGATTTGCGTGATCCCAGTGCTCATAGGCTGTGATAGGAACAATGGCCTCAATGCCTTCTTGGTCCCAGCTAAAGATGTATGCGTTTGTGGTCATGTGTTAATTATAAACGAGAAAAGGCTGCCAAGCAGCCTTTTCGGACAGGTTGACCAAAAATCAACCAAAGATTGTGGCGCGGCTGCCACTAAGGTCACGTGAGCTAACACGATAGGCGCTACGACCTTCTGTGTTCTTTTCACGGGTAACTTTCAAACCAGCTTGACGGAACTCAGTCATACGTGCACGGATATTACGGATGCCATAAGTTGCATCTGCTTGGGCGGCGCTTAGTGCACGGCCTGTACCACGTAGGTATGATTCCAAGAATTGGTTTTGTGTTGTTGATAATGTTGTAAACGACATTTGTTTTTCCTTTTAAGTTGTAGCTAAACTTGTTAGCATGTGACGATTATATAATAACTGTGCAAAATATGCAACGACTAATTTTGCCTTTTATAGCACTACCCAGCCCAGTTTTCTAAGATCCTCTCGGACTTCATCTGTGACAAAGCCCTCACCAACATAATCCTTGAGTCTGTCAGCTATTTCTTTTTCTTGGTCAGTCATGCTCATGTATTCTGCCGCTGTGGGGTTGCTCTGGATACCGCTACAGTACCAGTCAATGTAGTCGCCTTTTCGTTGCATGTCGGCAATGATACCGCCAGCATATCTCCAACTGCAACCCCACGATTGGTCGGTCAGGATCTGCCACATTTCTATTTCTTGGAAAGTGTTGTTGCACATGGCCGCATAGAGATTCTGTGCGTAAACATCACTGTTACGAACTTTCTCTAGCATCCAGTCGGTGCTTCTAAGGTCATGCTCTAGATTGTGTTTGGCCCATTCGGGATCAACCTCTTTGGTCAACTTCAAGTTATTAGCGTCTTCAAACATTCTAATATATGCCGCATTGGGTTCTTTGCCCTGTTCCTTGCATCGCTTGAGGTAGTTTTCCATTTGGAAAGTGTTACGCTTGGGGCTTTTACTCAAGTCGGACATTACAACGCACGTACCTCAGTCACATTCATTACTCGAAAACTGCGCCATTCTTGTTTGTCTATGCACCAAACGCTCATGGAGTCCACCTTGGCTTCACGTGTGCTTTCTCGTACAGGTGCAGGTGGCAGTTTATCTTTTTGCAAAGTGCAAGGCATAGTACGTGATTCACCATTGACCTTGGTAAAGGTCACATCGTAGGTACCGCGAGCAAGAAGATCGCGCAACCATTCGTTGCGTTCTGCTGTGGTTGTTCCTTGTAGTTCTAGTGTTTTCATTATTTAACTCCGTAATGTTGTTGAATTTGATTCATGGCATCATCATAGCCGTTTATGTACAAGTTGTACATGCAGTCTCGGACCAATAACTCGGCAAACTTTTGGTATGCGTGTTCGCATTCCTCGGCACCTAACCATTTGGGCCAAGGTTCACCTTTAAGATCCACATACAAGCCAGCTTCTTGTGCAAGTTCGAGAAACAGTGGATTCATTCTTCTTCTCCGATTCCAAAGTGACGTTTAACTGCCCTGCTAGTGTTCCATCCTATTCCCTGAAACAGATTTTTTTCAATTACAGTAGCACATTCCTGAACAATCAACTCGGCGAATTTTTCTTCATCTAGTTCACTACCAATCCAATGGCCGTACTCATCTTTGATACTAGTGGTAGCCTGTTCTGCAAGTTGTCCAATTCGTTTGTTCATTTGTGCCCTTTGTAGATCAATTGATTTACAATGTTCAGATCAAACTGTAGTCTATTAATCTTGTCTCTGAGAGCATAATATTCGGGACTACTTACATCTCCATCATGTGTAACAATGTCCAAATATAGTCTGGCTGCTTGTTCGTGCGCCTTGGTTAACTCTTGTTCAATTAAAATTCTTCTATCTTTTAGCATTCTTTAACTCCAAAATGTTCTGCTAACCATTTCCTTGCTTGAAAACGTGCTATCAATTGATGCTCACCCGGATCTAAAACATTCATACATTCTTGCACAATCAACTCGGCAAACTTTTCAATGGCCTTGCGGTCATAGTCATCCATTTCATCCCAACAACCTTGTGCAGTAAGTCCGGCGTGATACATTAAATCTTCCAATTGTTTGTTCATTTTTGACTCCAAAATGTTTAAGGCTTCTTTTCTTTTTTAGCTTCGTCTGGAACTAAAAATCTTTTACAACTTTTTTTGGCAGGCTCTTTTAATGTAGCCTCTGTTTTGGTACATACTCTTTTTGTTTTATAGGCCATGGCAGAAGACATAGGAACCAAGGTCATTAACAAAATGCACCAAACAAATCTCATCATTCAAATTTAAAATGTTTTTTAATTAAATCACTGGCTTTATATGGTTCTGCTATATCGGCAATATCGGCACATTCGCGCACAATCAACTCGGCGAACTTTTCTGTGTCAAACCGATCTACCATGTAGCTGTCAAAGGCATTGGTACCTCGTTGTTCACGCACAATGCATTGAGCCTTTAGTTCTCTAATTCGTTCGTTCATGATTTAAGTGTGTCTAATAGTAATTCTTTGCTTCGTTCGTCAAGACTTGTTTGTTCTGCATCGTATATATATGCAGTCACATGCGAAATGTATTCAACCAAGGCCTTGTTACCTTCGTCGGTCCAATGGCTATAGTAATAGCCCGATGAACTACGATAGTAGAATCTTTTATTCTGCATGAGTTCATTGATACCACCATATATGATATCCTTGATCACTTGTTTATCCATATTAGATTTTCTCACCAACCGCAAATCCACGGAACCTAATGAATCTCGGGAAGCGCAGGCTATAGGTTCCGTCTTGATTTTGTGTAACAGCATCTGCACGTACTTCAACCACTTCACCTTCTGTACGGCAGTTCCAAAAATCCTCACGCTGTTGGTCCGTGAATCCACTGCCAACATTGACTCTAATGTCTTTGCCATCATCTCGACCTTCGCATACCAGCGCACCCATTTTGCCCACATTACGCCCAGTACCCGGTTCTGTGTCTACCACAGTCAAACTCACTTCAATGAATGGTTTGAGTTTAAGCCATGCCACACTGCGTTTGCATTCGTAGACAGCCGCAGGATCCTTGATCATGATACCTTCGTATCCGCCGGCAATGGCAAGAGCATTGATTTCTCGGTATCTTGCTTGTCCCTCTTCAGAATCTAGATCAACCAGTTCTTGTCCTACTACGGTTGCATTGGGCAAACTAGTTTGATGTTCTTCCATGAACGCACCCAAGTGACTGCTACGGAATTCTTGCGTGGCATTCCATACACCTCGTTCAAAGTGTTCAAGAGGTATGCAGTCAAACAAGTTGAGTACAGCATCTGTGGCTTGAACATCGCTTTTACGATGTACCTGCTTCATCAAGTCTTGAAAACTGCCACTCATGATCTCACCATCGAACACCCAAGGTTCAAGCAAGGTATTGGCAACAGTGGCAAACTGGTCTTTCACATGGGGAAAGTTCGAGAACTCTTTACCATTACGACTAAACATATCCACACGGCCATCAGGGTATACAATAGTAATAACCCTAACGCCGTCCAGCTTAACCTCGATGAGTTTTTTCCCTGAGACTTTTGATTCATGATTAGCACTATCATGAGCAAGCTGACACCCAAAAATAGGAATAGCATAACTAGCATACGTCTTCTCCACAACCTTGTTGATTGTTTTTTCACTCACACCACAACGTAGATCTTTGATCAGTATACGACGATACCAGTTGTTCCATTGTGTGTTAGTGCAGTTTGCCATTAATTCAGCAAGTGTGTCGCGGGCAAGATTGCCTGTAAACGTACGGTTAATGAAGCCGGTGATAATGAGTGTAAATGAGTCCCAATCTACACCAGGACCATCTGCACCTGTACGCTCTGGTACCTGCTTGATGCCAAAGGTGATCATGGGATCCAATGCCAGTCTACAGCCTTCGAAGAATTCGTTGTTACCTTCTTGTGCTTGAACAAGAACAATAGCTTCTTTGTCCAACCGACTGGAATGATCTTCAAGAGTGGAAATTACATTTTGGCACGGATCGCTCATGTTAGACCTTTAAATAAAGATTTCTTTAAGAAACACCATGGCCACTTCGGTGTCATCAATTTCATCTAATGTAGAAGCAGTGATTAGTTCACGCACAATAATTGCGTCAACACCAAATAGTTCTACAATGACGTCAACCTGTTGTTTGGTTTGTGATTGCCACAGCAAGTCGGCACATTGTCGTTGTCTAGCAGTGAGTCCAGTTAAAGTGATCATTGTTTAATCCTGTTTAAAATGATTTTGTAATGTTTCAATACTTTTTTTAATAGTACATTCAACAATGCCTACTTGGAATGGTGTCATTGCACAATGTGTTGGTGTAGTTGCCACCACATCAACGCATTCCTGAATCAGGAGTTCTGCAAAACGTTCCAGGTTCTTACCGCCTACCTCAGGGTAGGTAGATCCGCCGGCTTCTAGTGCAAGCCTTTTAAATTTTTCATTCATGGTCATGGTCCTTCAATCATTGATTGTAACATAACGCAACCATAATGTCAACCTTTACATGCACCAAAAAGTTTCACTGGCAGGGTTGCAAGCCCAGGGAGTATCACGATCAATCTGCACAGGCTTACCTGTCATCAAATTCTTAACAGTGATCTTTGTAGGGTGGTATTCGAAGCGCCAGCCTTTGGTAGCAGGATACAAATCATAGAGTTCGTTGCATTCACGACGCATACCCGCTTCGTCACGATTTGCCCAAACTGTAGTGCTGAACAGTCGCTCGCCTGTCTTGGTACGACGATCTGTTTTGTAGATATACATGGTGTAATCTTGCTTCATATCATACTCCTTCTTCGGTTTCGTAAACCCAGCCGACTGGGATGTCTAACATTACAGCAACTTCTCGAGGTTGGTGCCCAGCATCCAACAGCTCTTGAATCTGGACTTTTAAATCTGACATTTTACTCATTTTGTTTCCTTAGTGTGTGTTTAAAGCAGGTGCAAATTCACGGATCAGTTCACGCTCACGTGCATGGGCAGGCTTGCGTCCACGCACCAATTCTAATACGCCATATACGTGGGCATCAGAACCGTAGTTACGAATGCTCTCGCACAAGGCCCAAGTCTTGTTTTCTGTAACTGCACGACGAACGTGCTTTTGGATACGCACTTTGAGTGCTTTGCGCACTTGCTGACCACATACAGTGATGCCAACATACTGCTGGCCGGTTACTGTATTTGTAATACAGTAAACTGCATGCTTGGTATCTTGACGGCGTTTACGGGTTTGTGTTTTACTGTTCATGTATGTATTATAACCGCAAAACGGTGATCTGGTCAACCGTTTATTTTGTGGCAAAAAAGCCACAAAAAACCACAAAAAATGCCTGTTTTTTCGGCACTTTTTGTGGTAAAAAAGCCACAATTTAATGTAAAGTTGTACCTGATCGCATGGCTAGATCTGTACTACTAACTCCAAACATATCTAGTATCTTTTGCACTGCTTCTGGTGGAGCACTAAATGATTCATTTGGCCCAAATACTGTTTTTAAATTACCTTCTCCGTCAATAAGGAATCCAAAATCATTTTCATCAATATCAAACTCACCTAAATCTTCATTAACAGATAAACTAATATCTTCTTCCATGGATCTCTTTGACATAATAAAGCTCCTTATACCTAGTATTTAAGTCTGGATAATCGGTTGATTATCGCACTAGTTAATTATTACACAGAAAAACTACTTCCGCAACCACAACTACCAGAAGAATTGGGATTGTTAATTACAAAACTACTGCCCATTAATTCTTCTCTGTAATCTATTTCTGAACCTGTTAGATATTGCATGCTCATGGCATCAACCAATACTCCAAATGGTTCAATTTTAAAAATAAAATCGTCTTCGGCTTGTTCATAATCTAGCATGAAACCATATTGAAAACCCGAGCAACCGCCACCTTGTACAAATACTCGTAGATATACGTCTTTGCGATTTTCATCATATAGAATATCAGTTACTCGTTGTCGAGCAGATTCGGTAATATTAATCATTTAAATAAAATCAAACTCATTATCACAGTTTGTGCCACAAAGCCCAAACTAATGGTTGAAATATACAAGAAGTTTCTTTCAATCAAACTCTTGAAGAACAAGGTAATTAAACCACTCCATATAAACAATACCATGTCAACCGATGGCAACTGGTCACTCTTGTTTAACAAAACTGCCAACAGGGTGGGAGCAGTAGACAAGTGTAACAATATAATTGTCAACCAACCCAAGGTATGTGCACTCAGTTTACCCAAATGATTGAATAAGAAATCCCAAACTATCAAAGATATTTTTTTAGCAGGTTCAATAATAAATTTTAACATTTTTTTCCTTAACGATAAAACACGTGACCACCAATGGTACCAATTTTCACTCTGTTCCAGCCTGGGTTGATATGGGTGCTATGAAAGTACAGGGCATGTTGCAGACTGGGCAATCTAAAGTTTTCTAACAATACTTTTTTGGCCACAATCATGCACTCCTCATGTACTGCCTTGTTTAGGGGTTTAACTGCACTCTCTCGATCACAGTACCACGAAAACTGACAAACTGTTTTTTCATAAAAACTGTTCTTTTGATACACAACCTTGCAGACATCATTGGGAAACTGACTGCTGGCGGCACGGTTCAGTGTGACCTGTGCCACTGCCACTTTGCCTTCAAATGGTTCTCCGCCGGCTTCATGGTAGATATTTTTGGCCAGGCAGGCCAGTTGCTGTTCTCTAAATTTTGCTGTTACATCCGACTGTTCTACAGCAGTAATACTGCTGAACTTTTTGGTTATGGTCCACTCCAACAGCGATACCGATGCCCAAATACCAATCAACATCAACACCAATGCCAATCCTACACTTAGGATTTGGTCAACGTTGACCTCTGGGTTTTCTAATTCATAAGACTTATAATTCATTACATCTCCTTTACGGTGGTATGAATGCTACAACTGAATGCTATTGTAACACACATAATGAAATTGATCAAGAGTTTTGGCAACTCTTGACGGGCACGGCTAGCAATTGTGATCTGCTAGTACTTGTGCGGCACGCTCGACTGAGTCAACCTTGGTGTAAGATTGAATTCCTTTGTCGATCAGCTGATTAATGTTGGCACCTTCTATGATGCTGGCCTTAATTGCTTCTCCGTATACGCTGTCTAATGCCAGACTGTTGATCATTTCAGCGTATTGTAACATCATGGGATCCTGTTGTACATTGTGCAGACCCAAGACGAATGCAGTTATTCCAGAATTAGAACCAACTGATTCAACAAGATTAATTCCTGTCAATGCAAGGTTCTTTCTTTCAACCAATAACCTGTTAAACATATTTGTATAAGCAGTCTGTCCTGCTGTTCTAAATCCAACCACGGCTGTGTTTGTTGAACTGACTACCGCGGCAGTGGCGCTAGTGATATTTGCAGCCACTTGATTATAATTTACATTGCCAGTAACGGTTTGTGCGGCAATGATTGCAGTTTTAAGAGTTTGTCCTAGCTCAGTGCTTAATATTCCTGCTTGTGCAGTGGTCATTGCGGTAATATCTTTGGTATACCCAACTCCACTTACAGATCCAATAATGTCAGACATGATGGGATTACCAAACGGCCCAACACCTGTGCCCAATCTTGCATAAGAACCAGTGAATAAATTGGCAGGTGCCAGACTCGGCAAGCCATCCAAATGCGGCAAGTCCGTGCTTATTATAGATGCATAGGTGTTTTTCAAATCTGCAAACGATCGAAACTCGCCGCCCACGTTGACCAACTTGTTTGACAATGCAGCCAGGGACGAGCCAGCGGCACCTAGTGCAATTGGACTTAGTACTCGACTGGCATCCATGGCATCAAGTAAAGTATCCAAAGGTTTGTATGGAGCAAATTTAGTCACAGTCACTATTCTATTTAGATCTACACCTTTGATATTGGCCAGCACAGAATTGACTTGACGTAGATCAGCAGTGGCTATATTGCTAACATCAACACCGGCAGCAACAAGTGATTGGCTAATAAAATAAAAACCTTGACCGATCAAATTTGAACACAGGGTTCTTGGATCACCCAATTTTGATAATTGTCTAATATCATACATGGTGCCAAAGTTACCAAACTCATTGACTAGAGTGGTGTAACCACTGGGTATTGTGCCCGAAGGAACTGTGATTTCTTTGTTGGTTCCGCCTACCACACTGCTGTATTGACTGTTAAGCCCACTGGTAATGATGTCTTTGTAACTGTTAATGGTGTGACCGAAGTCAGAGAATTTTAGATTTTTATAACTATCGAATGCACCCATTGTATCAAATGAGTTTACACAAAACGCATTAACTTGAGTCAGTATGTCTGTTAAACCAATTGCACCATTGACCATGATGCGGTCGGCCTGGGCGCGAACATCTGCAATCAAGTTGTTGAAATTAAAACTGCTGGATATATTACTTGGAACCGAGTCTCTCAATGCTGTAGACACCGTACCAGTTAAATATCCTGGTACAGCAAGCAGTGCCGAACGAACAGCAACATTGGAATTTGTGGTCAATGCGGTTTGACTTGCCTGCGTTAAAGCGGAAGTGTTAAATGATGTCACTGCAGAAGTAAAGCCGGGAGAAATACCTAAGCCGGTATTTTGCAATAGTCCTGCACTGGCTACAGCCTGCACTGGTGTAAATATCTTGGTCATAATGTATATTTACCTACTTTTCAAGCAGGTTTTACAATCAGCCGGCGATTACATCACCGCTGGCACTGGCTCTTGTGTGCCCGCATGTGTCAGGGTTGCCCTGTACATTTATTGGTTTATTGCCGGCCAACACAGAGCTGACTCCACCGGCAGTTGCTGGACCACTGTGCGGTCCTTTTCCGTGCCTGGATACCGGCGTACCAATTACCACAATCGGGCGTCCGTTAACTAGGACTGAATCAACACCCGATAAAGCGGCTCCGCCTCCGGTATCAGTATCTCCTTGTCTAACAACGCCCGGCATGGTATTATCCTTGAGTGTTAACTACTGTGAGATAGTGCTCACTCATTTTTTCATGTGTGCGGCACATGGAGATAACATGTTGATCTCTAATGAGTAAATTTTCTTTGTCTGGATCTAGTCCAAACATGGCTTGAATTAAACCAATTCCTTCTTGACTGGTAACAACCAGGCAAGGTTTATTAATTTCATATCTGTTGTCATTGGACGATACCAAGCGTCCGCATACCTCATCGCCATTTACGGTTTTGAATGATACGATTTCGTCTGTTGAATATTTTGTTTTTTCAATTAGCATTGAGTGTTTCCTTTAATTGTTGAAATGCTGAGTCATCTAATTTTGCAAGACCTTGATATCCGCCTTCGACGAATACTTGGTCTCCTAGATAGATTTGTGGAACTGTGCGATGCCCGGCTTGCATGATAAATTCTCTAGCGTCTGGATCTTGATCCACACGTACTTCTTCGTACACTATACCTTTTTGAGTCAGTAAGTGTTTGGCACGATCGCAAAATGGGCAATTTGATTTACTATAAACTTTTAGCATATTTTATAATTCTGGTAATTCGTCATACTCGACTGTTTCCGACATGACTCCGATAACATAGTTGGTGCTTTCGGACTCTTGCAAAGCTGTTTGCTTCTTGTTAATATTTATATGCTTGTTGAACCATGGTATAGGATTTGTTCTTGGATAATCTTCCATGTACTTGATGCCAACATCTTTGAGTTTGGTATAAGCTGTATAGTCAACAAAGTCTTTAAGTATAGCGGCATTTAAACCAATCACTACACCTTTCTTGAACAAGTACTCTGCCCAATCTTTTTCTTCTCGGATGACTCCTAGATACATATTGTATACCTCATCTCGGCATTCCTCTGCAATGGGTTGGAAGTCCGGATCATCTTTGATCACATTGTTGATCAACCAAGCAGTCCACTCTGAATGCAATAGTTCATCTTGTAGAATCAAACTAATGATGTTGCCATTGCCGATGTAAATTCTGTTTTCAACCATGGCCAGACTTGTGGCAAAACTTACCATGAAACGCAATGCTTCTAGTGCATAACTGGCATGTAATGCCAACCAAATGGCTCGCTTGTGATCGTGCAACGAGACATCTTCGCCTAATTCTTTTTTACTATTTAAAATATGTAATTCTTCGTAGTAGTGTCCAATGTTGGATGCCATACCGGCAATTTCTTCTGTGTCATGTATCTTGTTAAATTCATCTTTTGGTACACCGTAGACGTTTCTAATAATGTGGCTGTAACTCTTGCTATGAATACTTGTTTCAAAGAAACTCCATGTCAACATAAGTGCTTCTAATTCTGGAATACTGCACACAGGTCCGAACACCTGGAATGGTGCACGACCTTGAATACTGTCCAAGGCTGTTTGTCTTAACAAGTTACTGGTAAAGATATGTTTAACTGCTTCACTGGCTTCTTTGTGATCCATCTTGTCTTTGGTTAGACTAATTTCTTCTGGAACCCAAAAGAAGCCACGTGCCAGTTCTTCGTACTTTTGAATCTTGGGATACTTAACTTCCTCAAAACGTTGAACTGTGACAGGACCTTCTGGATCCAAGAACATCTTACGTTTTAGGTAATTTGTTGGTTTGGTAAAATTATATTGTGCTTTACTCATTTATTTCCTATTGATTTTATAACTTGCATGCTTCGCAATCTTCTTCTAATTCATTATATATCACAGGTGTGTCAATCACATTGACAAACCCTGTTGACACAGTGGGAACAACATTTGAATTGATACTGGCCTTGGCACCAACCTTGTTGATCAAACTGTAATAGATTGTTTTCAAACCCCACTTGTATGCCAACATCAAATTCTTTGCAATCAATGTTGCAGGTACTTTGCTGTCTTTGAAGTGAGCAGGGTTATAAAATGTATTTGTGCTCAGGCTTTGATCGATGTAAGCGGCCAGTACTGCTGATGTTTTTAAGTAGTCAACACAGTCCTGTTGATCCCACATCAATTGATAACGATTCTTCAAGCGTTTGTATTCGGGAACAACTTGTACAAAACTTCCTGCTTTGCTTTCCTTGACACTGATCAATTCCATTGGCATTTCAATACCGTTTGTGCTATTCAACACAACGCTACTGGACTCAACTGGTGCCACGGCCATTAGTGTAGCATTGCGAATACCGTACTTCTTCATGCGTTCACGCAAAGGTTCCCAATCCAGTCCTGGGGTAAAGTCAGTTAATTCATTTACGCCGTCTTTTCTACGCTCCCAAGGAAATACGCCTTTGCCATAGTAGGTATGCTCACTGCGAGTGCATGGTCCACGTTCCTGTGCCAGCTCAACACTAGCTTCTGTTAGGTAGAAGGCTTGATGTTCCATCCAGCGTTTGACTTCTGCCAGGGCTTCTGGAGAGCCGTACTTAAAGCTCTTACGTGCATGCCAGTAGGCCAAGTTGGTAATGCCAACGCCGAGAGGTTCAAACTCTTGATTGGCCAGTTTACTTTGTACACTCAAGAAGTCTTGATAGTTTAACAAGTTGCTGAGGCTACGCACCAAGATGCGACAGCATTTGCGCATCTCTTGAGGGTTGCGGAATGATCCCCAATTTATGCTGCCAAGAGTGCAAAGAGCAATTCGTCCCTCTGGATCTTCAATTCTCTGGAAAGGACGGGTGGGTAAAAGTATCTCTTGGCATAGGTTTGATTGATATATTGGATCCACTGTAGTGTCAAAGGGCCCCTGGTTGATAACATTGTCGATGTTGACAAGATAAATGCGCCCAGTATCAGTTCTCTCTTTAAGTATTCCATTTTTGAATATCTCATCAGCTGATACAACCTTCTTTTTCTTTGTCTTGTCTTGTTCATATTGTAGATATAACCGTTCAAATTCTTTGCTGTCCCTGTAATAGGCTTCATACAGGTCTGGAACTTCTGCTGGATCAAACAGGCTCATTGTTTCACCCCGGCGATAACGATTCCAGAACATGGCATTGACTACCACACTGTAATCCATTTGTCGCACACGAACTTCTTCTGTGCCCTGATTGTTCTTTAACACAATAAGGTCTTCAAACTGATAGTGCCAAACTGGAAATGTAACTGTACAGCTGGCATTGCGAATGCCGCCTTGCGAACACGATCTTAAATCACTAAACCATTTCTTCAAGAAAGGAATCATGCCTGTATGTTTGATTTCCCCGTTGCGAATCGGGGCACCTAAGGGGCGAATTCTACCAATTTCTAATCCAATACCTGCACGTTTCGAGGCATATTTGGCCATCATTTCTCCGGCGGCAAATATGCTATCCAAAGTATCGTCGCTACTAATGAGAACACAAGAAGAAAACTGTTTTGTAGTAGTGCCGAGGCCAGCGAGTACAGGAGTAGCGAGAGTAAAATGACCATCGCTTGCACATTCATAATATTCCTTAACTAATTTTAGTCTAGTGTCTGCAGATTCATTGTGGAACGCTGTTGCTGCCGCAATAGCATAGCGAATCTGCGGTGTTTCATATATCTTGCCTGTGGCACGATTTTGTACAAGATACTTTTCGCACAGTTGTGCAATAGCGGCAAATGCATAACTTTCATCTTTGTTATGGTCAATGAACAAGTCAATGATGTTCCATTCATCTTCAGTATACCAATTTAACAATTCAGGAGTATACATTCCTGCTTCTACATTGGTTTTAACAATGCTGTATAACTTGGGTGGAGTATATGTACCGTATACTTCTTTACGCAACATACTAAGACGTTGACGCCCAGCTACGTATTGATAATTCACATTGTTGATTTCTGGATTTTCTGTTTCGTCTACCAAACTCACCATGGCTTGCAATAGCAAGGCATCGATTGTTTCTGTGGTCATGCCATCGTGAAATTCCAATTGTGCTCTAATTTCAATCATGGATGGACTTACTCCATCAATGTCTCTACAACCAAACGCCACCTGTCTCTGTATTTTTGATATGTCTAGCGATACTTTCTCGCCATTTCTTTTTATTACTTGTATTTGCGTCATTGATTGTTGATTCCTTATGTTCTTGTTAATATACGTCTAATTGTAGATCTGCCACTGAATAACTGTGTTTCAGTATTAAATTTTCTTGGAGTTGAGTTTTATTTACGACAGTGTCGAAATTGAAATTAAGTATATATATTCCCTTGTTGATCCATACAGTGTTGTGTACGTCCTGATTTATTGGGTTTTTATACACTCGTAACTCGAGATCTGTTATTTCTTTTCCGTAGTGGTGGCTTAGATATAGAGTATACAGCATTCCTAGAGATTTAGCAAGATCACAGTAGTAGTTTTCGTGTAATAACATCCAGGGATCTGGCCATTTAGATAGTTCGATTGAGTCTAGGTAGTGTGCAACGTAGGGTGCGTAACTCCAGAGATGAGAAGTTTCTTGTACTGCTTCATTGATTGAGGCAATACCAATTTTATTTCGAAACTCTTTCCACTCGTGGAGCCTTTCAGTAGGCGTGAGATTCCACATGTTTGAATTGTTTTAGTTTGTTAATGATTTAATGTCGTATGTAAATGATGATGGCATGCCGCTATTGTCAGCTATGCATATTATATATGGTTCAGGTATGCCTGAGTCAGAATTAACCTCTACTGATAGTTCTACTCCAACTGGCTCCAGTTCAGAATATGAGTCATGGAATTCGGCAGTACCTGATATTATGTTTGTTGCAAATTTCATTGTACCAGTTCTTAGTTTTTCATCGCGTTCAACACTGTAATTGATTGTACCCTGTCGATACTTGTTTGTCAATGGAATACGATTGATACTGGCATCATTGCATAAAATACTCTTACCAATTGTTTGGTAAGCATTTCCCAATCTAACAGCACTGACAGCATTGGTGCTGATGCTGTTATTTCCAGTGTGTTGGACCGCTGTGATAGCAATATCTTTTTCCATACTTCTGGTAATAACATCTGCCATCGAATAACTGATGTTACCGGCAAACTCAATCACAGGCGATACTGGCGTAGCAGTGTAATTGTTACCAACATTCAGGTAAACATTAAATGCACTAACAACACCATCTGCATTTGCGTCTGTTACTATACCTTGTTTGGAAACAACATCGAATGCTGAGTTTGTGACTCTGACGCCCATGGTAGATGTTGTATTGCTTGTTGCATATATACCCTGGTAAACATTGGAAAAGGTACAACGATCGAATACCACATTGTTGATACCCAAAGTGCTATCAATTACCACAGCACTCGAACCTTTGTAAAAGTCACATTCAACAAAGTTAATGTTCTTGGATTTAACTGCCTTGGAGGAGATAACAATACTGTGACCAGAATTTACAGATGTGGGTTTATCAACAAAGCCTTCAAAGCGGCAACGAGTAAACGATACGTCTTTGGCCGAGTCAATCAAGGCCACTGGAAGGGCACCATCGATTCTACGGAACACAATGCCGGACATTTCGATTGGTCCAATGGTGGCATTGGCCGGTATGGTGTTACCGGAATAGGCATCTAGCCCTGACGAGGTTGTGGTTTTAATCACGCAATTGGCCAAAGCATTTGTTTGGCTGATTGTGACACTGCCTTTGCCAGAGTTACGGAAAACGCAATAGGGAGGAATTCTTAGATCCTGACTAATTAAATAACTGCCAGGGTGGAAGTTGATTGTTCGTCTAGTGTACACAGGAGTGGTCAAAGACAGCCGTCCGTAAATTTCGTCAATGGCACGTTGTATGGCTTCGGTATCATCTGTGAAGCCATCACCGGCAGCACCAAAGTCCTTGATATTGATCACATCATCCAGCTTGTCTTGCAGATTGCGAACAACAGGTACTACACCTGTAGCAACTTGGTAGCCACCTAAAGTACCTTTGTACTTGTAAGCAGAAATATAACCTGTGATATCAGAATTGGTTGTTAGAACTTCTGTGTTACCTATATAAGGTGCACCTTCTGCAGTGGTTCCGTTGCCAATGAATAAACGCAACTTGTCAACTGCCCAACCAAATTCGCCAGCACCCAGCTGACCAAGATCTTGTAGTAAACCTCGACGAACTTGAATCTGAGAAATTTGTATAACAGCCATGAATTTTACCTTTTGCTACTGTATTTAGTTGCTTCTGTAGTACTCAGACACACGATCCCACCAACGATTAGCCCACATGTCAAAGTCTCGTGGTTCTAATATAAACTGTTGGTACTCGGGCTCGCCCCAAACGCCAGGTGAGACCTCAGGGGGTTTAACGCACATTAAAATAACACCCTTACGAATGTTGGTACCATGTACTGCATTATGTGCCAGTGCGTAGGCTGTGAGCTGTAAGAAGTAATCGTCAATGTATTCCAACTTCTTGGGCTTGTTTGTTTGCTTGAAGTCTAAAATGCTTTCATCACCATCATGCACACCCACACAATCTGTGGTACCAGCATACAGTTCAGGATAGAACAAAGGAACTTCACTGCCCCATACTTCGTTGATGTTAGGAAAGCCATCAGTGATAACTTTCTTGGCCATGATTAGACTTTGATTGGCATACGGGTTAGATACAGATTCTTTAAGTGCCTCACCTTTGATGTGATTCTCAAGATAGGTGTGCATCCTGGTACCACGGTTGGCAGCTTCTGTTGTGATCTCTTGTGCCTTCTTTTCACCCACTGCCCGGCGCCAGTTGGCTAATGCAATTCTACTTTCGGCTGTTTTGGTTGCATCCAGGATTGTGGTAACACTGGCAACTCTGTCCCCTGCAGGTGTCACATAGTGTCTCTTTCCGTTTACTACTTCACGATTGATTGGTTGGTATTGGTATTTGTTAACTAACATTATTTTGATTATAGATTAGTATGTATTTTAACATACACAAATCAAAAACACAACCGGGAAACGTTACGTACGGCGGTTTAATGCTCGTTTAGACATTGCGTCTACTGTGCTTGCTGGATTGGATCGTGCTGTTGAATCAGTGCCTGTATCCGGATTGTTGATGGTCAAGTTGTCGTTGTAGTCACCAATGGAGGGTTTGATGTAAATGTGCTTGATTTGGGAATCATCATCGTGAATACTTGTGATTAAGTTTTTCACAGCTGGGTTCTTGTCGTAAGCAGACATTAGCGAATCAATGTTGAACATCTCGGAACCAGGAATGGCACGAACCATGTTGACCAAACTGTCAACACGGATCTTGGGTTCTTCGTGTACATCGCCAAAACGATTACGCAAAGTGTCTAACACATTAAGTAAATTATTGGTTGAACGATTTGCGTGGTCTGATTCAGCGAGGAATTCGCTTGCTCTCATTAGCGTTTTTCTCTACCAACTGGTTCTGCACCACCGGCAGCGGCATCGCTGGCAGCAAATGTATCAACTTCTGCGCCGGCACCCATGTCCATGTCCATGTCGCTAGGCTCGCCGGCAGGAGCTGCGCCTGGAAGAGGCATTGCACCTGTCATGCCAGCACCAGCTTCACCAGCCAGTTGTCTAGCTGACATGTCTGCGGCTTCTCTTGCTTGGCTTAGTGCACCAGCAATATCAGTTAGCAATTGAGCCATGTTGCCCTTGAACTGATCTGCGTTCTCAATGCCCATTTGATCACGGATAGTGTCAATCAGTGCAGGCAATTGTTCTGCTTGCATTTTGCTGACTTTTTCTACCATGTCTTGAATACTGTCAACCATGTCCTTGGCAGCAAGAATAGCTTCGCTACGACCCATTTCACCTTCCATGAGGTTACGGTTTTCGCTGATCCATTTGTTTAGGCTTTCACGTACCATCAAGAGTTCCATGTATTTGGGATTCTTTTCGGCAGTGTGTGCGCCATAGCTGTGTCTAATACGGTTAATATTTTCCGATATGGTATTGCTCAGGTGCATGGCCTTTGAATAGCTTAAACGGCTATAATCAATGGTAAAACCAAAGCGTGTGTTCATAAGGGAGTTCATCTTGTGTGAAGATGCTACTGGGTTAATGTCTGAAAGGTTCATAGTGAGTAATTCCTAGAATTTAAAGTATTTAGCCGATTTTAAACTTTTCTCTAATTGAGATTTAGATTCGTTTAGCCTATTTGTTGTTTCTTCGTACCTGACTAAAAATAAGTCAGTTTTTAATGAATTTTTTTTCTTTTGTGCTTGTACCAAGCGGAAATAAAATTGATCTGCTTTGATAGAGAGTCTACCCACATCAGCATCTTGTGTTAGTATACGATCTGCCAACATTATTTTGTCCATTTGTTGGCATACTGCATAACAAATTGCCGACATTTTGCTAGTAAACACATGATCAAAATCACTGAAACGATAGCATGCTCGCCACCAGTTATTATCAACTGGTAGCACTGCATAGTTTCCTACCACGTAGCCTTTCTTTCCGATACGAGCAATCAAAGGCATTTTTCCTTTGTCTTTTGTGTCAGATATCATGGCTGATAATTCAGCTTTGGACCAATTGCGTAAGTAAACTACCGCTTGATCAACCAGTTGTTCAACGGTTAATTTGTCTAGAGAATTCGATTTGTCCATTATTATTTTTTCTAATTAATGCACCTTTGTTGACCAGCTGTGAGGCTAGATGCTGTTCTCTAAGTTCCAGTTCGGATTTTAAAACCACTTGTCCGTTGTCAAACTTTGATAAAACATCTGCCTCTTCGTTGGTAACGGGCATTTGTATATTGTTGATTAATTCTACAATTTTCATTGTTTGTTGATGAAATGAATGAGCAGGGAAATGAAACCAGATATCAACACTGTCATCATGGCAGTACCAATGGTAATCAATTGTTTACTCTGCTTGCTTGATGCGCCTGCCAGCGTTTCTCTAATAAAAACTATATGTGTTTCCAGGGTTGAAACCTTGGCACCTAATACGTCGATTCTGGTTTGTAGAGTTATATAGCGGTCTCCTAATGCTTCATAACGTTCCGCACAAAGTTCGACGTGCGCTTCAAGATTTTTCTTTTCAATGTCTGTAGACATAATTTCCCTTTTAATTCTTGGCATGATGTTTTCCTGCAACCAATATACTATTTAACATCTTTAAGAAGAAACCTTGAAATAGGTATTTTTGAGTATGCCGTTTGTGTAGAAAACTGGATCGGGAAATGCCGCACTTTCAGATAATCCTGTGATTACGGGTACATCATTGATGTCTTTTTCTAGTAATTCTGTAGGATTAGCATCAGCGCCGAATACATCACGATGCTCTACATAAAATTTAAACTTCCAACAACGATGCGACCCTGTGTAATACGATCCAAACTGGTGATTATTCATGGCAACTATCCTGGGATCTGTAGGCGATACTACATCCAATGGTTGTGCCCTGAGCCCAATGACTTGTAAAACTGTTTCCCAATTGCGTTGTTGATTCCTTGTCAAAGGCAGTTGCACATCATTCCTGTATACACCGGTGTTGGTAATGTCTATCAAGGTATAACCAATAAACCACATGCCTATTCTATTCATTGCAATATTTATTTGACAATTTTTACAGCCGTAAAAAAGCCCTGTTGCCAGGGCTTTTGCAAACTAAGAAGTTTAAATTACTTAGTTACGAATGTGCACAATGTTGTGACTGTGAATGCGCCGATTGTAGCGTCAGCTACTGTTGGGCCTTCGACTGCAACGTATACAACGTCTGTAGTACCAGCTGTGAATTCGCTGATGCCAGAAACTGTGTTAGTTGCTTGTAACAATTGAACTAATGTGTCAATTTGAGTTTGTGTCATGTTGGTAGCGGCACAGTTCAAAACTTGTAATGAACGACCAAATGCACCAAAATTCTCTGATTTACCGTTAACTCTTGCAAATACTGCCATGATAATTTCCTTTTTAAATGTTTACGCTTTCACGTATAAAATTATTTATCAAACTTTAAAAAATTAGCGGGGTTTATTAAAATGTGACTTACCAAAGTTGGGATTAACTAGTTTAATAGGTCCTAAACTGGTGTGAAATACTATGCCTTCGCCACCAGGTCCTGCAGGTGTTGTTTGATTAAAACCCTGTATTTGACTTTCGAATGCCGCTTCAATTTCTACCTTGACTTCAAATATAGACTGCCATATTTTGTACAAGGAATCTAGACCTGCTTTGTTTTGTGCCATGTAACCAGACGCACCATCACCAATTAAATTTTGATACTGCTTGTTGTTGGCTTGTGTTTTAAGCCACACATTTATAGTGTCTTTGGTTTGTTCTGTGCGCACATGAGTAAGATATGTGCCTAGATATCCTCTGGCCACATTGTCTAGTCCTGCAACAAAGTCGTCGGCCAATGTACCATAGTTTGTAATTACACTTTGCAATCCCACAACCCGGCTTAGTAACGCATTTCCGTTGGGCAATGCAAAAGTCATGTTAATATTAGGAGGTACCACTGCCACATTGCTGACATTGGCAAGACCTGTTTTGCCATCCCATGGGCGACCTGCAAATCCGTGCACCACAATTAGTGCAACCTTGTTGGTCATCAGGCGTCCTAGATATGAATCAGCTGGAACAGTGTAGGTAACAGTGGTAGGTTTAAAAATATAGGCGTTGTTCTTGGGTATCATTTCCTCACCGTCGGCCATCAAGTCGCCCTTGAATATGCCTGTGGTATTGCCAACGCTGGCTTCTAGGCCAGGCCATAGTGCCGCAATCTTTTCGTATAAGTTTGTGCGGTTGGCACCACGATTGACATCGTAATCTCTCCAACCTTGTGGACTAGTAGGATACACACCTTTGGCAGGCATGTACTTGTCTGTGATAAAGAACTGTCCTTGTTGATTGCGCCCGAAAAAAAGCGCAATGCCGCCATCCCATTTAATGGTGGCCGCTTGTGGGTTTCTAACTATTTCGGTCAGTGCATTGGCATACTTCTTGGCCTGTTCAGAACCCTGCAAGATACTATCTTCTGGGTGTGGAATACGTGGCCCATCTGTAATTGCTTCAGCTAGGTACTCTACAAATCGTTTCATCTAACTACATCACTTATTTGTCTAAACCAAGCGGCAGTTCCAGGCTGTACAGTTTCAGGCAAGTTAATTATACCCTTGGCAGCATCTTGACGAGCTTGTGCCAATTTACCTTCCCTGTCGGGGTCACTTTCCAGTGCTTTTAAGGCAGATCTGACGCTGTCTAGGGCGTTTTCTTTGGCTTTAGGACCAAATAAAACCCGGGCTACTTCTTTGCGTGTTCTAGCTACAACTTCGTTTGTGTCTCTATTGAGAAGTTTTGCGGCAAAAGCATCAAACTTTAAATTCAAATGTTTAGCAATACTGTTCATCAATATAAACAGATGTGATCCTTTGAAGTCTGGGTCGTTGTACATGCCACGAGGACCGTGTTGATGCCAAGGTGCAACAATGTTGACATCATGGATGACCATTACGTCTACTTGTGCTATTTTAAGTTCTTTTGTATCTTGTTCACGATATTCAACACCAATGCTGACGTTGCGTCCGTTGGCGTTGGCTTCAATGCCTTGCTTTTCAAAATGTGCTTTTAGGATCTGTTTGGCCTTTTTAACAGGATCCGGAGCATCTTGTGTGTTGGTTAGATCGATCAAGTCTTGTGCCTCGATCATGATATCAATATCGCCTGATTGTACTTTATAGCCAGCAGAACCTATATCAGTGTGTAGGTTTTTTAGTAGTTCTGCTGGCAGTGCTTTTTTTGCTAGATCAACAACTCCTGCAACGTCTTGTTGCTTTACTGGTGTTGATCTAGCAATGGCATTGCCACCTTCTTTTAATTGTTTCCTAGATTCGTTAGTTGTTTTCTTCGGACGTATGTTTGTTACGTTGGTGGGTCTGTTAGGGTCATTAGGATCAGGCGGAGGTGTATTATCAAATCCTGTTGGTCCAACTGTTGGCACTGGTGTATTAGTTGCCACTGGTGCCGGGTTAACTGGTGCTGGATTCACAGGTGCTGTATTTACTGGTGCCTGCGATTGTGGTTGTGGTGTTTGTACACGAGTGTTTGATTGTAGATTTAATGTTGCCGCAGACGGCACATCTGGATCCTTGCCTTGTCCAGCCAAGAACGCTTTCTTAACGTCAAGGTATCTTCTGTTCAACGAAGTCACGTCAGCTGGGTCAGCTATTACATTTGAATCTTCATCACGCCACTGCCTACTTGCTTGGTCGTACTCATAAAAATAACCATTAGGCATTTGAATATTTGCATCCGTTTTAGGAAAAGCAAAACCTGTTCTAAGCCCTGCAGTGCCTGGTTGTGCAACCGGAGCAGCCTGTGTACTAACTGTTTGGAAATATTTTTGTGTGCTGGCTGCCAAGTAGTCGTACATGCTACGTGGGTTATCACGTGCCACGCTGGGCGGGGGTAAAACTAAATTTGGTTTATCACGGAATCTGTTTTTGGCCCAGTTTGCCATCAATTGATTTAACTCAACTGCTGTCATCTGTGGATAGTTTCTTAGATCGGCATTCCAATCAGCAAACATCCTGTCAACAATTTCTTTTTGTACTTTGCCCGAGGCCTGTGCGGCTTTTTCACCTTGGTACCCTGCTATTGCGCCTTTTACACCACCGGTCTTTAGACCTTGAACGCCTGCACCTATTTTCCGTGCAAAGTCCAAAGGACCTTCTACGATAATTTCATTAGTTTTCATCTTTGAGCTTTCTTATACCTCTAACAAACTTTGAGGAATCTCCGCTACGGATGCTGTTAAGTAGCCTGCGCTCGAGTTCGCCTGCAGTTTCATCGTCGTAGTTTTCCTTGATGAAACTCATCAAGTTGATTGCGCTTTGAATAACGTTGGCAGCACGACTCTCCACAAAGTTTTCTCTATCCCTGTGGGTGGGTATGCTATCCAATTCAGCCAACAGACTTTTAGTGCGTTTTTGCAAAAGATGCCTCCGTAATGTATTATTTATACACAGTTATAATATTCAGAGTTGCGAAGTCTTGAAAGAACTCAGCATCTGCTTGAGTTTGACACTTTGTACTTCTGCTGTGCCTGTAGGGGCTTGTTCCCAGGCTGGAGTACCTGTTGCACGTTCCCATTTGGGTTTGCTATTGCCTTCAAATTCATCTGCTGACTTGTTTACTGTAGTGGTAGTTTTAATTTTATCTAGCATACTGCTAGCAGTACTGCGGTATCCAGACTCCGATGACTGTGATTCGCCTGGATCTGTGATACGCATATTTTCCATGTTGTAGTCTAGATCAATCTTTTGTCCAACACCTGTGGAACTACGACTTTTCATACATTGTATTTGATACTTGCCTTTTTCTTTCATGGAACGACTTGTAAAGATACCAAACACATTATCTGCTGTATTGATCTTGGAGATACCACCCGAAATGTGACTGTGATCAAACTCCACTTCTTCCACAGCACTACGATTCAACTGCGATGCTGTGACCATAAGTACACCCAGCTCTTTGGACAAGTTACGCAACTCTTCTGACACATACTTGTCTTTCACAAACAAGTCACTGGGGCTAACTTTGGCACTCACTGGCATCAGCAAGTCCAAGTAGTCAATCATCACAAAGTCCACTGCCTTGTTGGTTTGAATCTGATACTCTTTTAAGTATGCTCTAATGTCATTGATGTTGCTCTGTGCTGGCAATCCTTTAACTTGATATGCACCTGCACGTTTACCTACCATTTTGACTTTGAGTGCAGTGGTATCTATGTCCTTGCGAATGTCCTTGGTACTCATTGTGGTCAACATGGCATCGGTACGCAGACTGGTCAGTTCCTCACTAAGTTCCAGTGTAACATACACGCCACTGAGTCCCTGTTGCAACCAGTTGAGTGCAATGTTCATCATAACTAACGATTTACCACTACCGGATCCACCTGCAAAGATGTTGAGTTCACCACGACTGAATCCACCGTACAACAGTCTGTCCATTTGTGGCCAACCTGTTGACACTTGTCCGCCACTGTTGAAGTATTTGTTGATACGAGCTTCAGGATCAGCAAAGTAATCTGTGCCCATGTCCTTGGTCAGGCTGATCTGCACTGCATCCTTGATCAGCTTCTCCACAGGATCAAACTCACCTTTCTCCAGCAAGTCTGCCGCTGTCAAGATTGCACGTTCCAGTTCCTGTCTGCGAGTAAAACTTTCAAACTCGGTCATGAACCAATCCAAGTGCCCACTACCAAGATCTGGAACTATTCTCAGTTCTGTGCCTGTCACTGCTTTAATTTGATCCACAGTGGGCAATGTTTTGTATTGGTCGGAATGTTTGGCCAAGAACTTGGCACATTCTCTAAGACTGCGATCAAAGTTTTCAGGATTGTAAATGTTCTGCACACGCACGAAACTCTGTGCGTCAGTTAACATGATTTCCAAAAACAGTTTTTGCAGGTCCGGTGAATATTCTTTTGACATTAACTATATAGCTTTCTTTTTCTCAGCGTAATTTTAAGACCGCTTGTTTCACGTGCATCAAGAATACTCTTGAGCACAAATAATTTTCCATACTTGACCACAGCTTCATTTATGTCTTTGCAAGTTTCCAACCATACGGGAAAACTCACAGTCCAACCATATTCTACAGCTTGGTCTATCAGTTGTGCGCCTGCACGATCTGCATCTGGCACAACAACAACTTCTCTGGCCAAGGTATCAATTATGTCAGCTTGACGTTGACTACAGTTGTTGCTTAATACAGCAACACCATCGATGGCCATGGCATCAAATGGGCCTTCTGCCACAATCACAAACCGAGCATCGGGACGTTGGCGATCCACATTGAACACATACCCAGGCTCATAACTGTTGTGATACTTGGGTTTCACATCAGGATACACAGCTCTTGCAGTATAACCAACAATGCTGCCTTCCCAAGTGAAAGGCACAATCACTCGCTTGTTTAAATTATAAGTTGTTTCTGCAGTGGAGTAAAAGTCATAACCACCAATGTGTCTATCATTGATATACTTATTGATGTCAAGATCTTGGTCGGTTATTAACTGTGCCTGCTTTGGTAATGGCCTTGCTTTAAACGTTATTTTTTCTGCTGGCTCTGCTGGTTTTACAGAATTGGGAGTAACTAGTTCACGCACTCTGACTGCATCAATTACCAAGCGCCTCACAGTGTTTTCGTCTGCACCCAGCCACTTTAACAAGTTTCTAAACTTGAACCCCAACACATGCCCAGGTGTGTAGCCAGTTTTAAATCCGCAGTTGAAACAATGATAACTGATGCCGCCTTCGCCGTTGTTTGTTACACCACCACGATTGCGAGTGTCTCTGGATTCTCCGTAATGCGTACAGCACACAGCATTGAAACTGGTCCAGCCAGATGCGCTGGTTTTGCGCCGGGCAGGAAGAAGTTGGTTAACTGTGTCTTGAATAGAGGTCAGCATTTGTACTAGTATACACTAACACAACAGAAAAAACAATGTTATTTGGATTTGATTTTTGCCAGTCCAAGGAATTCAAAAGTTTTGAGATACATCCAGCCTATGTCAAATTCGAACCACTTGCGGCTAAATTTAGAACTTGCTGGATCCAGGTGGTGATTGTTGTGTAGTTCTTCACCACCGATCCATATGCCAATCGGCACAATGTTTCGGGAATGATCACTGGTATCGCCATTGCGGTATCCCCACCAGTGACCAACACCATTGACCACACCTGCGGCCCAGAATGGGATCCATATCATTTGGATGCCCCATATTACAAAACCCAGCCAACCAAACAATAACAAGTCAATTAGTAACATGAGCAAGATACCCACACGACTGTGCCGGGTGTAGACGTTCTGTTCCATCCAATCACTGGGTGTACCAGCACCATATTGCGTGACCATTTCGGTGTCCTGGCTGGCAGCCTGGTACAGGCCAGCACCCGTAAACAGCACACGCCAGAAACCGTACACATGCGGACTATGAGGATCTCCTGTTTTTTCTGTGTATCTATGATGTTTTCTATGTACTGCTACCCATTGTTGTGTTACCATGCCTGTTGTGAGCCAGAGCCAAAAGCGCATCAAATGAGATAATACAGGATGAAACTCAACACCTCTGTGGGCTTGGCTTCTGTGCAGATAAAGTGTTACGGATACAATTGTTAAATGTGTGGCAAGTAGTGTAAAGATAATAGCAGTCATGTAGTATTTACGTTCTTAGCTGATTGTGACATAGCCCCAAGAGACTGGTTGACTTGATCCACTGGTATTATTAATTACAAAATCAAATCTATTGGCTGTAGAGGTTGCTACAACAGCAGTTGATATTGTGCTATCTGTGCCCACAATCTGCCCTGGTATACTTGTTATCAAAATTGGACTGCCGTCACCGGTGTAGTTCCATGCTCGTTGAGTGCCCAGCACCGGCACATTGGTATTGGTAACACTTACTGTGGCCTGGTAAGCTATGATACCGTTAGGGATGTTGGCTCTAACCCAAATTTGATAATTGCCGTTTATAGGAACTGTAATGCTGTAAGTATTTGTTCCAGTAGCCACAGTCCATGAGCCTGTGGTCTTGCCGGTTAGGTTAGGACTGGTAATATTGCCAGTGACCGTCAAGTTGCCACCGACTGACACATTACCAGTTGTGGAGATTGTGGCCAGTGTGTTTAGGGCAAAGATTGAATCAAGTTGTGTGGCTCGTAACCAAGTCCTACCATCACCACTATCAATCACTGATGTGGTTGCGGTAGACCAAATTCCCAGTGTCACGGTTCTGGCACCAGTGGTTGTGACATTATATGACATGAACCCAGAATATTGACCGGAACCAGTGCCTGAGGCTTTGTTTTGTGCCCCGCCTG
>Ga0209191_1000490_pt1 | contig 30533 bp, 63 predicted proteins | sample S_130626_EF_Meta_FD_187320 | JGI IMG/M metagenome (GOLD analysis project Ga0209191, IMG submission 187320) | Freshwater microbial communities from Lake Simoncouche, Canada to study carbon cycling - S_130626_EF_MetaG (SPAdes) (version 2) | ecosystem: Environmental > Aquatic > Freshwater > Lake ...
TTTCAGTTCTTTTGAGTGAGTTTAATAGCATCAACAATAGAAGTAGTTAGATACTTACAAACACCATCTTTATCAACAAGAGCATAAACAAGTTGTTGAGTTTGAATGTCGTAAGTGAAACGAGTTGTCATTTAGAGTGTTTTAAGTGAGTGAGTGAGAGAGAGATTAGTTATCTTTATCGGGAAATATAGCTTCTACCACACCATCTACAAATCCAATCAAACAAGATTCAATCATCAATGAACAGAACACTTTATCTTTCAAAAGTTCTTGAATAAATTGGTTCTTTGAGTTTGATTGAAAGTTTGCTTCTTGAATGATTTTTTGAAACTCACTCATTTGCCTTTGTTTGTCTGTCCCCTTATCATAGCACCTTTGGGGGTGGTTGTCAAGGGGTCTACGGTTCTTCTACCTATCAGCATCCCTTATGTATGCTAACCGTTCAGAGTGATTGAATGACCCACTTCTGAATGAGAATCATATCACCAAAAGAGAGATTAGTTTTACCAGTGTAAATATCTCTCCAATACTGTTCTCCTTGCGGAGTTTGAGCAAAATCAAATGCTACAACAAGATAAGAAATACGTCCTTTTAGAACTTCTTTGGACCAACGAACGCTAAATGAATCAGGAACTGGAATCTCGGCAGGAAAGACTTTGACTACATCATACTGGGGTTCAGTATATTTAACATAATAACTTCCATCCTGATTATAATAATCACCACCAACAATATAAAAACCTGCCTCATCTTTATATTCGTAATACTCAAAATCACCACTGCGAAGTTGAACTAATTGACCCATAATACAAGTTGAAAGATCAATTTGATCAAGAAGTTTACTCATTGAGTTCAAACACGGGAAAGAGCATCTTTCTTTTGCTTGGGATTATGATTTTGCTTTACCCAAGAAGATTTGTAATTAGAATGAAACTGCGAAGGAAGTTTGTGCTTACCTTGAACTTCATTCACCAGAGCAAACACATTTAGAAGAAATGCTTTTTCTAGTTTTTGTGCAGTTGTCATCAGGTGCTTTTCTTTGCTTGTGTCCCTTTATCATAGCACGGATTGGGGTCTGTGCTCATTTACTGTGCCAGTGCTACAAGTGGCACATCTCAACACTGGTCTCAATGAGATGCTACTAGATTGAAATAAAGTTCTTCATCCAAATGACTGTAACTGAATCATCACCATCTTCGTGTGTCATCAATTCTTCCCATTCCATAAGAATTGCTTTCGCATTTTCTGCTTGATCGTTGTTAATGAGATGAAGAACTTGGTCATTCATATAATCAACCGAAACTTCAATTTGAGAATTGCGTTGCTTGTCAGAGTTCATAAAGTTGTTTGTAATGTGTTTTGAATGAGTAAGAATTATGATTTACTTTTGATTTTGTTCCAGATAGATAATCACCCATTTTTGAAGTTGAATGATGTCTTTCTTACGAAGTGGTTCATTGCCATCATGAATGTCATTCCAATAAGTATATCCTTGTTCTGTATAAGCCCATTCAAAGGCATCATCAAGGTAATTAGTATCACCATCATCAAGGATTTTTTTGACAACATCAATCGCAAAGTTACGAGGAAGTTTGTTATTTGTTTCTTCTTGCTTCAATCTTTTAACTTCTGCTTGAAGTTCTTGAATTTGATTTTCCAGTTGCTGGTACTTTTCAGAATAAGACATTTGTTTGTTTGTTGGTTTGTATGAATGTGAGAGAATTAGACGGCACACAAGGCACGGTTTACATTATCGTAAAAAGTATCAATTCCAATGTTACAATCAAGGCACTCACCATAACTATACCGAATGTTGTCTTGCTCGGACATACCAACTACATCATAAGCAAAACGATAGAGAGCAACGGTGTAATTGAAAGTTGTCATCGGTTTTTGTTGTTTGTTAGTTGTGTGTAAGACTAGGAATAAACGCCGGGAATAAAGACAGTATAATGAATGGACTTGATACACCAACCAGTTTCGTCACTAATTTTATCTACCAGATGCTCTTCATCATCAACCTCCCAGATTTGGGAGATAGTTTCATCAATAGTTTGTTGCTGTTGTTGAACTAAATGGTCAATATCACCAAGAAAACCATCACAAGCATTGTCGTGATCGTTGTAACAATCCCCACCACAATACGGGCAAGAGTTGTCAAAGTCAAACTCAATTTGAGTAACTTGAAACTTCATCGTTTTGTCTTGATTACTCCGTAATCATAGCACGGATTGGAGGGGTTTGGGGATATAGTGTGCCAGTGCTACAACTGGCACACCGTATCATTGGACTCGTGCGAGACAGATTATACTAACCTTACTCTTTTTAAGGTAGATATTCCTCTTGCTCTTTGATATTTTGTAAGTGGTCCAGATGTTGTTATATGACCAGTTTCAAGACACATCCATCTTTGAGAATTAGTTGTTTTCACTATTTCTTTTCTTTTTTCTTTGGTTATAGAAGCAAGACCTATTCCATTTTTGTAGTTTTTTCTGCCAATTTCTATTCTTTGTTCTAAAGATAATCCACAAACACCAATACCAAGTTCTTTTGTTTTTTGCCCCCCCTTTTTGCTATTTTCTCTTATTTGTTCTGTTGTTAACGAGTGAATACCAACACCCAATTCATAAGATTTTTTTCCTCCAAGTATTCCTTGTTCTTTCAACTGTTTTTTAGTTAATCCAAATATAGCAGTATTTTGTTTTTTATTTGTTTTGGCTGATTTTTTCCCAGATTTCCTGTTAATTTCTAATGACATCAAACCACCAACATTTTCGTTCAAGCACCATTTATCGGTATTGTAAAATTGTTTGATTACTCTTTTTTCAACTCCAAGTGCTTCTAACCAACCTTTATCAGTATAATCAAAGAGTTGAAGTATTTGTTTCTTTGGTGTATAAAGTTCCCAGCACCATTTATTTGTATATGGAGAACCCCAATATTCTTCGTTATATTTCTTTTCCTTTTTTACTCCATAATAGTAATATGGAACTTCTTCAAAGGTAATTTTATATAAGTAAATTCTTGGACTTTGTGAAGTCATTTTTATTCTATTGGTACGGCAATACTATTTATAATAGAAAAGGTGCCCAAAAAGAGCACCCAATCTTATCTGTAGAGTATTGCCGTACCAACAGACATTTATATTTAGTTAAACTCCACAAAGTTGTTTAGCAACTGAACCACTTGTTTGTCTATGTAAAGAAACTCCCGCTCCCACATTAGAACCAGAGATTGCCCCAGAACCATTAGGACTATTAAATTTACGCGATTTTCCAAATCGCATCGTAGAAAGTTTATCACTCACTGCTTTCTTATCTTCGTGAACTCGGTTCTCTTCTTTCTTCATTTCAAACAAACGCAGTGCTACTTTATCGGCAAATGCTTTGCGGAAATTAAGTTTGAAGCTACGAGATACACTCTTACCAGTCAGAGCAGCCATAATCTTCTCTGCCGAATGTGCAAGTTCTGCTTCTTTCTCCATCACCTGAACCAGGTAATCATAATAGAGACGCACTTGAATTTGTTGTGCATCACTACCAATGATTTGAAGTGATTTTTCATCACCATTCTTCATATATGCTTTTGCATCATAGAAAGTTGCAATCGCATTGAGAAGAGTGATAAGTGCATAATTTACACGTTTGTATTTGATAAAGGACTCATCAAATACTTGAGTTTCAGTTGCTTCGGTGATAGTAACACCATACTGCTTGCAAAGTTTATCAATCATCTTTGCAGCAGCATCTGCCTCACCATCAAAAGAAGTTCCATTCTGAAGTTTCAGAATAGACTGAATCTTTGCGATGACTTGAGTGCGGTCCATTTGGTTCTCAACCTTTGATACTTACAGTATAGCACCCCAGAGGGGTCTGTGCTCATTCTATGTGCCACCCCTACAAGTGGCACACCGACTATAATTTGATTGCCGATTCCATATTAACTTCTCTCAGTTCCATTTTTGCGTAATCATAACCATCATTCACAATCAAATGCTCACGGTAAGCATCAGCAGAAGACCAACAATCAAACAGTTTGAGAGAATAAAATTGTTCTCCCTCATAATTGATACCACCAATCACAGCATAGACTTCCATAATGATTCAGGCAGAAAATGGTTCAGCAAAATGATCTTCCACAAATTGAGGAAGTATATTGAAATCTACAACTTCAAAAGGAATTGAATCATTGTTCAAATAAGTTTGAACTTCAAGATTCATTTCAATTCGGTTGAGCATCAGCTTGGATAATGTCTTTCCTTGAAAGGTGATAGTTTTAAGAAACCACTCTTTGGATACATTACCAGTCAAAGTCTTGGTGGGATAAAAATCAACCACCGAAGTATTGTCTTGCGATTGGAGTTTCATAATTCAGAATTGATTGTCAAACACATAACCAGCATCACTCATTACAACATCCATATTATCAAATGATGCTTCCCAATCAACTTCCACAAAACTAGGAACTTCCACAGAATAACATTTACTTACATAACTCTCCGCATAATCTGCTTTGGAATCATATTGACCCCGATAAGAGTCTTGAAAGTTATCACCAACCAAAGAATGAAGACCAAACTCTTCAATGAAAGCATCTACTGCTTCATAAGAATACTCTTCACCAGTTTCAACATAGGTTTGATAATAACTGCGGAAAGATTCTTCCGAAGTTTCAGCAATGAAATCTACAATATCATCCAGAGCATAAGAATCAGCAATCAGTTCTTCAATTTTATCAACAGTTTCCTGAGAATAAAGTTCTTTGTAGTTCATTGTGAAAGGAACAGACATTGGTTTTCTCTTGATTACTCCGTAATCATAGCACGGATTGGAGGGGTTTGGGGATGTTATGTGCCAGAAGGATTACTGGCACATCTCAACACGAGACTCAATCATAGATGTGCTTCAATAAGACTCGCAATTCGTGAAAAAGTACAACCAGAATCATTTATACCTGAAATTCCATCTTCATAGCACCAACCATCTTCATGATCATTATCTTCAACATCAACTTGCAGAGTAGGATTATGAGTTTTCAGTTCTGCCCAATTCATTACAGATTCAGGTAGAAACTCACTATCTCCATCAAAATACCAATAGTCCATAGGTTGAAGATTGGTTTCTTCATTTCCTCTAAACTTCCACTCAACATTATGTTCTTGCGAATAAAGGTCACACAGAACACCAAGACAACAATAACCAATCACACTGCGGAGTTTCTCACTGCCCTGCTCATACTTATCAGAACGCAGAGCATCAATCCACTTCTGCTTAACTTCGGGATTCATTTTAGTTTTCAACATTTCAATTTACAGCAAGAACAAGATTGGCAACACGATCTTCAGGAACAAACTCCTGAAGTTTATTAGAAATGAGTTCAAATTGTTGAATCATATTTTGATAATAAGCAGCACCTTGATGGTCTCCATCATCATACACTCCTTCTTCTACAAGTTGAAGAGCAGAGATAATGTCCAGCAACTCACCAGATGTGAAAGAGATTTGAGTCATTTTGTGTGGTGGTTGATGTAATCTTCAATGCAGTCAAATGCTTTTGCTAAAACATAATCAGTCTCATCCAAATCGTTGAGGACTTTGTTAGTGATTTCCTCACTACAATACACATCATTACCATCATCATCCATCTCATATACATCTTCTTTGGTGAAGATGAACGCAGCACAAGATGCGTTTGCTCCTTGTTGTTCAATCAGTTTTTCTACTGATTCTTTCAGTTGTTGAAGTGTGCGGTTCATTAGAAATCATCCAAACAGTGACGGTATTCTTGATTGAGACGAATCATAACATCATCCCAAAACTCTTTGTCGTCATCATCGTTGTATTGATTGTTTTCTTCAACCAAACGAATCAGATTGTTGAGATCATCAGAAGTGAGGTAAGTCATTTTGCAGGATAAAGACAGGAACTAGGATGACCAGGAACAGCAAAAACTTGCCCTCCTTTTGCGATACATTTTGCTTCAATTCTTGGATTGGTGATAGCAAGAAGACCCGCAGCAACTACAAGAAGCAGAATACCAGTACCAAGAGCAATAAAAACTTCAAACCAAGTTGTGTTGTTGTTCATACGATGTCAAAAAGAGTGAAGAGTTCTCTCTGGGTTTCTGTGAATAAAGTAGTGGGGTCAGGATACTGATAAAGTTCTTCCTGAAACTCTTTGTATTGGGACAACATATCCCGCAAGGAAGACATTTGCTTTTCAGTCAAGATTTCTTCCAGCAATAAAACTTTTTCCAAATCAGTCATCAGTTTGCCTCCATAGTTTGACGCATTTCAGTATTCAATTTATTGGCAACTCGTTCAAACTGTTCTGCTCGCATCATCCAATAATCTTTGTTATCGGTAGATTGCTCGGCATACAGTTTCATATAAGCAACAGAACTATATGCCATCGCAAGCAAATCAGTTTCCTCAATAAAGGTGAGAGTTTTGGTGATGGTGCAGGTCATTTGTCTTTGTTTGTTTGTCTTCTTATTATAGCAGCTCCTATGGTCGTTTGGGAGTGTTATGTGCCACCCCTACAACTGGCACAGCACTATACTGCCTCATTCACTTCTACATTATGGTCTTCAAACCATTCTTCACCATGACATTCAACAATCTCTGTTGCCAGTTGTTCATTAGTATAGTCGGTGAGATTTCCCACAAGAGTATCATAAGCAATGTTCAATACTGCGTCCATATCCAGACTATCCAGAATGTATTGTGCATAAGAATCAATGACGGAATCGCGGTCTTTGAAGTTCATTTGAGTTTTCTTTGCTTGTGTCCTCTTATTATAGCAGGTCCTAGGGTCTGTGCTCGTTTAGTGTGCCACCTCTACAAGTGGCACATCTCAACACTAGACTCACAAGAAACGATCTATAAAGATTCGTAGAATGTGCCTACCTTTACTAACTTCAAACTTTCTATCAAAGATAACCATAAGCTCGTCAATCAAATCAGCATAAACAACAGGAACTCTCATATGTTTGGTTTCCCCTGAATTACTGAACTTTTTTTGAAATACCATTAGTTTATGTGCGGGACATATATGATTTATACAATCAGAATCTTTCCCTCTACAAAAATGGCATCCACAACTTGTTGAAGACGTTGTGCGATTGCATCGCCATAGTTATTAGACACTGGAACAGATACAATACCACAAGACTTGCGATATTTATCAAAATCACCAGCAACAATCACACCATTTTGAATGTCCTGATAGTCTTCTTTATTCATTCGCAGAATACGACCAATCGTTTGAACAAGTTCAATGAATGGAAGATTACGAAGCAATAGAGCAGCATTGAAACCAGGAACATCAATACCTTCTGAAATGATTGAGTAGTGAAACACAACAAACTTTGCTGTATCATCATTACCCAACTGACTCAAAGTTTCAAAGAAGAGTTCACGAGAAACTTTCTTGCCATTGATAACAGGACCATACTTGCTGGTGATATGAAGAATCTGATAATCCATTCGTTCTAGTTGTTGAATCAAATCAGTTTGACTCAGCATATCAGCAATCACCTTTGTAGAAGGTGAAGCAACAAGAACCTTTGGATTGACGACATCAATCTCATTCAGAAAGTTCAGAACATTCTCAGCATCCACAAAGCAAGCATTATCTTTTGTGCGAAATGATTCTGATTTGTATGTCATCACCTTAGGAGGAAGAATATATCCATCCTTCACAAGTTGATTGGCAGGAACAGATACAATCGTTCCACCATACACAGAACTATTACACATAGATGTTTTAGTTTTAGTGTGCTTTGGTGTAGCAGTAAAGAAGTAAGTATTCTTTGACATCATAGATGTTTGTGCTACACCCACAAAATTACTTTCCATCGTGGAGTGATGTGCTTCATCAAAGATTGCTACATCAATCTCAATACCTGCTTCCAGAATACGAGGAAGAGACTTATAGGTAGTGAATAGAATGTGATGAAGATTCATACTACGAATCATACGATTGGTGGTACGAATCGCAGAAGGATTGGTAATACCATTCTCACCAGAATGAACATCGGTAAGAAAGATATTATCAAAGTCTTTTAGATAAGATTTGAATTGAGATGCGAGTTGTGAAGCAAGAAGAATCTTTGGAGCAACTACAACGATATTCAACAGACCCGTAGCACTCTCTAAACGAGTCTTTACATCTTGTAGAAAGATAGTAGTTTTTCCTGAACCTGTTGGCAACACGCAGACACCTTTGTTGTGCTGTTTAAGTGCTTCCAGAGCAGTTAGTTGATAAGGACGCAGATTCATAAACAAAGGGGATTCACGTTGGTTGTAAGTCATTATAGCACGGTCTCTGTGCCTGTGAGAATTATATGGACAGTGCTACAACTGACACATCATTATATGTTATAAGCTGGAGACAGGATTTGAACCTGCGATGACTTTTAAGTGCCGCATTACAAGTGCGGTGCATTCGACCTCTATGCTAACTCCAGCAAGAAAGGTATTTTATTTATACCTAAGATGAATACCAATCACAAACAAAATAACACCTATTGCTAGAAGACAAGAAAGAATCGGAGAAAATATCCAAAGAAGCCAACAAAGAAATCCCACAGACCCAATCAAACCCATATACATTTCAAATTCACTCGTCCCTCCACTGTAGGAAGATTGCCGAATAGGTTGACTATAAGAATAATCAGATTCAAATTCTGGTTCATCATTATATGTCTTTGGATTGCTCATAGCAACTCTTTTACCACCAGTCATACCTAGTGCTGTTGCTTCTGCATCTTGTCTTGTAATACAATCATCAACTCTTACTTTCTTAAAAAATCCAGAGTCTGTAATTACAGTTACTTCCCAATCTTTACTCATTTAATTGTCCTCAAAAAGAAATAGGTTGAAGTGTAGGAACTTTGACTTGAAGATTACACATATTCTCCAGCATTTGCCTTTGAAGTTCAATAGAGTTAAGATGATTATCAACCCTAACAGAGTTATTATACACAGGTTCAGAGGTGTTGTCAACTACATCAAAGATAATGAGATTGATACAGGCATCTTTGGCATCTTTGAGACTTTTGGAAACGTGTTGAGGAGTATCAACAACATCAACAACCAGCCATTTGCTGGCATTTACTTTACGAATGAATCCAACTGTGTTAGAATGTTTCTGGACTTCGTAGAGACCAGCAGAGACACGATAAAAAGAAAAAGTCATTTGTTTTCAACGAGCGGTTCATAAAGAAAATTAACCAAACTTCCAATCACAATTGCTTGTTTATCAGTAAGAGATGGAAATGCAAATTGAAGAAACAGAGACACAATAGCAATAATTACAACACTTACAAAGATACGGGAAATGAGATTAGTCATAATCAGTTAGGAAGAAGTGAGAAGGAACCACAGAAGTTTTGAACCCATTGCAGAGTATCAAAATACCCACGAGGATTAGACATCACCATACTTGAATCCTTGCGAGGATTGTAAGCAACGGCAACGTACCTATAAACATCAGGTGCTTCTTCAATCTCTTGAATCCACATTTGATTTACTTCACCAGACTGCCAATCCCAACGGGAAGTAGTGTAATGAAAAACGTCAAGAATCATTTGTTTGTTGAGTTGAAGTTTGAAGTGGGGGCACCTGTCTCCCACTCCTTAAGAATACCACGTTTTGGGGTCTGTGCCGGTTGAGTGTGCCAGTGCTACAAGTGGCACACCAGTATCACTAATCCCAAGAAACTTCTTTGAGATACACTCCAGGCATCACCAGACTTCCTTTGAGTGGGTCAATCTTATATTGCCAAGGATATTCTATTTTGTTAAATGAATCCCAAGTCATAAATCCTTTTTCCTTGCTGAAATAAGATTTGATTGTCAATGAGAACTTGTTTGAATAGATGTTCCGTGATTTAAGTGCTCCACCTTTTTCACGAACTTCAACTACCGTACAAATATCTTCTGTTAGAACATTCTGTGATTCTAAAATACAAGGAGTTTGATACTTGAATGGTTGTCCGGCAAATACGGGAGCAGGAAGCAGCAACAGAAGGAATAGAAGTTTATTCATCAGTTTAGAAAATTAGAAAGAGCAAGAATAAAAACTACAAGAACCCATAACTGTCCCATGATGAGTAATATGATTGCTGGGGGAATCATTTGCTGAATCTCACACACCAAAGTTCCCTTGAACGATTTCTTAGGGATTCTAGCATTTTGTATCTCTTCAGAATCTCGGAATCTTCTGGAAGATCACGATAGTCGTAGTCTACAGCAAAATCGTAACATTCCTGAGCATGATTTAGAATACTATTCAGAAAATCATGTTCTTCATATGTAAATTCCATCTTAACAGGACTTTGATCGTGAGTGAATTCGGTCATTTTTGAGATTCTTTTGCTAGTTTTACTAAATTAAATCTGTCCGGATAAACTAATACACAAACATTCATAGATTTGTGGTCCATTACTCTTACACAAACAGTAATATATTGATCGCAGATAAAATCAACTATGCCATACATTCCATCATAATAAACTTCAAGACCTTTGGTGAAAGAAATGTTTGACATTAGTTATATGAGAAGGTTATTTAAGTAATTTATATCCCATACAGGGCATATTAGGATTTCTCAAACTCCTTAACATATTCCCTGATGATTTTAGTCCTAAAACTTCACGACACCATTTTGATAAATTAGTAATTTCTATTTTATCACCCTCTGGTGTTTGTATTAGTCTTGTTTTTGCTTGTGAATATGCTACGTTGTCAGCATTACTCATCCATTCAAGATTTGATACGTGATTGTTTGTTTTGTTTTCGTCAATGTGATTTATGGTGTCATAATTATTTGAATTTGGAATGTATGCTAATGCTACTGCTCTGTGAATAAGCATAGTTTTAGCATTAAAACTACCTTGTTCCAAAATAACATTTAAGTATCCTTTGTGGTTGGTTTGCGGTTTTAGTTGCCTTTTATAAGAATAATCAACAATTTTGCCTTTTCCCTTTCCTCCTGGTTTTTTGTGTGAATAAATTACACCGTCTTCGGTGACACTATATGCCTCATATTCTGGTATAAGTTTCATAGTTGATTGGATACTAACTATTTCTATTTATACCAGAATGATTGGGGAAGGTTATTTGTATGTATATCCGCCACTCCAATCTGCTCTCTTATACATTTCCTCACGAGATTTATCGTTGAGGAGATTATACCGAATACCTTTGGCAGGTGCCTTGTAGGATGCTGGTTTGTAACAATCCCCAGTATTCATATCAACAAACAAGTGTGCGTGTTTTTGTCCGTGATTCTTTAATACAATCTTATAGTATTTGCGACCTTTATCAATGATATATTCGGCAAGGTCTTGACCTTCATTGAGTTTATCAATTTGTTCTTGGTGATACTCTACATTCTCACCTTTTGTGATGTAATGACGATGAGAGTCAATACTATATTGCTTGTAGTTCTCACGAAGAACTTCGCAAAGAACTTGAGTGTAATGAAGAACTTCGTTGGTGGATTCAGTCATAATCAGTTAGGAACGTCGTTAATTGAAGAAAGCAATTCAAAATCATTAGAGACTTCTTCGGTTTCCCAGTCTACAAGTTCTTCCTTTTCATTTAGATTGCCGTTAATAACATCGGCAATCCATTTGCGAGGATGAATGTCAGTGTCAACAACTAAAGTAATTTTGTATCGTGTGGTGTCAGTCATTTGAAATTCAGTTTGGATTTGAGTGCTTGAAGTGCTTGCTTGCCCTCCACTCCTTAAGAATACCACATTTTGGGGTCTGTGCCCGTTTAGTGTGCCAGTGTTACGAGTGGCACAGCAGTATCAAGTTTAATTACAGAAATTATATTTTTATACTTTTTCCATTTTTTGGTTTGGACTTTATATAAACTAGAAGAATTGTATCCATTATGTAAGCACCATTCTAATTTTCCATATATAATGATTTTTTCATTATTATTAAAAGTTATTTCGTATTGTGGTTTGTTGATGATTGTATATTTTCTTCCTTTATTTGCCTCACTTATTTTTCTTCTAGTATCTTCCGAAAGAGGAGGTTTGCTTCTACCTTTATTCATTTCACTTATTTTTCTTTTAGTTTCTTCCGAAAGTGATTTTCCTGTATGTGCTTCACTTATTTTTCTTTTAGTTTCCTCGGAAAGAGTTTTACCTTTATTCCAAGGTGTTCTCCCCCTTCCAGATTCTCCTATCTTTCTTCTAGTATCTTCTGAAAGATTTATGCCTTTTCTTATTATACTTAATTTTTCTTTATGTTCTTGCGAAAAAGTTCTTCCTTTATTTGCCTCACTCAATTTTTTTCTGGTTTCTTCACTTGGAACAAATCCAGAAAACCCATCACCCCCATTAGTTTTATTATGAAGAATACCAGTTCCTAAATCTTTTCTGCCAAACACCGCAATCATATAGATTTCGTGCTTAAATGCTTCTTCTTCTGTTAAGTTCTTTTTGAGTATTAATATTCTTGATTTATCCTTTGGTGGTTTAATATCTGTTTTGCTTCTTCTATATGCCCTATTACCTTTTCCTTTGCCTATGTAATAAGGTGTCTTATCTTCACGCAAATATGCGTAAGTGTAGTAAATCATTTCTACTCTTAAATTGGCTGACATAGGTATTTATACAAGAAAAGAGGCATTTCTGCCTCCTCTCTACCCTAAAAAGTGTCAGCCAATCAAGGCACTATTATTTATATTAAGTATAATCATACTGCGTCCATTCCAAATTTTTACTTTGACGGACAGTGAGTGAAATCTTACTAAAAGGAATAGTTGGAGGATTATGAAGAATCATATTTGTTTCTTTCAGTAGTTTATCCCCTTTCTTGGAATTGCACTTCAAGCAACAAGTAGTCATATTCTCCCAAGTATTCTGCCCACCTTTGGATGTAGGTAGAATGTGGTCAATCGTTAATTGTTCCTTTGCTCCACAATAAGAACAGATATATCCATCACGTTTCATAATGAGATTGCGTGTGGGTGCTGTGCTCATTAAACGTGAAAATGGAAGACGCACATAGTTTATCAGTCTAATTACTCTCTTGGATAGAACCTGAACTTTGTTTTTCAGTGAAAGAATAACTGCCTTACGGTATGAGCAAATGTTAATTGGGTTGTAGTCTGCGTTAAGTAGCAGAACTTGAGAACCACTTTCAATCTTTAAGTAATCCATCGACCTTTTTAGTAATGTTTGTAATTGAGAATAAGTATTCCCATTATATCTAGATGCCCAAAATCAAATTTGGATTAAATCCTGTGTCTTGACCAGGATAACCACCAGGATTACAAATCACTCGGCAATCTCCAATTTTATAATCAAAGAAGTTGTGAGTGTGACCGTGTGTTTTATAAATAGTATTATATTTCATACAAATCAAAATGTCAAGCAATAAACCAATATATCTTTATGTGAAAACTCACAATAAAACTGGATTAAAATATTTTGGAAAAACAATAAGAGAAAATCCATATTCATATCTTGGTTCGGGAAAAGTGTGGAGAAGGCATTTGAAAAAATACGGAAATGATATAAGCACAGAGATTTTGGATGTTTATTATGATAAAGAAAAATGCCTAAAAGATGCTATAACATTCAGCAATGAAAATAATATAGTAGAATCAAAAGAATGGGCAAATTTAAAAATAGAATCCTTGGATGGTGGTGATACAAGTAAAACGGAAGGGTATATTAAATCATTTCATAAAATGGTTGAGAATGGAAGAAATAGTAAATGGTGGAATAATGGAAAAGTTCAAACTTTTTCTCCAAATTCACCAGATGAAACCTATGTTAGAGGAAGATTAAAATATAATAATATAGGAGCAAAAGTTGGGGCAGATAGACAAAAAGGAAGAATTTGGGTTAATAATCAAATTGAAGAATTTATGGTTGATTTTGATAAAATTCCGGATGGATATATCAAAGGAAGATTGAAGACAAAATGTTTTGCTGGGGGAAATGGGAGATTTAAAAATAAAGGAACTTGCTGGTGGAATAATGGCACAATAGAGTGTATGTCATTATTGCCACCAGATTCTTCCTATAAAAAGGGAAGAATTAAAAAATCTAAATCTCAATTTCCAGATTTGGATTAAATCCTGTGTCTTGACCAGGATAACCACCAGGATTACATAGAATTTTACATCCCCCAATATTATAGTTAAAATACGAATGGACATGACCATGAATCCAGTATTTGATTTGAGGATAACTTAAAATCAAATCATCCAAATCACTTACAAAAGCACCATTTTCTGTGTTCTTGAATTGAGGAGCAACCGATTGATAACTCGGTGCCATATGACTAATGACGAATACATTCTCATTTAATTCTTGAAGTTGATTGAGAAGATACTCCTTGCTCTTCTTATGAAAACCAAGAGTATCATTTGTATTCAACTTACGGAAATTGGAAGTAATGCGAATGACTTTGTAATCATTCATATACTGTTGAGCATACATCATTTCCAATGGATTCTCATTACGAAAATCAGTCCAGAATGTAAATCCAATGAAGTTCCAATCACCAATTTTGACTGTATCATTCTCCATCAACTGAAAGTTATCAGGAAGATGCTCCTCAATGGTTTTGTGTGTTCCTTCGTAATTATATCCATATGCCTCGTGATTTCCTTTCACATAGAGAACCTTTTGATAGTTCTTGCTACAATCAGTCAGGAACTTTTCATACACTTCGGCAAGATAACCATTCTTCTTCAAGTGCTTGGCACAAAGAATATCACCAGCAAGAACTAAAACATCACCTTCTCCTGGGTCAAAGTATTGTCCAGCACAATAGTGCTCAAGGTGAAGGTCCGATAAAATTTTCAGTTTCATTGTCTTGAGGGGTATTTGTATAACGTCTCAGGAGGGATTCGAACCCCCGACTAACCGGGTAGAAACCGGATACTCTGATCCACTGAGTTACTGAGACAAGAAAGGAAGAGATTTCTCTCTCCCTGATATTACTTATCAGACAGCAACGAGTTCAGTTTCATCAACTTCAACTTCATCAGTCTCATCTTCATCTTCATCTTCATCAACAGATTCCAGAGAATCAAGAATGGATTCATCATAGGTATTCAGTGCTTCAAGCACTTCATCACCAGTTTCAGCATTACCAAGATTCACAATCAGTTGAGAAGCAGCAGGATTCGTATCCACGAGTTCAGCAGCAAGAGCAATCAAAGAAGCAGGAGCAGTCATTATATAAAAAGTAAAGTGAAGGGTTTTGGTGCTTTTTGAGTCATCCCAGGACTATAATCATCAAACAGCAACTAGACTTTCATCTTCTTCATCTTGAACGATGCCAAGATAAAGTTCATAATAGTCTTCATAATCTACACCAAGATAATGAGCAAAGAACTCAAGGTCTTCGTGAAGCACGAGAGAAGTTTCAATCATTGTGTCACCTCTTTAACTGTTGATGTAGTCATCATAACACGGATTGGACCGTCAGGCAATGGGTAGTGTGCCACCAGAAGAAGTGGCACAAGACCTAAATAATAGTGCCTTAGTTGGGTCGTATCTTCTCAGGTTGGAAAAGAGGCAGAAATGCCTCTTTTCTTGTATAAATACTAATACGACCCAATATAAAGAGCAGAAATGATTTACTACACTTACGCATATTTGCGTGAAGACAGAACACCTTATTACATAGGAAAAGGTCAAAGTAATAGGGCATATAGAAGAAGATATAAAGGCATCAAACCACCAAAGGATAAGTCAAGAATACTAATACTTAAAAACAACTTAACCGAAGAAGAAGCATTTAGGCACGAGGTCTATATGATTGCGGTGTTCGGTAGGAAGGATTTGGGAACAGGTATTCTTCATAATAGAACTAATGGTGGAGAAGGTATGAGTGGTTTTATTTTTAGTGAAGAATCTAAAAGAAAAATAAGTGAAGCAAATAAAAATCCATCAAAAGAAACCAGAAAAAAAATGAGTGAAGCACAAAAAGGCAAAATTCCTTGGAATAAAGGAAAACCACATTCCCAAGAATCTAAAAGAAAAATGAGTGAGGCAAGAAAAGGAAAAGGAAAAAGAAAAAGAAAAAAAGGTATAGTTGTTTCAAAAGAGACCAAAGAAAAAATGAGTAAAGCACAAAAGGGTAGAACTCATTCAGAAGAAACCAAAAGAAAAATGAGTGAAGCAGTCTTAAAATATAATTACAAGATATACTCAATTAAAGAATCTAGAATCTATGAAACCAATAATTTAAATGCTTTCTGTAAAGAAAACTCATTAAATCATAGTCCTTTATTTGGAACTATCACAGGAAAAAGAAAACAACATAAAGGATTTGTTTTAGTAGAAAAAGTTGAAATACAACATCAACAATCGTAGAACTTGTGCTGATTAAACTTCTCTTGAAAAAATAAGTTATCAACTTCATTATTAGAAGGCCAACACAACATAAGGTTGTAGTGTTTCATTAGACCATGGCAAGTGTCTCTCAAACGTTCATAAGAAGTTTGATAAAGATCAGAAGAATCACGAATCATCGTAGGTTTTTGATTGATTATGAAGTAATTATAGCAGATTTGGGGGGTCTGTGCTGTTTTACTGTGCCGGTTCAACATCTGGAACAATCACGTCCAATTCTTCCAGAAGATACGGAGCATTTACTTCAACTTGTTCCAGAATCTCATTAACACTCATATCTTCTAGATTCTCTACAATCACATCATAGGCAAATTGAACCAAACTATCAAGGTCCATTCCTTCTACGAGGTCGGAAGCATAATCTTCAATCAGTTGGTCAAGATCAAGGTTCATTTTATCAAATTCAAGGATTTCAGAATAAAGATCAGTCATTGTAATTAACTCCAAGGTCATCAAGAACTAGACGAGCAAGGTAAGTCTCACCGTCATCATAACCTGCTTGCCAAGCATCATCAAAATTACCAGAGTCAGAAGGATTATAATACTCATCCTCCACCAAACCATCTTCGCAAGTTTCTCTTTTAGCAAGACGAATCAGGAGTTGAATCGTTTTATCAGTCAGTTCCATTTCAATAAGTCAGTTCTTGTTGTAGTTTCTTTTGTTTGCGGAGGTCAGCAATGCGGAGTTGAAGGTCAGCAATATCTTCATAAAGAAGTTCTGCTTCATCATAAAGATTGTAATACTGATGCTCCGACCTTGCTTTCTTCATTTGTTTGAGAAGTTTTTCATACTTCTTCTTTGATTCTTTCAGGTCTTTTTCGTACTCAGAAAGACTTTTGTCGTAAATCATTTGCGGAGAGGAGAATTATGAAAACGACGAAAAGAAGTGAAGACGATGAGAGCAGTTGATGCTATACCGATAAAACCTAGGAATGTAATCCAGTTTCCGGTGAAATCTAGTGTTTGAGGCATTTGCTTGTTTGTGAACTCTGTTAGTATAGCACCTTTTGGGTGCGGAATCAAGGGCAAAGGGACGGTTGCTGAACTGTCCCAAGGCAATCACTGGTCGGTTGAATTGTAAAAGAAAAAATCAACAACACGATTAGTGTTTGTCGTAATACTATTTACAATACTTTCACCATTATCATTCCAATACAACTGAAATGCGGTGTAGGCATAAGATACAACACCAACCACAACCGCACAAATTGTAGCAAGAATGAAGATAAAATCTTCACCAAGTTTTACATAATCAAGTTTCCTCAGGGAATTGTAAAGACCATCAACAGGAGGAAATCCAAAAGTTTGTTCCATTTTAGTTAGAAATAAAAAAGAGTGGTCTGCTTTGACCACTCCCTTAATATACCACGTTTTAGGGTCTGTGCCGGTTTAGTGTGCCAGTTCAGGAAGTGGTCTCAGCCGTGCTCACCCATTGCTTTTTGTTTACGAAGTTTCTTTGGATTTTTGGTGATTCCACCTTCACCTTTTGAAGTTGAAATCGTCCTTTCATCGGGGTCTTGGTTTTCACCACCATAAGTATAAAAATCACGGGACCTTCTCAGTCTTCTTTTTTCTGGGTCTAATTTCCTTCTCATATTATACCAAGATGGAGGAGTTGCTATTTTTTCATCAAGTTCATAAACCTGACTATAAGCTTCTTGAAGATTGTGAAGGTCTTGTGAGTTCATCTTTACAAATACTTTTTTATTTATTTATCAACGATGAAGTTGTAGGTGTTCTTGCCAAGCAAATGAAAGTCTTTCATTCGCAGTCATAAGAGGTTCCCCACCAGAATTATCATAAAGATAATAAGGTGTCGGGTCATAATTCACGATGTCTTCAATCACAGAAATGACTTCTTCAAGGGTATTCACATCAGTTTGATTGAGGGTCATATCCATCATATGAAGTGAGTTTTCAAACTTCACAATCTCTTTCAACTCTTTGTAAATCCGTTCCAGTTTTTGTGTAGAAAGTTCCATTACCATTCACCTCGTTGAACAAGAATTTTTTTGATTTCATTATAAGCAAACTGTTTCATTTTAGAATCAGTCGCATTATCTAACACATAATACATTTTAGTTAGATAATCATTAGTAGTTGTGATATTGACCACCTTTGCGTTTGTAACTCCAATTCCTGTAATAGGACTTCCTGCCTTTACTCGGTTTCTTCCAAAATTGCCAGATACACGACCTTCGGTACGAAGTTTGGGTCGGATTTTAGAAAGATTGGAATCAGTCATTTTCTTTGCTTGTGTCCTCTTATTGTAGCAGGTTTTGGGGTCAGTGCTCTTTTAGTGTGCCACCTCTACAAGTGGCACATCACTTTACAATTCTCCAGTTTTTGTCTTCTTTTTTATTCATAATGAACTTGTATTTCTTATTCACAGAACAAAGAAATACTTGTGTTTCATTTTCATCTTCCACATAACAGGAAGTCAGCAAATCCATTTCTTCTTTGAATCTAGTTTGTGCGATTGAAGTAATGGGTTCAACCGAAATAATCTTACGTTTTACTTTAATCATACCATCAATGCTCCATTTGGAATTTCAACAATTTTGGGAGTTTCACCAAGTTCATAGCATACCCATTCACCATTAGTAAAGAGGTAAGCATATTCCTCATTATCACCGAGATACTCAATCAAATTAGTATCAATACGAGGAGGACAATTATCACCTCGCATAGCATAAGTGAGTGCTTGATACTTACAATCACTCCAATCTTTATCAGTCCAGAGACAACTTACATCACCGTTGTCAATCAAAGATGTGACTTTTTCTTTGGTATTGTAGTGAGTGCGGAGAATTCTTCCATTGTATTCTGGATAATTATCCCAGTGTGAGTAGATGCTCAATACTGAACCATCTTTCAACTCAATTCCAATTCTTCCGCGAGTAGAGATGGGAGGTTCCTCAAATCAACAAATGTATTATAGGGCATCCAGTGCCTCTTGAGTAGGTGCTTGTGCCAGTTCTTCAGGTGTCCTCATTAAAAGATTTTTCGTGAAATTTGCTATTACTTTTACGTTTGGAATATGATTTATCCATCTCAAACTCATCGTCGGAAGGAAAAATAATATTGGCGATAAGTGCGAAAAACAAAAATCCTCCAATTACCGAAATTTCAAACATTTTGTAATCCCTTGTGTGTATGAAGTCATTATAGGGCATTTAGGGGGTCTTGGCAACCACCCTTGTGCCAGTTATCAGAGTGTCACTTAACAGCAGGAGCAGTGAGAACAGGGAGACTATCTTGATTGGGAGTAGCAAAATATGTCTGATTAACATACCCACATACCCACCCAAAGGCAAAACCAGCAACAACAATAGCAATAATAGGAGGCATTTGATTTCTTTGATTTACTCTGTAATTATAGGGCATTTAGGGGGTCTTGGCAACCACCCTTGTGCCAGTTGTTCAGGTGTCTTGCCAGTTTCCACTCACCCACTGAAGAAAATCTGGAAGTCTACTTGTAAAATAATATGGGTCAATGTCACTTGGAACTTTCCTAAAAAGTTCAAGATTATGTGCAGAAAGTTCATTTGCATATAATTGACCAAGACGGAGATTGTGCGGATTGTCTCTACCATATTTGAGCATAACATTTTTATCCCACTGGTAAAAATTCATCAGAGTTTCAGGTGGTTATGAAGTCATTATAGGGCAAAAAGGGCACCTGTGAAGATGCCCTGTGCCAGTTCAGGAACCGAACACTTCCCCAATAGGAGCATAACGTTCATTGTAGATTGCATCCTTCATTACCTCAACAGGTGTAATGGATTTACCAGTTAGAACACTTTTCAGAATGGAAGGAGAACAACCAGACACCAGACAAGTTCCAGTATCGTGAATAGACATAGGAACATTGCCCCCAATCGCATTCACATTCCAGAAAACCAGTTCAGGCATCTCATATCCTGCTTTACGATACATCTTCTGAATTTGCTCAAAGTTGGTGCGTTTGTTGGAAGCACACGCTTGGTCAAACTGCATATCAGAAACAATGATAAGTTTCTTAGGCATTTCTGCGTCAGGAACATTATTCTTGATTCCGGCATTCAGAACACTTCCAAATACTGCTTGAAGGTTAGTATTGTATCCCCAACAAGAACGGGAAAGACTACGAATACGGTCACCGATAGTATTACCGACGATGGATTGAAGTTCAGGACTTTCGGAGAAAGTAATGAACTTATCTTTCCAAATACCAGTATTGCGTTCGGCAATATACATCGCAAGAGAGATAGAAACTGCCATTGGAGTTCCCATCATACTACCAGAAACATCGGCAACAACAAGACCATTGAGTTCTTGACCTTCCATATAGTTAGGCAGTGCCTCCCACATCAGGTCAATAGTCTTATCTTGACTGCCACCTTTATAGAGATACTTATCTACAATCTCATAAGGATAGATGGTTCCAGCATTGATTTTCTTCTCACCTTTCTCCACGGCACTCAGATATTCTGCGTAACGAGTAGCATCCTGCTTTGCGAATGCCTTACGATACATAAATCCAGCACGGGAAGGAAGATGTTCGTAGTCAATCTCAGTCCATTCTTTGGAACACATCTTCTGTTCCACAATTTTAATTTGAGAACGAAGAGCAGTCAGGAACTTACGATACTGACGTTCGTTCAGTTCAAGACGTTTTGCGAACACACGACCAAGACGTTTGCTATCAGCACTAGAAGCATTGATAGAAGGCATCCACTTACCAAGCAGAGAAACATTCTCTCCTGCGGTCAGAGCAACATCATCTTTGCGAAGTTGTGTGATGATAACATTCACAACATTATCCCAGACAGAAGTGCCTTCAAGAATTAGAAGGTCATCCCAACGACCATAAACAGGAATGAGTTCCACAAGTTTAGTGGCAATTTCACTATTTCTATTCACAAGGTCTTTGAATAGATTACGGAAGATTTCCCGTTCTCCGTTCCCACCCCTAATATCACGGGCATTGAAGAGAATACGAGTCGCAGTCTCAGGGTCTTCCATATATGCGTGAGCAAATAGTTTCCGTGCCTGTGGAATGTCTTTGCGACAGGCAGAGATTTTACCGAACAGATCCACACATTTGTTGAGAGTGGATTTGTATGCTTTGGCACCATTGAGAGTTTCAGTGGTGTTCAGTTCAGTTTCAAGTGCGGTCAGGAAAGTCATAATTTTCTCCAAGTTAATGTTTTGTTTGAGTTAGAAGTTCAAGTTGTGTTGCTGAATTAACTTTATTACAAGATCAGTTTTTTACGGGTTTTCTTACATGAAAAGTGTCTTGTGTTGCTGCCTGATCTTTTGTTGATTACCTATGTATCATACCAGAGTTTTGGTGGGATGTCAAGTGCCTTGTGCCAGTTCTACAACTGTTTTTCAATTACATCTGCTATTTCAATAAAGGTGCTTCCACTATCATTAAGTTCCGCAAGAGATGAATCCCCATCATTAACAAGAGGATTACCTTTTCCAACACCTACCCATTCCATCACAGATAGAGGAAGAATTGTCGCCATATCTTGGAACACATAAACATTGTTATAATGAGTTGAAGGTTCCCATTCTAACTGATTCTCTTTGAGATAAAGATCACAAAGAACACCTAGGCAACAGAACCCATTTTCGTCGTGAAGACGACGTTGAGTTTGTTGGTAATCACCAGACCGAAGGGCACTAACCCATTTTTGTTTAATTTGAGGATTCATCAGTATGATACCTTATGAAAACAAATACGATCCATTATACAGAAAGGTAGTTCATTCATTAGTTCTACACTAATTGGACCAAGTTTATCTTGAATTGCGTCAGGAATAATCTCCATCATAAACTCAGCATAACGTTCATCTTCGTGAATATAATCAATCACTTCGGGTGCGAGAACCTCAGCAAGTGATTGAATTGTTTTGTTTGAGAGTGTCATAATCAGAGTTTGAAGGGGGATACAATTACACGGGGTTCAACATATACTGGTCGGGTCTTTCCACTACCACTGGGGTCAGTACACATCACCCAAGTACCTTCGGCACTGGAAGGAGAGAACAGACCATTAGGATCTGCCTGAGGAATAGATACACTTTCAGTAGAATGATAATCAACCTTCTCAGGACTTGTATATTGTGTCGCAGCAGGAAGACCATAACCAATAGAGTTACACAGAAACACTGGACGACCAGTAGTTTCAGGAACTGTATAGGTATAAGTCACAAGACCATCTTGGTCACGCATCTCAATAATTTGCTTCAAGAGTTTGCGTTCACGAAAGTTCTTGATGGCAGGCATACCAGTTTGTGCTGTTGATTCCTTCAGAATACGTTCCTGCTGTTCCCTTTGAATTTCGTCTGAAGATGGAGTATAATCACATCCAACAAGAGAAATACCAAGAACGGCAACGGAAGCAATAGCAATAAAAGGTTTCATAATTTTGTTGATTACCTAGTAATTATAGCAGGGATTGTGGGGGAATGGGGAAGGTCTTGTGCCAGTTCGTCAGGTGTCCAACAGTGCCTTAAGGGTATTCTTATATTTCTTCAGTTCTTCCTCAAGTTCTTTAACTTTTTGGGAAAGTGAAGTGTTATCTTGAGATTCTTCTTTCTTCTTCTCAAGAATGGTTCCAGTCAGGTCAGCACCCTCAAAGTTAGCACCCCGAAGGTTAGCACCCCAAAGGTCAGCACTCACAAGGTAAGCACCCCGAAGGTTAGCACCCTCAAGGTTAGCACCCTCAAGGTTAGCACCCTCAAGGTTAGCACCCTCAAGGTTAGCACCCTCAAGGTTAGCACCCTCAAGGTAAGCACCCTCAAGGTTAGCACCCTGAAGGTAAGCATTCACAAGGTTAGCACCCTCAAGGTTAGCACCCTCAAGGTTAGCACCCTCAAGGTTAGCACCCTCAAGGTAAGCACCCTCAAGGTCAGCACCCCGAAGGTTAGCACCCTCAAGGTTAGCACCCTGAAGGTAAGCATTCACAAGGTCAGCACCCCGAAGGTTAGCACCCTCAAGGTTAGCATTCACAAGGTAAGCAATCCGAAGGTTAGCAAAGGGTTTGATTTCGTATCCGTTGACGTTCATAATGTTTTTGTGCATATGAGTGTATGAGTGTATGAGTGTATGAGTGTATGAGTGTATTATAACCCATCAAGGGGCATCTGTGGAGTGCTCTTGTGCCGGTTCTTCAGGTGGCACCCAATTTCCCATAAAGTTCTTCGTATTTTTGAATGAGTGGATTAGAAGATGGTTCTTCCACTGGTGTTTGTATTACTCCTTTCAAGGTATGAAGTGTTGGTAATTGGTCTTCTTCATACCTTTGATATCCAATAAAATCTCCATCATTACCATCAATCCAAGGCATAATCCATTCAAAAAACTCTTCAATCTCATTACCGTAGTTTTTGATATCTCCCTTACCAAGAAGAGACCATTGATTACCAATATCATCAAATTCTAAAAATCTACAATTCGTAAAAGGTGTGTAATAACTCATATTTGAAAAAAGATGAATCCACCTAGATGGGTAATCTGCTATTACTTCATCACATTCTTGGTTGGGTAGAATTCTACAAAGTGCTTTCAATACTTTAATGACATCATCAGGTGTATCTTTTTTCAAATCTACATTGATGTAGATTTCAGTGTACATTCCCATTGTTTTATTAGTTGGAAAGAGTATTAACGAAAGCGGAAAGATCGGCAGGCATAGCATCAATCGGAATCTCAGTCGCACGATGCCGAATAATGTCTGCCAGTGCTTTCTTATGTTCCGGTGCGGCCTTAATATACTCAAACCTCATATTTTCTAGCTCCTGGACAGCACCAGTTCGGAATGACTTACTGCGTTCAAAAGTATTACGACGGACATCTTCAAATTTGGGATTGAAGAATGATTGGAAGATAAGTTCGTGGTATGTGACACCCCATCCAAGGGCACCAACGGCAGCAACACCAACCACAGTTCCAAGAATAGCAAGAAGAGGACGCATTTGATTTCTTTGATTTACTCTGTAATTATAGCAGGGATTGTGGGGAAATGGGGAAGGTCTTGTGCCAGTTCATTTAGTGGCACAGTATCTATTATTAACTGTCTCATTATGATTTGTTTTGGAAGAAAATTCCAACAATAATAACTACTAGAAAAAGTAATTTTATCATTTGCTCTTCCATCTGGACTTGTAAATTTCATCCTCTTATCAAACATCAACAACTGTAAATCCTTATTTTCAAATAATTGCTTTGGGGCACTATCATTTAGCCAAGTGTTAGTCATAATCAATGCGAATGGTTTATTGAAAGACAATGCTCTTTCAAAATATTTGCGTTTATTTGTGAATGGTGGATTAGATACAATTACATCCCAATGAGATGGTTCATAATCAAAGAAATCTTGTCCCAAACCAATGTGAGAATAAACTACTTTATTCTTTTGGGAAATTTGTTTTACAAACTGACTTTCTTCAGTATCAAAAGGACACCAGACGACTACATCATTAGGAATAAACTCCAAAATAGGAGTTACACCATATTTTGGAGTAAAACATTCATCATTATTTCCAGACGAATACATCAATTTTCCACTATCTAAAGACATAGGTTTTACCGATAAAGTTCTGGTTGGGCAAGTGGACATCCCAGACATCCTATCTCAAAATTCCAGTCTTCGCAACCAATTTTAAATGATTGATTATTTGGAGGAGAATACCGGAGATTAGTATCTTTACATTTTACACACTGTTCTCTTTTATATTGATTATGACTATGCGAAAGAAGTTGAAAATCATCAATAGATTGTTCAACAATATTACTAATATATTCGTATTTAGGAGAATCCTTTCTGCCCCAACGATGGTCTATTTCTTTGTCTTTCTCCACTAGAGGAATAATGCAATCTGGGGAAAAATTGGATTTAGTTTGTTTGCGAAGTTCATCAACAATGTCTTTGCGAATACGTTGATTAAAAATAGCATCATTATTATATCCAGCAAGTCGCATTTCTAAAATCGTCCCATTATGACGATTATTGATTCTCTTAAATTCCCAATTATATTCATTGACACCAAATGCTATACCTCTGCGAACATTTCCATTATTCGACCAAGATAAACCCACATTTATTACATTATTAATAGTTATCCAATCAGAATAACCATCAGAATCTGGCTGAAAAAGATTTACAACTTTTTCAAGATTTGGTCGCATTTGATTTCTTTGATTTACTCTGTAATTATAGCAGGGATTGTGGGGAAATGGGGAAGGTCTTGTGCCAGTTGTTCAGGTGGCACATAATATACAGCAATTAGTTCATTTGCCTTTTTCCTACTAGAATTTTTAGCAGAAATAGTCCTAGTCACCTGAATTGGGTAGATTTGAGCATTTTTGTAAAGTTCTCTTGCAATAGGAACATCATGATTTGATATGATAACTTTGATACCACGACTTGCAAGAGACTCTGCCAACTCTGCCAACTCAACTTGTTGGTCATGATTAAAACCATCCGTCGCATAACTCGTAAAAAATGCAGTCTCTGAAATGGGAATATATGGAGGATCAAAATAAACCACATCACCACGTTTAAGAGAACTATACAGTAATTGATTAGAAAATGTAATGTTAGTAAATTCAACAGATTTATTATCAAATGCAGAAATAAAATTTATCATTTCTTTTTCGGGAAAATGTGCTTTATTTTTTTCTACTTTTCCAGTCTTTGAATTTTTATTTTCTTTACCATAAGGAACATTAAATTCACCTTTGGAATTATATCTACAAAGACCATTAAAGGCATGTTTGTTTAGATACAAAAATAGTTTAGCACGTTCCCTACTGTTAGTTTCATCATTAAACTTTTTTCTCAATTCTAAATATTTTTCTTTATAATTATTCTCATCAACAAATATTTGAGAACACTCAAAAATAAAATTCTTATCAATATTAGTATAAAGAGAATATAAATCTTGGTTGATGTCATTTAGAATATATTCATCTGCCTCAACATTTAATGCCACAGACAAACTTCCACCAAAAGGTTCACAATATCTAGTTGGGGTTCCAATTAAAGGTAAAAGATGGGGCAGGACCCTAAACTTGTTTCCTGCCCACTTTAATGGAGATTTATTCATAATTTTTTCCAGGTAATGGTTTGGAATGATAAAAACGAGTAAGATTTTTTTCTATCGGTTTATTTATTATACTATGAAATTATTTCTGTGTCAAGTATCTCTTTACCAAAACTGGAACGAAGATAGAATGCCATTCCCTTATCCTTCAAGGTTGCTCCTCCAAACCTAAGTGGAGCATAAGAACCGTCAGTAGATTTGGATGCTTTGGTGCGAATTTGAAGAAGTTTATTAGGACCATTGATAGTACGAAGAACTTTACCATTCAAATATGCTTTTTTAATTTCAGAGCAAATATGATTGAAGTCTTCTTCCAATTTACCATAAAGGAAAGGAGAATTTTCTACGTTGATAGTCTTTGATTTTACAAACACATTTGTACGAGTAAATGCCACATAAATGATTTGTTTTAATTTTTCATATACTTTACTATTTTTAAATTCTACCCCATCATTGATAATTTCAGATAAACAATGATTGAGCATTGTTATAGCAATTGTTTCACCAGTCGTGAAACTCTTAAGTTCACCATCAATTAAATCTTTCAATTCAGACCCATTAGAAATACCTAATTTTTCCTCAAGAATTATTCCACGACTACCTTTATTTCGTCCCGGTTTGGATAATTTAAAATCACAAATACCATTAAGTTTGCATTCAACTTCTTGTACTGAAAGTTTGTTCATCTGATTTTTGATTACTCCGTAATCATAGCACCCCCTATGAGGTTTTGGTGGTTCCCTGTGCCACTTCAAATACCGTCACAAGATGAACCTGTGCGTTTTTTGCACCAGTTCAAATGCACATAAAAATAGGAGGCATTACACCCCCTTGTAAGTTTTGGGTAAGAAGGAAACTTATAACCCCCTCACTCGTTTAGTTCAAACCAATGCGGTTTGACGAGAGAAAGCAACGATTTTGTTTGCTGCGTTTGTGATATTGTCCCGTCAACAGATAAGACCTTTATGCTCCGTCGAAACCAGGCACCCCCGAGTATGGAAGTGTCGGGAATTGAACCCGAGTCCGAAACATCAGACTTCTCATCCTCTTGGACTCTTTATATAGTAGCATAAAGAGTTTTATAAGTCAAGTTTCGTTATAATGCTCTATGAAATGACAGTTAGCACAAAGAACTTCACATTTATTAATTTCTTTCATTAAGGATAATAGTGTTCTTCCTCCCACTTTTGATGAAATATTAAATTCCTTATTTGCATCTATATGATGAAATTGAAGCACTCTATAATCATTATTTCCACATCTATTGCAAGATAATGTCTTTTTGTAATTTAAATACTCTTCTCTATATTGTTTTTTCCTTTCATCCAAAACAATTCTTTCACAAGAAAAACACATCCACCTATAATAATTTTGTCTTCCTCTATTGGCTACTCTAAAATCTTCAATTTCCTTATTTTGATTGCAACATTTACAAACTCTATGTGTTCCAAAATCAAGTAATTCTTTTGGATTATTTTTATATTTAATTTTAAGACCTTCACTAATAGTTCTTGATTTTATATCACCTCTCGTTTTTGCTTTTGAAATAGCACCAGCACTAATCCCGTATTTTCTATGAAGGTCTCTATACCCCAATCCAGAATTATAATCTTCTGATATTAAAGACCAATCGTAAATCTTTTTTCCCATTTTAGAATAGCAAACCTACTACTCTCTATTTATAAGTGGAGGATAAGGAAATTGAATCCTTATTTCTGAATTGCAAATCCAGGGTAATGACCGTTATACTAATCCCCCTTATTTGGTGGCAGACCGAAGAATTGAACTCCGTCCTATAGGGAGCCTATTGTGCTACCTTTACACTCGTCTGCGTTGAATGAAGTCTTATGACTTCAACTCCCCCGGCAAGATTCGAACTTGCGACAAATCGGTTAACAGCCGACGACTCTACCGCTGAGCTACAGGGGAATGAAAAAGTTTAAAGTTTATGGTCTAACATATACTCAACTGTATTTGCTACATCATTCATAGCATCTCTTAAATCTGGTTGTTGTCCTGACTCTTGTTTGATGATTGGACGAGAACAATCTGTTAATGTCCAACGCCATTGTTTCATTGAATCGCAATACCAGAGTTTTATATTCATATTTGGTTTTTTCTAGTTTAATCCAGTTAAGAAGAGCATTTACTTCTGCTCTCTTTGCTTCAGTGAAGTCGTTACCTTTACTGAAGAGGTAGAAATCCAATGCTTCAATAGTAAGTTCTCGGTCTTGTTGTGAAATAAGAGACATAAAAAGAATAATGTATATTTTGGAGATATTTAGTCTCCGAGTCGGAATGACAGGATTCGAACCTGCGACTTCTCGCTCCCAAAGCGAGTGCTCTACCAAACTGAGCTACATTCCGTGGTGGGAGCAGAGGGATTCGAACCCCCGACATTCTGCGTGTAAAGCAGACGCTACTACCGCTGAGCTATGCTCCCGTATTTAGGATGCCCACCGTTTTTATATCTTCCACCTTTACTCTTACTTGGAGGTTGAGTTTTAAGAGAATGGCAATTTGGACAGAGAACCTGTAAATTGATTGGTGAATGATTAAATGGGTCATCGTCAATATGGTCGATTTCTAATGGAACTTTATCCGTATGGATGTTAATTCCAGACCAACCACATTTAGAGCACTTGTGTAGTGCTTCCTCCAAAAGATAGTTTCTTACATATTGTGATAAATTGTAAGAAGAACCACCAGAAACTAAACCTTGTTTCCATTCAGTAATATACTGATTTCTTTTATGTTCTTGTTGGCATTTGTTATTACAATACTTACCTCTTTTATGATAAGGATTGTAAGTGAATGTCGCAGAACAATTTAAACAAATAGAGGTTTGTTTCATCAGTTTAGTAGAATACTTTATTATTTATAAGGTATTCTACCAAGAGCGAAATAGGAGATTCGAACTCCTGACGTTCTGCTTGGAAGGCAGACATTCTACCTCTGAATTAATTTCGCATTTGTCTTAACATCATAAGGCATAGTACCTCGTCTGTCAAGTGTTATGTGCCAGTCTTGTAGGTGGCACAACGGAGAATAATTGAATCGAACAATCAGGCTTTCACCTGGCATCGTTTTCAAGACGATTTACCGACCATCGGTGCTATTCTCCATATTTTGAATATCCTAAATGTTTTGTATAATGGCAATTAGGACACAGCAATTGTAAATTACTCTCATCATTTGTTCCACCATTACATCTTTCAATTATATGATGAACTTGAAGAATATTATAATTTTCATTACCACATTCTTCACAAATACCATTTCTAGTTTTTGAAAGGTTTTCTTTCAAAATTTTTGATTTGCTGGCATTGTTGTTTTTATTTTGCCCATCATATTTTATTCCTGTTCTTGATTTATTAGAACAACTTCTTGAACAAGTTTTTTTATGTCCAACAAAAATTGTATCACATACCGGACATTTTTTTTGATTTAATCTTTGAGATTTTCCAACACACAAAGAACTACAAAAAATATTTCCAATCATTTGTGAAGGTCTTCGGTAAATTTCTTTACCACAAACACCACAAGAACAATTTGGTTTTCTATTTTCCATAGTGGTTTAGGGGTTTAATATAAACTATTTATAATAAACCGGACTCTGCCAACTTTCCATTAAAATAATCATAAGTTATATATGATTATTTGTCAAGCATTTAATAGGTGTGCTTCTGAAAATCCACATTTCCACCCTGAGCAATGATTTTAGTTTTGACTTCTTCCAAAGAAATAGGTCTGAAATCGGTGTGCTCAACACTTACACAGAAGTATCTAGGGTCAATGTTACCTTCAGAATCTAGAACTCGATTTGAGTGTAGGTGTCCGTGAACATTACATCCAAATCGTTCCAACTGACTGGTATGAACTGGAATATGACTGAGAATCATGCCGTTTAGAACATGATACCCCTGAATGTCATAGAAGTGTTCGGTATATTCATTCAATCGGAAGATATCATGATTACCTTTAATGAGACACTTTTTACCGTTCAGGCGAGATGCAGTTTTAAGTGCCC
>Ga0209191_1000491_pt1 | contig 30492 bp, 34 predicted proteins | sample S_130626_EF_Meta_FD_187320 | JGI IMG/M metagenome (GOLD analysis project Ga0209191, IMG submission 187320) | Freshwater microbial communities from Lake Simoncouche, Canada to study carbon cycling - S_130626_EF_MetaG (SPAdes) (version 2) | ecosystem: Environmental > Aquatic > Freshwater > Lake ...
AAACTTAAATCGTATGCTCCAGTATTGTCACTGGGGCCGCCTGGAATAGGGTCAAGTTCTCCCGTCGCTAGATATGAAGCCCATATCAAGTCACCATCTGTGTCGAATTTAGACACTATGGCCTCTTGGCTACCGTCATCGTTGACTATGGTATAAACATAGCCACCGTTGTATATCACCGCAGATGCTAGGTCTCCTGATGAGGTAACTAATTTTTTGGTCCATTGATGTACACCATTGACATCCCACTTGGACAACATAGCGAGCAAATTGCCGCGGTCATCGTAATCACCGATGGCCCAAACATCTTCGTTGGCAGGGTTGACAGTCACAGCACGATATTGTCCAGGGGCTGGAAGGTCTTCATAATCTTCGGGTATGATACGGCCGGTCCAGATTGGTGCTCCACTGTTGCCGTCGACTTTGATCACTACTGGAGTTTGACTACTATTATCATAGTAAGAACCTGCTAGATAATAATTTCCAGAATTATCACAGGCGATATCCACAGCAGAAACACTTGCATTGTTAAATCCTAAACTTCCTTGGGCTATTCCGCCCAGTCCAAGATTTCCATCAGTGTCCATATAGCCAGTCCAGCAACCATCTCCGATAGCATCGGTAGCAAGCCAATAGATTCGATCATTGCTGTCTATGGCAAAGGCCTGATTGACAGCACCGCAATTATTGCCGCTGTTGTCATGCCATGTTCTACTCCATAATAAATTACCATTGGTATCGTATTTTAACAGTAGACTATCTGCGTCATTTAGGCCTCCACCAAATAGTACAGTCCCTAGCACATAGACATTGCCTAGGCTGTCATAGAAAGCACCGGTGCCTACGGTATAACTAGAGGTAGTGACCGCAGTGGTGATACCACCGTATTCTGCCGCCCAGTATGGACGAACTAGACTTCCGGGTACTTGTATTGTCACGCTGAGGTTGCTGACAGATAACTTGGTATTGTCGCCGCCGTCAATGACAATGGCATCGCTGTCAACATTGGCAGTACTGATAACGGTACCATCAATAGACAAGCCATCTAGATATGTTTCTGGACTTGGGATCTGTGTTGGACTAGAGTCTAACCATATACCGCCGGTGGCAACATAAGTTCGTCCTTCAACAGTATCAAACCATTGTGTGCCTGTGGTTGCTGTGGGTGCTGTGTCTGATACTGTTACCGTACCAATGTTTACATCGCCTTGTATGGTTAGATTACCTGCGGTGTTGATTGTGATGATAGGATTACCATCAACTGTGACATAGTTGTCTTGGTTAACACCTAGTGCCACGCCACCAATGTAGATTGTGCCTGTACCAACATAGATACTGCGCCATTGGCTTGATGTACTACCTAAGTCGTAGGATAGATCAGCATTGGGAAGTAAATGGCCCGGGGCAGTTAGTGTACCGTCTGCGCCAAAAGTCCACAACTGCGAGGTACCGCTGGTATCAACATTTGGTACATTTATATATACTTGACCATCTGCGGCCACTTTGACATACTTGTCGTCATCGCCTAAGAATATGCTGGTCTGTGCCATATTCTCACTGATCAAGTGTATGTGTCCGCTTTCACTGCCTTCAGTTGTACCGTCTGCTATATTAACACGCAGGTAATTGCCTCCAATGGTGGCCCAACCTGTTGTACCTGTAGTAACGATAGTAACAGTAAATGTTTCTTGACCTTCGGCTATAGCATCGTTTGCTATTATTAGCATATTGGTATTGGTATAACCGATGCCGCCATCAGATACCCAGTTAGCGGCCGAGAATGTTCCTGTTAGTACAGCAGGCCAAAAGTCTGCGGTTGTAATGCCTGTACCAGTGATCACATAATCTACATCTCCCTGAGAATATTCATGTCCGTAGGAGTCCCACAATGTTATAGCAACAACAGTTCCTTCTGTGCTGGTTGTAGTTGATGTGGTAGGCAAAGGCACACCGTAATTATCATAGTTCCATTGATTGTACGATTGCCGGTTGGGATAATCAGCGGTAAGATAGGTCGAGTATGTTGAACGCAGTACCAAACTGGTTACCTGTGCTGGACTGTTTGGAGTCAATACCAATGTACTTGTTGTATCTACAATGGTAGCACCGTTTGGCAATGTTAGTACGCCATCTTTACCAAAACTCCAAAGATTTGTCGCATCTGTACCAATCTGTACACCTACGTTTGTTAACGTTGAATCATAGGGTAACTTAACATAGTTGTAGTCATCACCAAAGAATAGATCTACAGTGTTAGGGTCATCACGCATTATGTGGAAATGACTTGATTGAGTAGGAACACATTGTTCAGGAGTACTACCAAATAGTACTGTGCCACGGTCGGTGGTTAATGCTATACCAGTACTGCTAGAAGTAGAGCCGGTTATATAGGTCCCGTTAAAATAACTACCGATATCCCAAGATCCATCTTCGCTAAAGAATAAATGATTTTTTGGTACTTGTATATCAAATGTACCTGTAGTCAATGTAACATTGATTGGGCAACCATTACCTTGTGATGTTAGATTCCAAGTTGTGCTATTTGTAAATGCTGTTTTCTGTACAGTATTATCTGGGAATGTTAACGCACCATCTGCACCAAAGGTCCAGTCATTGTTGTTTACAGTAATTTTAGAACCAACACTAAGGGGTGTTGGACTTGTAAATGTATATGATTCTCCATCTATAAATGCATTGCCAGTGGAAGTGTTAATACTCACTGTATGTACTAAAGTATCGGTGCCGTTAACAACGCCGTCGGTTACTCCTGGGCCGTTTACAATCCATCCACTGCCTACACTTATGGGATCTGTAGCATCGAGATTCAGTGTAGCAAATGTTCCAATATGGCCACTTTCATAACTTAAAGAGTTTATTTCATAGTATGTTATTGTTTCAGTAGCATCTGCAATAGTTGTATTGTTAGGTAATGTTAATACACCAGTCGAATCTATTACTAAACTGTAACTACCTGTAGTAATTCTATCAGTTGGTCCAGCGCCACTACCGCCACTGGAGGCAAACGCACTTACACCATCTCGTAGAATATCGCCAGTTGCTGGTATTGTTAATGTACCTGTGTTACTAAATGTCCAAGTCTTGTAATTAGTTGTATATGTTGGGAAGTTGATACTAACAATTCCGGTTTGTCCTACCGGCAATGTTCCATCTATTCTACCGCTATATCTTTGTCCACCGTCATGACCTGGATCATACTGTCCTTGTCCTGTAAATTGCTGACTCAATACACTGGTAAACGTTTGGTTTCCTGAGGGTGTCGAGTAAGTAACAATAACTGTTGCTCCTAAACTCGCACCAATTAATATACTCCATATCGGAGCCTGTGCCGTGAATATATTAATTTCAATTTGCTGTGGATTACGTTGACGCCAGCCGTCTATAACTCCAAAACCATTGCCGATATCTATATCAGTATAAAACTGAGAACCATTTGACCCTATAGTATGATTGGTTGTTACCACTTCGCTGGTTTGTACATAGGCACCGTCATCTTGTACAAATAATTGATTGCCTCCGCTGTAGTTTGATACAATCGCGGCTGTTCCTGAGGAAGCATATATCACAGCAGATTGCCCGTCAAGTGATGTAATTGATCCGGGTATTGTTAGTACGCCATCTGCTCCTAATATTAGACTGTAACTACCTGTGGTTAATCTATCTTCATTTGCTCGGTTACCTTGTGGTCCAGTTGCTCCGATGTCTCCTTGTACACCAGTAGCGCCATCATTACCTGTGGCACCTGTAGCGCCATCATTACCTGTGGCACCTGTAGCACCGTCAGCACCTGTAATACCAACAGCACCTGATAAGTCAGTTGTATAAATGTAGCTAGAACCATTCCATAGATATAGTCTAGAATTTTCTGGATCTTCTACACTACCTGTTTCAATGATAGCAAATTCGCCAGTAACAATACCTGTTGGTGTTGTGTCAGCAGTTAATGCCGCAACACTCAAATATGTTTTAGCAATTGAGAATCCTAACCCTGTGTCGCCTTTCGGACCTGTGGCGCCCGTAGCACCATCGACACCAGCAACTCCGGTGGCACCGTCAGCACCTTGAACTCCTGTTGCGCCTGTTTCACCTTGTGCTCCTATTACACTAATAATACCATTGTTTACAGTAATACCTGATCCAATTTGTACTAGCCCCAGTGTAGCTGTAGTAGCCGCACCTGGTAATACCTGTGGACTCATTTCTACCCATTGACCACTGTATCGAACATACCCACGTCCAAAGAAACTATCCCACCATTGATCTCCTTCTACAGCATCTGCTGGAGGAATATCACCTGTTACAGAAAGTACGCTAGACAATGTTCCTTCTGTTGTTATTCTTAAATTGTGCCCTACAATTAAACCGCCTAGTGTAGTTGTAGTAGCAGGTAATGTAGTACCAATTGGACCCATTGGACCAGTGGAGCCTGTAGCGCCAGCACCAGTTGCTCCTACCTCTCCTGTTGGGCCAGTCGAACCCTGTATACCAGTAGCTCCTACAGGTCCTTGGACACCTGTTGCTCCTGTAGCACCCGTTTCTCCAATATTACCAGATACACCAGTAGAACCCTGCGGGCCTGTAATATCGCCTACGTTGACCCAGGTAGCACCGTCCCAAACCCATAAATTTTTTGTATCTTGTGCTAGGTAACCATCACCGACATTTCCAGAATACGGAACTGGCAATGCTCCAAAATTAACCACACTGCCTACAATAGTTACACTGGTGCCGTCTCGTCCAGATGGGCCTGTAGATCCAGTTGCTCCTCTAAAACCTGATACGCCAGTAGCACCGGTTGAACCAATATATCCTGTTGCTCCCGTTGTTCCATTTACACCGTCTGTTCCGTCCCTTCCACTTGGACCAGTTGCTCCTGTTACACCAGTTGCTCCCGTAGAGCCCAATGCGCCAATAAAGGCTTTAATTGCTTGGAAGGATGTTTTTTTGGTTTGTCCTGTGATAGGATCAATTACAGGTACAGTTGTACTGTCTGTAATATTGGTTAACGTGTTATATGCGTTGAATAAATTAGTCATTTATAATTCCCAGGAGGTTCTCTTCCAGTATTTATTGAAAAAGAAAGATTCAACAAACTGGTTGGCAAAACCAACTAATTATGTTATACTAGTGTTTTTAAGCCCATAAATATACGTTTATGAAAGAATGAAATGTCAGATTGTCTTATCCTCAACACCGATGGCTCACCAGTTAGCCACTTGCCTTTGTCAGTTATAAACTGGCAAGAAGCAATTAAGTACATGGTTTTAGATAAAGCCGTTGTACTCGCTTGGCACGACAAATGGATTGTTCACTCTGCAAATTGGGAAACACCTGTTCCTGCGGTTATCATGTTGAAAGAATACATGAAAAAGAAGACTAGCATCCGCTTTTCTAAGCAAAATGTCTTCCTGCGTGACGGATTTGTTTGCCAATACTGTAATGTAGATGTGAACAAGCGTACAGCAACACTAGATCACGTGTTGCCTACATCACACGGCGGTAAGACTACGTTTGAAAATACTGTTTGTGCTTGTACATCTTGTAACAGCCGTAAAGGTAACGACAAGAAAATCAAGCCAAAGAGGGCTCCACATAAGCCTTCATACTATGAACTAGTAGAACGGCGTAAGAAAATACCTTTTGAAATGCGTCACCCTGACTGGGCGATGTATATCTAACTTACATACGGTAGCAGATACGGGCTTTGGTAAGGTCGTATGGACTCATCTCCATACGCACCTTATCTCCCAATAAGACTTGAATTTTGTTCTGGCGCAGGCGGCCGGATATGTGTGCTGTGACTACGGTGTTCATTTCAGTCTTTACTCTGAACATGGCGTTGGGTAGCACTTCCTCAACGACTCCGTGAATTTCAATTTGTTCTGACTTAGCCACTTTGGTTTAAGACTCCTTAAGTTCTTTTAGAACTAGATCTTTGGCTCTACGATCTAGTTCGTTTGCTTCAACTTCGGCAATTTTTGGCGACATCATATCTAGGTATGATTGGAGTGCTTCTAGGCCGGATTCTGTCCAGTGATTGTACGCTGGACCTACACTACTTCTATAGTAGTATTCTGTATTGTCCATGAGGGAAATTATACCCCCATAGAGCACATCTTTCATTGCACTTCGGCGAAGTAAGTTAGATTTTTTCGCCAACTTTAAAACCTCTAAAGTGTAAGAAGCGCGGGAAACGAAGCGAGTAAGTACCGTCTTGATTTTGTGTAACAGCATCTGCTCTTACTTCCACAATCTGACCAGGCAAGCTATCGCGAGAATCCCAAAAGCTATCTCGATCAGCATCGCTGAACCCGCTACCACAGTTGACGCTAATAGTTTGTCCGTCATCAACACCTTCCAACACAAGTGCTCCCAAACGTCCAGCATTTTTACCCGTGCCTTCTTCAACATCTTTCACCTCCAGTGAAACTTCAATGAATGGCTTTTGTTTCAGCCAACTAGCTGAACGCTTACACTCGTAGACAGCGTCAACATCTTTGATCATGATGCCTTCGTAGCCATCTGCGATTGCTTGTTTGTTAAATTCCTTAAATTGGATTTCACCAACATAGCTTTCCAAATCTACTTCGATTTGCGGTAGTACACCGATATTGCTGATCTTATCAAAAATAGGCTTCATTGTTTTGAGTAAGTTACTGCGGCGCTTTTGGCCCATGACACTTTCGCCAGCTTGGAATTCGCTTAGTGGCAAAATGTCAAACAGCATAAGAACAGCGTCATCTGCTTGTACATTGTCCTTACGGTGTACTTGTTTCATAAGAGCTTGAAACGAGCTAGAAACCATTTCACCGTCAAGGACCATACTGCGTCCAATTAGATCAATGTTTTCTTCAATAGCGGCTGTAATATGTCCAAAGTTTTCCAGAACTTTACCATTGCGTGTGTATTGTGTAACAGTACGGTTATCCATGTTAACAATAGTAATAACACGAACTCCGTCCAATTTAGGTTCAAGTAGCTTTTTACCTGTAATTTTCTTTTCATGTTTTGCGCCATCGTGGGCCAACATGCATTCGAATACAGGAACAGGTTTGATCTTTGTACCTTTGAGTACTTTGTTAACGGTCTTTTCACTAGTACCGCAACGTAGATCTTTAATTAGGATTCGACGATACCAGTCGTTCCATTGATCTTTGGTACTGGCGCTGAGGGCCAGTTCGATAGCATCACGAGCATCATGTCCAGTAAGTTCTCTGGTGTACAGCAAATGAGCCAGTTCTTTAAATGCCGCCCAGGGCAATCCTTGTCCATCAGGGCCTCCATGACTTGGTACTTTTTTAACACCGAAGGATACGAGTGAATCCAGTGCTAAACGACAACCTTCAAAAAGTTCTTGATTGCCCGCTTTTGCTTCACGCTCTAAAATAGCCTCTTTAGCTAGACGGCTGTTGTCTGCTTCAAGCTCTTGAATAATTTTGTACATAGATATGTCAATCGTTTTAGTTGATAACAAGTATATTATACTGTATTTTGGACAAAGGATCAACCACTATTTTTACCATTTTAAACCGTAATTGCGCCCTTGCGCGATAGTTTACCCAAAGCTGTTCTGGGCAGACTTTCAACTTTGATGATCTTTTTGGGCATAAAGCAGGTATTACGAGATTTGAGTATGTCTTCAATATCAGACGGATTTGCCTCACCCTCGTAATACATTACCAAATGGTCTTCTAGTTTTAGCAATGCTTCGTTGACTGTATCAAGTTCTTTGGCAATTAGTTCAAAACTTTCCGGAACAACCTTAAAGTCTTTGTATTTGAATTGGTTATCTTTTCTACCCAGTAACTTTGGTCCATGTACAGGATCTACTTCAACTAGATCTCCGCTTTGCCACCAGTCCATGTGATCCCAACGGCACCATAGTTCCCCGTCAACTGCTTTCCATTCGGCACCTGGGTACCAAACGTGTCCTAGATGGTCTTGACTGCCCGGATAGGCGCACATGATAGCGGGCATTTCTGTTGTACCATATCCGTGTACAGGACGTCCGCCTTTACTTTTAATATCGTCAAAGAATCCAGGGATCATAAAGTTAGCACCACCTAGAAAGTATTTCATCTGTCGCAGGTCGACCTTATTCCATTCTTTAGTTTTTCTAACCATATCGTACATACCCGGAACTAGTGTAGTATGAGTAGGACGATACTTCATATAGTCGTTAGCAATTTGATAAGGATTAAACTTCTTAAAAACTACCCTAGCACCACTTACTGCTCCTGAAAGCATACCCACGCTGAATACAGCATTAGTAGCTGTTGGTAAGCATTGATAGAATGTACTGCTTTCATCCATTACTTCTATAGTTGCTTGAGCAATGGCAGGAGCAATGAAGTTTTCAATGTTGTGTGAAATAAGTTTTGGAACACCCGTACTGCCGCTAGTAGTAGAAGAGTAAGTTCCTTTAGGAGTTTCCTTGGGCATGTTCTTGCCACGTACTAAGTACCCTCCACCTAACACAGCACTCATAAGTTCTACAAAATACTCAATTTGATTTGGATTTTCTGTTAGCCTAACTTCATTATGTTTGTTCTTGTATGCCTTGTCCATTAGGTCACGGACATCATACTCTTGCTCATCCCAATCTACAAATACAGCCGTAGAATCAAATAAGTTATCTAAAAACTGTTGTCGTTTCATATCTCAATTACCTTTATTTGTGTTTGCTTGTCTAGGGCATTTATAAGTTTAACCTGGCCCACTATCTGTGTAGGAAAGGTCATGGTGTATGTAGCCAATAACTTGTTATTGTCATTTAGCCAGTGTATGAATACTTTACTATCAGACTCGGGCACAAGAACTACGCCCTCATTCGCATTAAAATCAAGCTGGGCTTTTGCTTCAAGTTTTAGTGTCTGGTGTTTTAGTGCTCTATATCTCATACAGAGAAGCTAGATCCGCAACCACAAGTACTTACAGCGGTTGGGTTTTTAATTGTAAAGGAAGAGCCCATTAGGTCTTCTTTATAATCTACAGTTGATCCCTGTAGGTATTGTGCGCTCATAGAGTCTACTAGCAAATGAACTCCGCTCTTTTCTATATCAAAGTCGTCTTCGTTCTTTTCTTCGTCTAGTGTAAAACCGTAGCTGAATCCAGAACAGCCGCCACCTTGTACAAACATCCTAAGACTCAACTTTGGATTGTTTTCCTCTGCTAGAATGTCTTTAATTTTTACTACTGCGGATTCTGTAATTTCAATCATTGTGTTTTGCCTTGTAATCTGCCACTGCGGCTTTAATTGCGTCTTCTGCTAGGATCGAGCAGTGTATCTTAACTGGCGGTAGGGCTAGTTCTTCGGCAATTTGGGAATTTTTAAGTTTACTAGCATCATCAATATGCATACCCTTAACCCACTCTGTAACCAACGACGAACTGGCGATTGCTGAACCGCATCCATATGTCTTAAAACGAGCATCTCTAATAATACCATCTTCATCTACCTTTATCTGTAATTTCATTACGTCACCGCAGGCGGGCGCACCAACCATGCCGGTGCCAATTGTTTCGTCAATTTCAAACTTACCCACATTCCTTGGGTTTTCGTAATGATCAATTACTTTATCTGAGTATGCCATTGGGTTCCTATTGTAAAATTAGTGCCAGTACTATATTTACACTTAAATACTAGCATGATCACATTTACAGAGCAAGCCTACAAGAAGATTGTTGGACAATTAAAAAAACGTGGTAAAGGCGTGGGAATCCGGCTAGGAGTTCGAACAACCGGTTGCTCTGGACTTGCTTATGTGCTAGAATATGTAGATGAGTACACTTCTGAAGCAGGGGTTACCAACTACGCCCAACAAGACTTTATAGCACTGGTAGATGCTAAAAGTGAAGTTTACCTAAACGGTATGATTATTGATTGGGTACGCAACGGACTAAACGAAGGGTTTGATTTTAAAAACCCTAACGAGCGGGATCGTTGTGGCTGTGGGGAAAGTTTTAGGGTATAATAAATACCCATATAAATAATTCAATAATTAGGATTAAACGATGGCACAATATACAACCGCACTTAAAGACGATTTTAACACAGTCAGAAATACTGTAAGCAATGTACTGGGTACAGGATCGGGTGATTATGGATACGGAAGTCCTGTGACTAGCTATACAGTTGCCAAAGGTGACACTATTAGCCACTTTGAGTATGACGCATTAGCAACTGATATAACTCGTTGCTATAATCACATTTCCGAGTCCACCAATCCTACTCTTGCCAGCGTGGTACAGGGAGGCACTGTTACGTGGGCAAATTTTCTAACATATCAAGCGGCAGCTGAATACATTACAACCTATAGAGCGAATTTTGGTGGTCCAAGATCTGCGCCTAATCATGGTGGGCAAACCTTTGCAGCGGGCTGGGGTCAACTATCCGGAAATATATTTGCTAGATGTACAGGTACTATAAATTGGGCCAGTACAGACGCATGTAGATTTTACTTCAACCAAGGTAATTACTTGGAATTCCTCCCCACATATGGCTACTGGTTACCGACAGGTGATAAAACAGATGCTTGGAAGACACTATGGAGTGGATCGGCTTTCGTCTATAATAGATCTATATCGTTAGCAGGGTATTCTGCAACTACTTACATGTCAACTAATCCCTATGGATATAATCCTCCCCATACTAAAAATGACTATATTGCGATTTCTGTGAGCGCACCGAGTAATGGTTCTATATCTTTTAGTATAACACTAAACGATGGAGGTCAAGATTCAGTAATCTTATCAAATATTGAAACAACGCTTGCCTTTACTTTTAGGAGTATTCTAAGTAACCAAACAGGCATAACTGCGTATGCCCCCACTGTAACTGTCAACACTCCAGTATTCAGCGCAACCTAACTATGAATTATAGACAGGCATTAAATCAACAAACACAGATAATTCAACAAAAATTCGAGGATCAGTGTATAGTTGCCCATAGTGGTGGTCTATTTAAAATTACTCCAGAATTCCTTGTTGGCTTAAAAAACATCAAAGAACCAAATCAATGGGTATTGGACATGAATAATAATCCAATCATGATACGGGGTGTTGCTCATTTCTATGAAGAAGCGTATAATGTCTACTATACGGCCTTGGCAATTTTTGGACAAGAATTTAATAAACTAAAAACGCAACGGTCGTCAGATTCTATACTGGACCTATGACCCAAGGAATACTTTTATTTGCTCACGATAACGAGCAGATACAATACAGCCTCCTAGCCGCTTGGCAAGCTAGACGAATACACAAATGGTTGCACAAACCTGTTAGTATTGTTACTGACTCAAATTCTCTTGGTACACTCAAACACTACAATCTAGATGATGTATTTGATCATATTATCTTGTCAGATGCTGAAACTACACAACAGAAAATATACTCTCCTGGAACTTCTTTAACTTTTAAAAATGTTAACAGAACAGATGCCTATCAATTAAGCCCATACGACGAGACGCTGGTAATAGATACTGATATTGTAATTCAATCAGATAGACTTAATCTAGTGTGGAATAACATTGAAGATTATTTGGTATGTCAAAATTGTAAAGATATTCTTGGAAGGCATTGGAAGGCACTGGAATATGTCAATAGAACAGGAATAAAATTCTATTGGGCTACCTTGTTTTATTTTAGAAAATCCGATCAATCAAAAGAATTTTTTGATCGTTGTAATCTCATTAAAGAAAACTACGAATACTACACAAAAAAAGAATACTATATTCCAGACACCTATATAAGAAACGATCATGTTTGGAGTATGGCTGTACACGAGCTAGGTGCAACAACTATGCCCTTTACTCTTTGGTTTGGGACCAATACAGATCCAATAACCGCAATGACACAAGATACTGTTGTCGTGAATGGTTCAAAGATAGCAAGACAAGACGTACATGTTATGGATAAATTTGGACTGATGAAGTTTGTATTAAAGGAACTAGACTGTGAGTAAAGGATATATTATTTTTGCTCATGGTGAAAAATTTATAAGAATGGCCGAAGTTCTTGAACAGAGCATTAAGTCTACCCAGTCTATCAATAATGTAACTATTGTAAACTGTGGATCTAACATAATGTTAGAAAGAACACGGGCTTATGAGTTAAGTCCTTACGATGAAACTGTTATGTTAGACGCCGATATGGTCTTTATAGATAATATTGATCATTGGTGGGGTCACTTTGCTAAATTTCCTCTGTTGATTACTAACAAGGTAAAGACCTATAGAAACGAATGGTTAGTTAACAGCCCGTATCGTATTTCATTTACAAGTAACGACTTGCCTAGTTGCTACAGCGCATTTACCTACTTTAATCGCAATCAAACATCTTTAGAGTTTTTTCAATTGCTCGATCATATTGTAAACAATTGGGACGAATGGAGTTGGCGATATACTCCGGTAAACAGACAAGCCAAACCTAGTATAGATATCGCTATGGGCATAGCAGTTGCCTATATGGACATTACTCCATTTACTCCACTAGACTACCCAACCTTTATTCATTCAAAACCTGAAAATTGGAGGTCTATGTTAAGTCTAGATGTCGCTCCTGGCAAGATAAAAATAGGTAATTACTTACAACAAGGAATCTTACACTACGTAGACAAGGACATTGCAGATGAATTATCAAGAGCATTTTAAAATTAAACTCTCAGACATTGAAATTGAAAATTTTAATTCCGGTGTGTGGAAAACAGAAGACTTTGCTGTAGTTGATAATGAACTATCAAGAGTTACAGAATTAATTAAAATACAAGAGTCTCCTAAGAATGTTGTTATTGCCGAACTTGATTGTATTTTTATCAGCTATGATGAACCTAATGCTGAACGCAACTGGGCAGACTTGTTAAGTAAGGCACCGTGGGCTAAACGTGTACACGGAGTCAAAGGATCAGATGCCGCACACAAAGCGGCGGCGGAGTTGAGCAATACTGAACGTTTTATTTCAGTTGACGGTGACAACATTGTTGATCCAAAATTCTTCGATATTGCCCTTGACTTCGAAGGAACCCCTGCTCTCATAGATAAGCAATTATCTTGGTGTGGGAAAAACATCATCAACGGATTAGTATATGGCAACGGAGGATTAAAGTCTTGGACCAGAGAGTTTGTTCGTAATATGAAAACTCATGAATTTGCCGATAACGACAAATCACAAGTAGACTTTTGTTGGAGTGAAGACTATAAACAAATGGCTAATTTATATTCAGTAAGCTATAACAATGCCAGTCCATTACAAGCATGGAGAGCAGGATTTCGCGAAGGTGTTAAGATGACACTGAATAACGGAGTCAAACAAAAACTTATTAATCCTAGACATCAACTAGTTCGACGTAACTATCAACGATTGTTAATATGGTCTAATATAGGAGCAGATGTATCGCAAGGCCTTTGGGCCATGTATGGTGCTAGACTAGGATGTTATATGACTAATTGCACAGATTGGGACTATGTACAGGTACGAGACTTTGATTATCTCAATGCCTTATTTGAAGAAAAGTGTTATAACGATCCGTTAGATCAAATTGTCATACTAGGTGAAAAATTAAAACACGAACTAGATTTGCCTATGCACTTCTTTAGTCCAGAACAAAGTCGTTTCTTTAAAGATGTGTGGGTTAATCCTCCTAGGTACGACCATATGGTCAAAGAACTAGATACTAATTGGGATTTACTTGACCTATGACTATAGAATTTACTACGGCTAACAAAGAGTCTCCAGTGGTAGAGTTTGACTTTCCTGTAGACAATCTACAGTACCTATTTGACGAATCTCAAACTTGGAGTTCAACTAAAGAATTCAATGGGCTTGGATATAAAGGCCTAAATAAACGTCTCATACATAAAAGCAACGAAATATCAAGTCTAGCGTTTGATAATTTTAGTCAAGAGCTAGAAAATTCTAAACTATCACTAGTTAAAAAGTTTTTAGAGATAGATACTCAAAATAGATGGCCTAATATTTCCGAGTCTATCTTTAAAAGTATGAATATATATCTATCATTAATAACTGATTTGCCTGGATACACTATGGCGGAACATCTTGATAATCGTTCAGTGTATGCCGCAGGATACCTAAATATTTTTGACAATGAGTCCCTCACTGTTATTAATTCTACTAAAAAATCAATTTTTGGAAAGTCAGGATATCGAGCTCCTGGGAAGAAAGGGTGTGGGGTGATTTGGTTAAACACGGAAAACAGTTGGCATTGGGTAAACAAAGTATCTCGAGATAGAAAGATATTAATGATGTCATTTCAAATTGTTCCTTGGGATTAACATGAAAATTCTTGATAACAAATTAGTCAAGTCTGTTGACTGGAATAGCGATCAGGTATTGAGTCAGTTATGCGACGAAGATTATTTTTTAGTTGTCAATCCAGAATTAGATGAATCAATTTTAAAACTAATTACAATCGAAATTCCGTTGAGTGATTATTGTGTTAAGTACAAAATAGGCAAGGGATGGATAGCTAAAAGATTTCCAAAGGCATGGAACGGACAAGTACAAATTATTCAGTTACCAATACATCCTTATAACATTAGAATAAACAAATATGCTGACCTAAATTCAAAAGTATTAGACTATGATGTGCCTGCTTGGGACTTACCTTACAAACATGTCTGGACCTATGACACAGCGTTAACTAATGGAGAAGAAGTTGACGCTATAACTGTATCGTATATTGAATCAGCAACTGGGCGCAAAGTAATCGGTGTTGCTGATAATGAGTATATAAACAACGAGTTCGATGTTGTATTTTTAACCTACAACGAAACAGACGCACAAGCTAATTGGGAACAGTTACAAAAGGTATGTCCTAGGGCAAAAAGAGTTATTGGAGTCAAGGGCATTTATAATGCTCATACTGCGGCTGCTGGAATAGCACAAACAGATATGTTTTATGTAGTTGATGCAGATGCCTTTGTTAATAACTTTCAATTTGATTATGTACCTCCTATACAAGATAGAGATACTGTTCACATATGGTACAGCTATAATCCAGTTAACAGCTTAGAATACGGGTACGGTGGTATCAAGCTATTTTCTAAGACACACTTTCAAAGCACACGGGTAGGAGTAATTGATACAGCGACTAGTCTAGGTGATGTTAAGGTAATGCCCGTAGTTGCCTCTGAAACTAGATTTAATACAGATGAATTTAGCACCTGGAGAAGTGCATTTAGAGAATGTACTAAACTTAGTTCTAGACTTATTAAAAATCAAATCAATAAAGAAACTGAAGAAAGGCTAAATGCTTGGACAACGATTAACAATGCTCAATACGGCAACTATTCAATAGCGGGAGCAATAGCAGGTGTTAAGTACGGTAGTTCAAATAACAGTAATCCATATGCATTAGAAAAAATAAATGACTATAACTGGTTATTAACTCAATTTACAGAAGATCAAAAATGAATGTAGACAAAGATGCGTTTAGTAGCGGACAAATAGGCAGTAAGATTTGGCTTTGTGAAGAGCTAGAAAAAACTAACTGGGATGTAAACTATGTTTACCTCTTTGGCGGATGGCATGGTATGACTGCTTTTTTATTATTATCAAGAGGAATCTTTAAGATGCAAAAGATTCGTAGCATTGATATAGACCCCGAGTGCGAAGCTATTGCTGATATGATTAATGAGAATTGGGTGTGGAAGGATTGGAAATTCAAAGCCATCACAGGAGATTGTAATACTTTTCAAACAGAGTTTAGAGGACTTATAATTAATACCAGCACTGAACACTTTGAAAGTATGGACTGGTTTAATAATCTTAGTAAAGGCACTAAAGTAGTCCTACAGGGAAATAACATGCTTCATGATGAAGATACTGTCATTATTAATAGCCTGGAAGAATTTAAGAGTAAGTACCCGTTAAGTGAATATCTCTACGCAGGAGAAAAACAATTTGTTTACCCTAACTGGCAATTTACCAGATATATGACTATCGGAATTGTTTAAGGTGTTAGGGCAATATTAAAATCAGTAAGTACTACACTTTGGGCAACACGTTGTTCTATAAGTAACTGAAACCAAACTACATTATCACAAAAAACTGGCATATTAAATGTTTTTTCTTTTTCTGATTGAAAATTGATAATCTTAATTTCTATTGAAAAGTCTTTTCTATTCATAGTAGTGACATCCATTTAGTAAAGGCTTTTGTAGTCCATTGATTTAAAAAATCATCCGACACTTCAGATCTAGCAATTTCTTGAATTAAAAGCTGAGATATTTTAATATTTTGACTGATAACTTTGTCAGGAGTATGATTCCAACGATCAAAGTTTTTAACAAAATAATACCCTTGTGCGTCTTCTAGTATATGGATAATTCCAATGTTTGGAATATAAATTTCTCCATCAATTTCTAAATTATTTTTTGCAACTTTAATTGCGGCTTGTATTGCATAGTAATACTGGTCTAAAATATTATTTAGAAATGTTTCAATTGTTTTAGGAGACAAGTGATGTTCAGAAATTTCTCCTACTCCTGTTCCGGGTCGGGCTGACCGTGTATATTCCCAAGTTTCCTCACCTACTTCTATTTCTTCTCTTGAAATAGGGGCATCTATTCTAAATAACTTTGACGTTGATGCTTCAATAAACAAATCTCGAAACATTTTCCATTCTTTTCTAGATCCTGGCTCTCTTGTTGAAAGAGGATTACCAGGAGATGATTTTCTATAAGTGTAAGTATGTCCTTCTACACAATCGTTAAACATAATCTTATCAAGTTGAATTTGATAGTATCCAGTATCAGTCCATTTAATAGCAATGTCCTTCGACGGAGTAATCAATAGATCAGGATTATTAGAATCATCAGAGTTCCAAATATCTTGATCTACAGCGGATTGAAGGGCTTGAGAGAGTGTATTAGCATCCATAAAACTATTTATCAGATACAGCAGACTTCAATTAACTATACACTTAAATACATCATGGAACAACAAATTCAATTTTTTAAGAACGTTAAAAGTAGATTAGACACGGTAGGCAAGGGATTCTGTACTATGAAGTGGCTCCACCAAACCTTGTACTTACACACTGGAGATAACCATAGTTGTTATCATCCTAAACCACATCATATTCAGTTAGATGAAATAAAGGTCAATCCCGCGGCATTACACAATACCAAATGGAAGAAAGAACAACGCAAACAGATGCTCGAAGGCGGTCGTCCTAAAGAATGTTACTATTGCTGGAATATTGAAGACTTGCCGGGAGATCACTCTAGCGATCGAGTATTACACAGTGGCGGTAATCCTTGGGCCGAACAGGCTATTGAGAAACTGGCACAACTACCATGGGATGCTGATATCAATCCCAAGTACTTAGAAGTTAGCTTTGGTAATAACTGTAACTTCCGTTGTGGCTACTGCGGTCCGCAAGCCAGTACCATGTGGATGGAAGAAGTAAAGAAGTATGGCGACTATGACATCACACATCCACAATATAGTATAGGCTTTCTAGATCACGGAACATATTATGGACCAAAGGATGATAATCCTTACATAGATGCGTTCTGGAAGTGGTGGCCAAGTTTACGTAAAGATCTACATACACTCCGTATAACCGGAGGTGAGCCCTTAATGAATAAAGGCGCAATGGATTTCTTTGAACTGTTAGATCGAGAGCCTGCTCCGGAATTAGAAATTAGCATTAATAGCAACTTAGGAGTGAGTTATGGCAAAGTTGACCGTTTTATAACGCAGGCTAAAAAGCTATTACAAGAAAAAAAGATCAAGAACATTAACATTTTTACCAGTATTGACTCATGGGGTCCGCAAGCCGAATACATGCGTACAGGATTAGACTGTGATCACTGGGAAAGAAACATGCTAGAGTTTGTTAAGTTAGGCAAGCGTGTTAATTTTATGTGTACGTTCAACGTACTAGCTGTTACCAATTACAAGAAACTACTAGAGAAAGTTATTGAGTGGCGTAAACAATATGGTTCACATCTAATACATTTAGATATACCATATCTAAAAGATCCCCCACACTGGATGATTAACATTCTTCCTCCAGAGTTTATGGTCTACATGGATGACACACTTAAATTTATGGAAGACAATGCTGAATGGTTTGAACTATCAGAGATTGTTAAGTTTAGACGGGTACACGAATATATGAAAACTAACCCTGTTGATGCTGATAAGATTCGTAGAGGTCGCAGAGATTTTTATGTATTCTTTACAGAAAACGACAAACGATTAGGTACTAACTTATTAGAGCTATTCCCAGAATACGCAGACTTTTATCAACTATGTAAAGAAACATATGAATCCAAAAAACAGTAAAACATGGTGCATTAATGCGTTTCATAGTATAAGTGCATCAAATGACGGTAGTACTCGTCCCTGCTGTGTCTATACTACTCTAAAATATGATGACGAATATGTATTAGGCAAAAAAACTATACAAGAGCATCTTGAACATCCGGACAGAATACAATTACAAGAAGATTGTAATAACGGCGTTAGAAATCCGGGATGTGTTCGCTGTTGGGACGAGGAAGACGGCGGCGGCGAAAGTAAGCGAGTTAGAGATAACAAAAGATTTAATCAACAACACGGACTAGTTTACTTTGAGGCCAGCTTGGGCAATCAATGTAATATTCGTTGTAGAACATGTGGACCTCATTCAAGCAGTCAATGGATTGATGAAGGGTTTGATACACAATATAATAAAATTTATCCTATTAAAGAATATCAACAACACGTTCAAATGTTCTATAAAAGTTTTGAAGAAACTAGCAATTTTTGGCCAGACCTTGAAAGTCATCTACACACTATAAAACACCTAGAGTTTTATGGTGGAGAACCTTTTATGAGTAAGAAGATGTGGAGTATATTGGAACTTGCTGTAGAAAAGGGATATGCCAAAGATATTGAAGTACATTATGCTACCAACGGAACCTTGTGGCCTAAACAAGCAGATGTATGGAAACATTTTAAGCAAGTCAACGTCAGTTTTAGTATTGATGGCACAAGAAAACAATTTGAATTTATGAGGTATTTGGCAGACTGGGAAGTTGTTAAAGCCAACATGGTCAAGGCTAGACTCCAGGAAGGTAATTTAAAGCTAGGATGGTTTATTACTTTAAGTAACTTAAATGTTTATTATCTACCAGAAATTATAAAATCATTTCGCGTTTTAGACTTTGCCGGCTTTGGCTGTTTTTTAAATCTTGTTCACTCTCCGAGACATTTTAATATCGGTATTATGCCCGATGATATTAAACAACAAGTACTGGCAAAACTTAACACTATACCAAAACCAACGCACTCAGAAAACGACTCTATATGGAGACAGCTACCCGGTATCATTGGTTTTATTAAACACGGTACACCCGATCTAGCCCTGTGGAATACGTTTCTAGAAGAACTTAAAATACACGACATTTATCGAAAAGAAGATTATTCGCAGGTGTTTCCAGAGTTTGCAAAAATTATAGGTTACTCTAATGACTGATTTTTGGAAAACGCCTGAAGTAAAACAATTACACATTGAATTGACTAATGCGTGTAATGCCGCATGTCCCATGTGCGTTCGGTTTTACAGAAATTCTCCGTTGCCTCGTCCTGATTTAACTATAGGAGAAATAACTTTAGAAAAATTTAAAGATTATTTCCCTCCAGATTTTTTATCGGGGCTAGCTAAGATAATGTTTTGTGGAACACAGGGCGACCCATGTATGGCCAGTGACACTTTAGAGATATGCCAATATATTCTAGAGCATACTCAATACAAAAAAACGGCTTGGTGGAAACCTAAACAGAAAAGCGATTTTGTTCTACAAATGCATACTAACGGAGGTATGCGTAATCCAGAATGGTGGGCAAAGTTAGGAGCTGTATTTGCACAACGTAATCCAAGAGATTTATCATGTTGGCGGCTTATTTTTAGTATCGATGGCCTAGAGGATACAAATCACATTTATCGTAGAAATGTCAAATGGAAAAATCTAATGGCCAACGCCAAGGCATTTATCGATGCTGGTGGAAATGCCGTATGGGAGTATCTAATATTCGAACATAATGAACATCAAATAGAAGATGCTCGTAAGCTGTCTGAAGAGATCGGGTTTGTGTTGTTTGTTCCTAAAAGAGCGTTAGGTGTAGATAATGGAAAAAATTTAACTACAATGAATGTACTGAATAAAGAAGGACAATTAGATTATGTCATTCGGGCACCAAAAAATCCAGAAAATAGAAATTTACAAACAACCGACGAAACAGTAATTTCTACCAACTGGCAACCTTTTAAATTTGAAGACTATCGAGAGTTGAAAAAAACTAAATCAAATGAAAACTACGAAGATAAGATCAATCGAGTATATGAAATAATCAATAAAGAAGATACAAGTAAACTTGATAGCTGTAAAATTACTTGTAAAGCTAATGTGTTTGTCGACGATAGAGAAGTCTTCATTGATAATTTTGGAAGAGTCCTGCCGTGTTGTTATATAGGGACTCATATAAATGGTATATCTCGAGACTATAAGTCTCTGCAGGTACACAAGCACATAAGTGATTATGGTTGGGATCATTTTGATCTTAATAAGCATAGTTTAAAAGAAATATTAGATGCCGGACACTTAAATCGAGTGTTTGCCGATTCATGGAGCAAAGATAGCATTAAAACCGGAAAGATGGCCTACTGTTCTAGTATATGTGGCGAGGTCAGTAAAATTGATAGAGTGTATTTTCAACCAACTGAAGAACTTATAGTAAAACAAAAATCCAGTACCCTTACACCGGTTACAACACCAAAATAAATATCTGCCTATATGAGTTTACAATCCTTACATGCCGATAACGTTTATCACAAGATATATCACGAGTCTTGTGCCGAATTCGAAGAAGTGCGAGAGCTATGTCTGAGCGAAGATAATTGGCTTAGAAGAATATATACCCCAGAGTTTTTAGTTTTAGAAAAACATGTAGGGTATGTAGTCATGTATGATAAGATTAGTCACGAACCAGTTGGTATGGCAGGGCTATTTAATGATGGTCGATATCCTTCTAACATAGCCATACATCTCCACAGAGCTTATCTATTTCCTAAATATAGACAACGAAGTCTACGAGGAATAATGGATATGTTTAAAATGGTAAACACACATATTGTTAAACCGTTAAATGAGGTTAAACAATTTGATGCTTATTTTGTAACAATACAATCTCGAGATAAGAAAGAATCCGTTGGATGGTGGGATGCCTATAATTCTGCTATATGTAGAGCTATTCCCGGGTTTAAAAAGGGAGATTGTTTTATACAAACATGCCCGCATGATGTACAAAAGTGTTGGCAGTATCATCTATACTACGAACATGTTCCTGGCGCATGGTCAGCATGGGATAAACGATCTATCACAGAAGAAGAATGGAAAAACTTACCAATTGGAGACTAAATTATGACTACAGAAAAATTCTATCACTCAGTAGACTTTGAACTTTCGCCGGCTGCTAAGGAATGGGTTCTAAATAAGTACGAAGCTAAATTTAAAGAAAAATTCTATCATCACGACGACACATCAGAATTCTTTTCACCGCAGTCACAGCGCGATTGGCATACAAGCCCAGCAGGAGTTGAGATTGTTGATTTTTTAAAACGATACGGATGCGATACTAGTCTAGCAGGAATTACTACCTTTATATGTAATAGAGACGAATACTATCCAGGCAATCCGCATATTGACATTCTATGTAAAAGTCTTAAAAACAAAGTTCTTGGAACATCAGAGACTACAGAAAAAGTTATTAAAACAAGACTGAATATTATGGTCCTAGGAAACCCCGAAGACGAAATGGTATGGTGGGAAAAATTTCACTACGGGAATCCATTATTAGCAGATGTTGACTATATTGATCTAAGCACCGGGCTTCCATTTACTTGTAGGAATGTTCCTGGAGAAACTAAAGCAGACAGATTAAACTTTGTTGGAGAGCCTAGTCATATTGCAAGAAACATACTTGTACCTTCTGCGTTTGTTAAAGTAGATTGTACACATACCGTAAATTGTAGTCCTGTTCCTCGATTAATCGTTACAGTTCCATTGGATAAAACAATTGAAGAACTTCTATCATTCGCTAACGTTTAATTTGTCTAACAATGCCCGAGGATGGGTGTTGGATCGATACAAAGATCGATTGGTGGGCAACATAGGACATAATACTGATCTGACTCAATATACTCCGGAAGCACAGGATGAGTGGCGGAAAAGCCTAGTAGGGCAAGAACTAAATGCGTTCTTGTCTCAATACGGATGTAATACTGAATTTGGTGGTATAAATGTCTTTATGTGTACCTTAGGTAATCCAGATCCACATATTGATACACTGTCTGACCCCAAAACAGGCGAGGTCCATAGAATACGATCGAGACTAAATGTCATAGTTGTAGGAAGCGCCACTGATCCCTTGGTATGGTGGGGCGGGTTTGAATATGATGACCCTAGGATTGAAAATACTAAATTCTTAGCACCCAATGGGCGAGAGTACATTAATAAAAGCGTACCCGGAAGTGATACACAAGGTCGATATGCTTTTCTAGGGGCGCCTGAACTAGTTGCTAGAAACGTGTACACACCTAGCGCATTTGTTAAAACAGATTGTGCTCATACAGTACATTTTACTCCCGGTCCTAGATTAATTGTTACTGTACCATTAGATAAATCAATTGAAGAGCTTGTATGTTTAAATTCAATGAATTAAAACAGATACATCTTGAAATTACTAATAATTGTCAAGCTAGTTGTCCGCAATGTCAAAGAAACATACATGGAGGACTAGATAATCTTTTAATAAAATTATCTAGTTGGACTTTAGAACAGTTTAAAAATATCATGACTGTTGATGTACTAAATCAAATTGACAAATATTACTTCTGTGGTAATTTTGGTGATCCGTTACTAAACAATGATCTAATCGCAATGATTGAATACTCTGTGTCTGTTAATCCTAATTTACACATATGGATCAATACTAACGGAAGTCTTAGATCTAAAGATTGGTGGCAACAGTTGGCCAAATCACTTCCAGAGAATCACAGGGTAGTTTTTGGTATTGATGGATTAGAAGACACACACAGTTTATATCGTGTTGGCACTAACTTTAATACCATTATCGAAAATGCTAAAACATTTATTAAAGCAGGTGGCAATGCTGAATGGGCATTTATTCGATTTAAACATAATGAGCATCAAGTTACTGAAGTCAAAAAATTAGCTAATGAGTTAGGGTTCAACTCGGTATCAATCAAAGATAGCGGTCGTTTCTTTGTTGATTCAACTTTTTCTGTTTACGATAAAAATGGCAATACTACAAGACACTTAGAGCCAAGCGGATATAGCGAAATTAAATTTATTGATAGAAATGTTATAAACAATATTCAAGATATCGCAAAAGAAAGTGTTATTGAATGTAACTCAATAGCCCAACACGAAATATATATTGATGCTCACGGACAATTATTTCCTTGCTGTTATATAGGCCTAATACCATATATACCAGTTGATACCATTAGCGGCATGACTGAGATTAGGGTACAAATGTTAAATGAATATAATACTCTAATCAAAGCATTAGGTGGAGCGATCGCACAAAATGCTTTCCATCACTCTATTGAAGATATTATTAATAGCAATAGATATCAAACCGTTTGGAATAAATTTTGGAATACCAGCCAACTGACTATGTGTGTGGGAGTTTGCGGAACATCTGTAAAAATATCTAAACCTAAAGAAATGTTCGTTGAGAACAATAGTTTAGATAGTACCAGGGTCAGTTAAGCCACATTGAGCAAATCCCCAGTTTCGCTCATTACATCCATTACAGGTGTTACATTTGCCAATTTCTAATACAGAACAACTGTGCGTAAGATAAAACAAGGCCTCCTGTTTGTTTCGCACTATTAGGTCAATTATATAACCTTTGGTTAGATCTTTAAAGGGCAGTTTGATTATATCAGTTTCCTCGGCTGGGTAAGGATCGTATCCGATAGTGTGCTCGGGAGGTTGTGTAATTACACCTCCATATAACTTTGTAAATCCCATGTGCTGGGCACTCTGTCCTCCTGATAATACTTGAAGATGTCCGGGCAAAGAGGGATCACCGACGAGTATAGGATCAATATAGGGTATATTAAACTGAGAATGAACGTGTGCTACAACCAGACTAGAAAAATAACGAGATCCTTCTGTCCTGTTTACTACAATTGGAGATATTTGATGAGCAATGCCTTGCTCAACGTAGGCCTTAAGTATTAGATAATATAAGATAGCACTATCTAATCCGCCACTGACAAATACAGCAATTTTTGTAGGTGTATCGGGCAAGTCGATTTGAACAACACGTTCATCATTGAGAATACTACATAAAAAATTCATATCAATATTTATATCAATTAAATACTCAGTTAATAATAAAGGAACACTATGAATATAGTTGTAGTTGGTGGTGGCGAGCCTGGAAAATTTGGTAATGACTTTTGTAATCTTGCTCGTGAGCAAGGCCACAATGTCTTTATATTGTCTCATAAAGATTATAAAAACAATGACCCAAAACATCTCCATACGGACTATGCAGAAAGGCAATTTGTAGTTGAAACATTTAATCAACTGGTTAACGGTATTGACAATATAGACATATTCATATACAACGGGCCTGGAGAAGGTTACCCAAGCGGCCCTGAATATTTTAAATCAACTGCTAAGATAAATTCCATGGCGTGGCATATAAACCTATATATAACTGTTATATTGCCACACGTTCTATCGATAGAGGCCCTAAAAAAAATGTCTAAAGGCAGTAAGATAGTGTTCTTGACCACGAGCATGCCTCTAGATCGAGATGATTATACAGATATGGCAGGATACGCAGGGTTGAAAGCGGCTCAAACACATCTAATGGTAGCCTTAGCTCATCACAACGACAAAGAAGCTATTGTTAGTTCCGTAGCCCCCCACTTTCCCTATGAGGATAGACCAGCATACCTTAAAATCTTTAACAAAGTATATGATTATATTCTAACGTTTGACGAGAGTAAGTCCGGGTGTATCGAACCTATACACTGGTAAACTAGAATGTTTGAAGTTATTGAATACACTCCTAGTTTAGATCTAAAGCCCTACTTCAAGCAGGCATATGAAGAAGGGTTTATATTTCATACCTCACCTAGGGTGTTTCATCGACCACAAGAACCAGTTGTTAACAATTGGATAGTCTATCAGGATAATAATCCTATATCGACTTTTGGAGTACACAGCCTTAAAAAATACAATGCCTCTGGATACAGTATTATGTCAAAGATGTGTGTATTGAAATATAAACTGCCTAATGCTCCTGCGCCCAAAGCATTCTACAATCAACATCAAAACTTTGTTGCTCAGATTGTTCTGCCTACATGTATTAATTGGTTGCTAAAAACACAAGGATCAGATATCTCTACTTATGTTAGCGTAGATTTAGACAAACCTCCTCAATATATGAAGGGTCATAACTTGATGCTACAAAGTTGGAGCAAAAGAGGATTGATAGAACGTATAGAAGATTGCCAGTGGGACAATCGACAAGTTGCTTTGTGGAAATGGAATTATAAAGAATTCTTAGAACAGTATAGCAACTGCCCTAAATGGGATGTTCACTTTCCGTCGTAGTCTTTGACTGGGCCGCCATACTGTACAGACTTGGACTTCTTACCTTTTAAGTAATTGCCGTTGCCATCTGTATGGCCTTTGCCTTTGGAATTGTGCGGGCGTAGCCCTTGAGATACACAACTGCTGTGATCACTGCGTCCTAGACGCTTAGGGCTACGACACAAAGCCGGACTAGTTTTTTCAGTTAAAAGTTCATGTATTCTCATGAAAGTATTTATTCATAAAAGACATGTCCGCCTATTCGAATAATACGTTTAACTCCGCGCCATGCGGGACGCACAAATGTAGCATGGAAGTATTTTAAGTTTCCGTACTTTTCCTCGTGGTCATCATAGCCGCCAGCAAGTAGTTCATAAGCTACCTGCTGACTAGCAACCCATCTAGGATCGTCCTTTTTGGGACTTTTAACTTTCATACAATTCCAACTGAATTGACAGGTTGTTACATTATCCCAAACGGTTTGCGTCTCTGTACGCCTTTCGAGTTTTCCAAAGTATCCTGTCTTAACTACATAAGACGTTGTTACCTTTCTTGGAACACTCTTGGTTGTTCGCTGTTTCACTACATCACAAATACTGTCAGGGAAACTTGGATGCTTTGCGCGATTAATTGTGACCATTCCCACGGCTATCTTACCCTCATAAGGTTCAGATCCGCTTTCGTAGAATATGTTCTTTGCCAAACATTCTAAATCTTTTGGATTGATGATTGGTGTTATTAAGGTTTGTACAAATGATCCTAACTTGTCTCCTGGTTGATCATTATAATTGTACGCAACCTGTATGCTGTTGCTATTATCGTATGCAGCCGCCACGCCACTTGATAAAAACATCAGGCCTATTACTGTTAAGACTACGTTGAGTAGTTTTCGCATTGGTATGCCCTCCTTTTTTAAAAGTCGTGTAATTAATTATGCCTAGTTAGACTCAGTTAAGTAATAATATAATTCCAACAACTTTAAATTATAGCAAAATTCGCATGTATTTGTCAAGTTTACTGGTAAAACTATCCCAGAGTGGGATCTTTTTGTCAAAATAAATTACCAAACATCACTTTAGCAATCACATAAATACCCTATACAAGGATTCTAGGCCAAACTCATATGTCAACATACATCTATAACGACGGTATTGTTTTTAACAACGGTATCAACTTACAAGGATACATTAGTCAGTTAAGTAACAACTCAGGGTACATGTACGGGGCAACTTTTAACGAGGTAAACCGTAACTCATATGGAGTAGGATGGTTGAACGGTCCGGCTCAGAACTGCGGCGACTTTAACTTTGGTAACTGCTATCCTAAAATTTATCTAATAAATTGTTCTGGTTGGACAATGTATTATTATTACGTCAACTGCTACAACTGCAATTGTAACTGTAATTGTTAAGGATTCACACTCGATGCCAGTAATCACTTCAGCTCAATCAGTAGAACTTGCTCCACAAGATCGTGGGCAACGCCTATTCACCTATCGTCCAGAGATGGTCATATTCCAAGGTCAAAAATTCTACATCGATATACAGCAAAATAACTTTGAATTTAGAGTTGAAGAAGATGTGATCGAATCAGCATTTGGAATACAAAGTATTCAAGTTGATTACGGTAGCACAAATTTATCAACCAGTACATACATTGTTTTTAGTCCACCTGATATACAGGGCGGCGTAAGACTTACAGGAACTCCTGTAATTACATCGGGCACTGTGACAACAATTGAAATTACAAACACAGGAAGCGGTTACATTTTTCAACCAGAGTATGTGTTAATTGACCCAGTTAATCCAAACAGTTCAACGACTGGCACATTACAGTTGCTTTATATATTAGATCCAACAACAGAAACCACTTCTACAGTGACGTATAATCGAGGAAGCCTAACAGCCGGCATTCAACGTTTTAGAACTCCATCTTATAGTGTTGATCAACAGTTATTTGCTTTAGAATGCGATGTGTTTGAAGTTGATCAAAATCAGTCTCCTACAGGTAGTCTGTTTAACTTCCGCCAGTTCGATTACCTAAACAAAGTAAGACTGCTTAACGTTTCAACTGTTGGACAAAATTATAGACTATGGTTAATGGACAAGTTCATTCCAGTGTTTAACAAAACAGGATTGGTTAAAACTGCCAGTGTAGAAGAAAATCCAGCAATATACGGACAAGCAACTCCGACACGTATTCCTAGTCCTTTAATGGTCTATATTCACGATAAGACATTTACGTCACTTTCTCAATTGTCTTGGCATTTATTAATGAATACCCAAACTCCGCATGACTATATAAGGGGTCCAAGCGCATCTGAGTGGGACAGCGGAGCCATTGCCAGTCAAATGGCAGCATGGGCAGGTCCCGTGAAAGACCCAGTATATAAATTAATAGAAGAAGTTTGGTGTGTTGTTCCCGCAGAAGATGTTGCCGCGGGCACACCAGTTACTGTTGAGGTTCACACTCATCCTGGTATAAAGAAACTGTATGTAGAACAAGTATGCGGCATTCCTGATCGTCGAGAAGTCAAATTGACAAATGGTGTAGGAACATTTAAAATACTAACTGACACACTAGAACCCGGCGAAGTAGCATCTGCCAAGGTAGGGTTTAAGTATTGGACTAACGTAGAGACTGTAACAAAGACCCTGTCATGAAACCTTTCATAGATGGAACAGTTTGGTCAATAGACGCTGTTCCGTTACACATTAAACCCGGCCCTGAAGCAGAAAACAACAATCACGAATATTATCGAGTAAGAGATATATTCCAGTATTCTAGCCTGGGCCCGTTACGCAATGATCATTTTGGTGTGTTTATTCCCGAAACAGAATTAAACATAGATTCCTTAATGGCAGAATGGATAAAGTCCAACAAACAACGTATAATAGACAATCGTCTGCCTATTATACATAGAATCCAAGGCAAGTGGACATTGTCATTACGCCTTGTAAATAGATTGTAATGACACAGTCTATAATCGCTTACAATCCAATACTCGCAACTCAACTAATAAAAGGCAGACCTAGTAATATACTAGATCCCTTTCTTGTTGATGCGGGCATGTACGACACTTATCAAAAGGTATTTGGCAAGCACCCTAATTGCCAAATAGATCGCACAGGTCAACTGCCGCATTTCTTCAATGTTAAATTTCTAGATCCGTTACCTGTAGCAAGAGACATATCTTTTGAAGATGCGACTCGTATTAGAGCGCAAGAGTTAATAGCACAGAACAAGCCTATTACTGTATTCTGGAGCGGAGGGTTGGACAGCACGTTTACCCTAATGTGTTTGCTGGAATACGCAGAACCTGGGCAAATTTCCCTATTTGGAACATACGCCAGCATAATTGAAGCTGGTGATTTATTTGACAATCACATCAAGAATCGTGTACAATATACAATAGGTGTATTTGGATTAGATCTAGTACCTAACAAGGAGTGCTTATATGTATCGGGTATGCTGGGCAATCAGGTATTTGGGCCGGGCAACTGGTTTAATAACATTACCACTCCATTTAAGTTTGGCACACTAGAAACAATACACAAGGATTATAAAACTGTCATTGACCCAGAGATATTGGAAATACTAGATCCCAGTATTCAAGCATATCCAGGCAGGATAGAAACCGTAGAAGATTTTAGGTGTTTTATGATGTTTAACTTTCCCTGGCAGGGAATGAAGTACGAACAGAACATTTACTTCCCCTTTAAGGACTACGGAGAGATACATGCGTTCTTTGACAGTACAGAAATCCAGCAATGGTCCATGTCCACTAGAGAACCCAAACAATTAGACCCTGCTGACAATCTAACACATCGTTGGCAAATGAGACAGTTGATAGATCAGTGGATAGGCGCAAACAACTATACACGATCTAAAGACAAAGCGATCAGTGTGCTCTACACAAAAAAGCACGAATGGTTTGCTTTGTTGGATAATTACACTAACATATACTTTAAGGACGCACCCGCATATGGCTAAGTTTACCGTAACCGTTTACAACCCTGCTGATCATACTCACGAACGACAACTAGAGTATGATAACTCTCTCAGTACACTTATTTGGGCAGACACCCAAGAACCTGTGCTTACAGACATAGCAGTAGCCGATCAGCCCGATGTGGGACAGATTAAGATTCCAATGGGCAAACAGCCCACTATTCTAAAGATTCAATTGGGTCTTGAGTGTAACTTTGCCTGCGACTACTGTAATCAACGCTTTGTTCCACACAGCGAATCACATAATCCACAGGACATTAAACCATTTGTGGACAATATGGAAACTTGGTTCAACGGTGGAACTGACGGCATGGGCGAAGGCACCAAAATTGAGTTCTGGGGTGGCGAACCATTGGTCTATTGGAAAACCCTTAAACCCCTAGCAGAATTAATACACGGTCGTTATCCACACGCTATTAAAAGTATCATTACCAATGGCAGTTTACTAGATGAAGAAAAGTGTCGTTGGTTAGCCGCGCTTAACTTCGGTGTAGCAGTGTCACATGACGGGCCCGGACAAGGCACACGTGGTCCAGATCCGTTAGAAGATCCCATTAGCCGTAAATGGATCATGGAACTGTACAAACGCCTAGCACCCGCTAATCGATTCAGCTTTAACGTAATGATACATGCCCGCAATGCCAGCCGAGCCGAATGTCAAGAGTGGTTTGAACAGCTGATCCTTAAAGAACTAGGCGATGACATGCTGGACTATCTAACCATAGGTGAAGGCGCATTTATCGATGCCTACGACGAAGGGGGTCTGGCCAACAGTCTAATGACTGAAAAGCAACAGATTATCTATCGTCAA